>Ga0183260_10000384_pt1 | contig 37033 bp, 38 predicted proteins | sample AntDrymUQ4972206_2_FD_129768 | JGI IMG/M metagenome (GOLD analysis project Ga0183260, IMG submission 129768) | Polar desert sand microbial communities from Dry Valleys, Antarctica - metaG UQ497 (22.06) (version 2) (version 2) | ecosystem: Environmental > Terrestrial > Soil > Desert | place...
CGGTCGAGCGTCCCTCGAAGATCTCGTCCTCGATGCGCTCGAGCTTGTTGCCCATCTTGCGCAGCATCGGGAAGCTCGCGTCGACGGAGTCGTCGACGATCTTGTAGAGCAGGAAACCCGGCCCCTTGGAGAACAGCTGCCCGCGAACGTCCTCGCGGCTGCGGCAGCGCTCGAAGAGGTAGGAGATCGGCTGGAGCGGCTCGTTGGGCAGGGTGATCAGGTAGTCGGCGCCGATGAAGACGTCGAGCTCGGCGGTATTGAGGCGCTGGATCTGCTTGTCGAAGCGCGGGAAGTGCAGGACGATGAAGAGGTAGGCTTCGTTCTCGTCGATCTTGGGCCGCTGGTTGCGCGAGAAGACGTCCTCGAGCTCGAGGTGGTGGAAGTCGTAGTGCTCCTCGAGCCAGGCGCGCTCGCTCGCGCGCGGGCGCTCGATGTTGATCCAGCGCAGGCCGTCTGACTCGACGACCTCGACGTTGGGCGTCTGGCCCTGCGACTCAGGCGTGCTGCCGGCGACCTCGCGCGAGCGAGCCGAACGACGCAGTGGCTTCGGGAGGCTCGGCATGGCAACTTCGCGGGTCGTCGCTTCTCATCGGGATTCCTCGGTATCGATTCTAGCTGCGGCGTCCGCTATCCTGCCTGATTACATAGCTGGACTACATCAAGAGGGGTGGAGGGACTGGCCCTGCGAAACCCCGCCAACCATTCGCTTCACCGCGGAACGGTGGCAATTCCTTCGAGATGTGGACAGGGCGATCGCTCAGAGACCTCTGCCACACAGACCGGCGGGGGTCTTTTTCATATGGCAAGTGCAGAGGCGCTGAAGTGCAAGGAGTGCAGAGCGGAGTATCCGCTCGACGCGAGCTACGTTTGCGAGGCCTGCTTCGGCCCGCTCGAGGTGGCCTACCGACCGCTCGGTGACATCGATGTCTCAGAGCTGCGGCGCCGCATCCAGGGCGGCCCGCAGAACATCTGGCGCTACGCGGACTTCCTGCCCGTGGAGACCCAGCCCGGGTCCTCCGGGCGCAACACCTCGCGCGCGGGCCTGCCAGCCGGCTGCACGCCGCTCGTCAGGGCCGACCGACTCGCGGAGCGGCTGGGTCTCGGTGAGCTGTGGGTCAAGAACGACGCGGCGAATCCCACGCACTCCTTCAAGGACCGCGTCGTGGCGGTCGCGACCGCCCGGGCGCGCGAGCTGGGCTTCGACACGCTGGCCTGCGCCTCGACGGGCAACCTCGCCAACGCGGTCGCGGCGGCCGGGGCCGCCTACGGCATGGAGTCCTACGTCTTCATCCCGGCCGACCTCGAGGAGCAGAAGATCCTCGCCACGGGCATCTACGGCACGCGGCTCGTCGCCGTGCGCGGCAGCTACGACGATGTCAACCGTCTGTGCACGGAGCTCTCGGCCGACCGCCCGTGGGCCTTCGTCAACGTCAACCTGCGCCCCTACTACGCCGAGGGATCGAAGACGCTCGCCTACGAGACGGTCGAGCAGCTGGGCTGGCGCACGCCGGACCGCGTCGTCGTGCCGATCGCCTCGGGCTCGCTGTTCACCAAGATCGCCCGCGGCTTCGAGGAGTGGCTCGAGCTCGGGCTCGCGGAGGGCGAGATCCCGACCTTCAACGGCGCCCAGGCGACGGGGTGCTCGCCCGTGGCCCAGGCCTTCGAGGCGGGCCACGAGGTCTGCCGTCCGGTTCGGCCCGACACGATCGCCAAGTCGCTGGCCATCGGCAACCCGGCCGACGGCCCCTACGCGATCGAGCTGGCGCGGAGCACCGGCGGCGCAGTGGACGCGGTCACCGACGACGAGATCCGCGCCGGGGTGCGGCTGCTGGCCGAGACGACGGGGATCTTCACCGAGACCGCCGGCGGGGTGACGACCGCGGTGCTGGCCAAGCTCGCGCAGCGAGGCGACATCGGCGCAGACGAGCGCGTAGTGCTCTATATCACCGGCGATGGCCTCAAGACGATCGACATCGCCCGGGGAACCTTCGAGCGCCACGACATCGAGCCGAGCGTCGCCGCCTTCGAGGAGGCGCTGCCGGACGCCGTCGCGGCCTGAGGCCCGGGTAGGATCCGCGCTCTCATGGCCGTCACCGTCAAGATCCCCTCTCAGCTGCGCGCCGCCGCAGGCGGCGTCACCCAGGCCGAGGTCGACGGCTCGACCGTCGGCGAGGCGCTCGATTCCCTCTACGAGCAGTTCTCCGACCTGCGTGATCGCATCTCGGGGGACGGTGGCCTGCGCCGCTTCGTCAACGTCTACGTCGCCGGCGAGGACATCCGCTTCCTCGAGGGCCTGGACACCTCGGTCACAGACGGAGACGAGATCACGATCCTGCCGGCCGTCGCCGGCGGGTAGGACTCAGCGCGACTCGCCCTCGTAGTAGTCGACGGCATCGGATCGGCGATAGACTTCGCGCAGCCCGCCGCCGTCCAGCCGGCGCTCGTAGGCGCCGAGCGTGCCGGAGTCGGGCCGTATTACGACGTCGGGGCTCCCCGACGGGCTGAAGGCGAGGAACCGGACCGTCTCGTCGGTCCGGTTGACGATGTGGTGGGCGCCGCCCTCGCCGACCAGGAATGGGACGACCTCGCCGGGCTCGAGCTTGCGCCAACCCTCGGGCGTGCGCAGGGTCGGGCGGCCGTCGAGCACGACGACCAGCTCCTCCTCGGCAAGATGGAAGTGGTAGGGGTAGGCCGCCTCACCGGGCGCGACCTCCCACAGGCTGAGACCGAGGGACTGCGAGCCGGCCTGCCGGCTCAGGCCCGCGCGAAGGCAGCGATAGCCCTGGTGCTCGCGGGGCTCGTCGAAGTCGGGGTGGTAGATGTTGGGCATGGCGGGCAAGCTACCGTCCCGCCCGATGCGAGCGACCGCGACGGTCATCGTGCCGTTCCTCGGCCAGCAGGCCGCGCTCGACGCGCTTCTCGAGCGCCTCGCCGCGCTGCCGCTGCGAGGGGGCGACAAGGTGCTGGTGGCCGACAACCGGCACGGCGCGGGGGCGAGTGCCCGAGGAGCGGTTCGAGTGATCCCGGTGCCCTGGCCGCAATCCTCCTACAGCGCCCGCAATGCGGCGGCGCGCGAGGCGGAAGGGGACTGGCTGGTGTTCGTCGACGCCGATTGCGCGCTTGCCTGGAACCTGCTCGACGCCTACCTGGACCCGCCGCCGGCCGAGGAGGTAGGAGTGCTGGCCGGAGCGGTGAGGGACGTCGCGCAGGAAGCGGTCGCAGGGGGGCCCGCCCATCCGGCGTCGGGCGGCGGCGCGGCCTCGGGCGGCGGCGCCGTGTCGGGCGGCGGCGCCGCGTCGGGCCGCCCGCGGCCCCCCTCCCTCGTCGCTCGCTACGTCGTCGCGCGGGCGAAGATGGACCAGGCGAGCACGCTCGGCCACCCTGCGCGCCCCTATGCCCAGACCGCCAACTGCGCGGTGCGCCGCTGCGCCTTCGAGTCGGTGGGAGGCTTCGCCGAGGGCGTGCGCTCCGGGGGCGACGCCGACCTCTGCTGGCGCCTCCAGGCCGCGGGCTGGCGGTTGGAGGAGCGACCCGGGGCGGTCGTCGGGCACCGCGCCCGGGCGACGGTTCCCGCGCTCATCGGCCAGCTCGCCCGCCACGGCGCGGGCATGGCCTGGCTCGAGCGCGAGCACACCGGCGCGTTTCCCCCGCCAGGCCCGCAAGAGCTAGCCGGCCGCCTCCCCTGGGCGGCGCGCCGGGCGACGACCGCGCTGCGCGCGGGCCAGCGAGACGAGGTCGCCTACGCGCTGCTCGACGCGGCGGGCCTCTGCGCCCGCGACCTAGGCCGGCTGCGCTCGAACCTAGGGCGTCGCTAGCGTGAGCGAGCGGGCCTCATAGTGCCGAGCGGCAGGGACGAGACCGCTCGTGAGGCACGACCCGGCGCCACAGCTCGCGCCTGGCCCGGTCGCATTGTGTCGCCGTCCTGCTTTCTGTTCGCTATGCGACGTCTAGGCAGGACAGTGCGCCCGATCGGCCGGGGCGAACCGCACCACCGTCCTGCTTTGTGGTCGCATAGCGACCCCGGGGCAGGACGGTGGCCAAGCCCCGACCACGAGACCCGCGCCGCCAACAGTCCCGGCGGCGCCTGTGCGCCACCGACGAATCCCAGCCGCGGCCAAACGTCGCAGTCGCCAGCCCGCAGAGCCCTCGTCACCGAACTGAAGGTTTCGTCCGTGCGCTTTCCGGCGACCAAGCGTCGCTAGCGGAGCCGGCGCACGATCGGGCTGCGCAGCGGCCCCGCGAAATCATCGGCGGTCACGAGGTCGAGCGCGAGCGCTCGCGCGAGGACGCCCGCTAGCGCCTCCATGCTCTCGGCGACGCACTGGTCGTAGGCGCGCTTCATCGCCTCCCGCCCCTCGTCGCAGAGCTCCTCGTAGGCGACGACCTGGGCGTCGGTCGCGGTCACGCACACCCGCGCCTCGCACTCGGGGCACCGAAGCTCCAGCGCGAGCCTCCCGTTCTTCTGCCGAGTGGAGCTCAGCGCCTCGACGAACGTCGAGTCACAGCTCGGACAGATCTCGAGCCCTGGCATGTGAGCGCGACCGTACTGCCGCCGCCGGACGACTCCGCGCCGAGCCTCATCTGAGCTCCTCGGCGCCGCGGTACGCGAAGCGGGCGCGCAAGGCTTTGAGACGATGCGCCTCTTCACTCCCGCCGGCCACGGCCGTGCGAGGCGGTTCTACGAGCGAGAGGGATGGACCGCGGCCGGCCCGCCCACCGACGAGAACGCGTTCGGCATGGCGCTCATCGAGTACCGGCGGCGCGTAGCACGAACCGCCGCGCGAGCCCACGAGCGCCCCCTGGTTCGCTGAGCGCCCGCCACGCCAGGTTCGGGGGTGCGAGCTCGGCGGCCTCGAACCGGCGATCGAGCCTGATGCCCCAAGGACTCGATCTCCGCCTCGCGACCGGTGATGCCCAGGCCGAGGTCGACGTAGCGCGCCAGGACCTCGGACCAGTTCACGCTTGAGACGACCGCGCCGTCGAGCATCGGCTCCACCACCTCGCCTCCGGGCTCGTCGCCGAGCACCGCGAGGAGCGCCGATGCGTCGAGGATCGCCGCCTCGCTCAGCCGGAGCGCTCGCGAGCCGCGTCGCGCCGGCGCTCGGCGATCAGGTCCTCCACGAGGCTGCGCTTGCCACGAGCGCCCCGGAGCTCCTCCTGCATGCGTCGCAGGAGCTCCCCGCGGGGCTCGAGCACTATCCGCCGGCCATCGATCCGAGCCGCGAGCTCGTCCCCTGGCTCGATGCCGAGGGCACGGCGCATCGCGGAGGGCAGCACGAGCCGGCCCTGGGCTCCGAGGCGAAGCGAACGTGCCATAGCTTGAGAATTATGGCACGCGGCTCAGGTCGTGCCAGAACCGAAGTAGGAGCGCGCCCGGCAGGATTCGAACCTGCGGCCTCGTGCTCCGGAGGCACGCGCTCTATCCACTGAGCTACGGGCGCCTGGGTGGAGGGTACCGTGCGGCCGGTGGTGGTGATCGCGGTGATCTCCGACACCCACCTTCCGCGCGGATCCCGGCGGATCCCCGACGGGTGTCTGGAGCGGCTTCGGGGCGCCGATCTCATCGTCCACGCCGGGGATCTGAGCGATGTCGCCGTGCTCGGGGACCTAGAGGCGCTTGGAGAGCTTCACGCGGTATACGGCAACATCGACACCGCCGAGGTCCGGGCGCGGCTTCCCGAGCGACGCGTGGTCGAGGCGGAAGGTGCTCGGATCGGCGTGGTGCACGACGCCGGACCGGGCCAAGGGCGACTGAAGCGGCTGCGGGCATGGTTTCCCGACGTCGACGCGGTCGTCTTCGGGCACTCGCACGTCCCGGTGCTCGAGCGTTCGCCTGACGGGTTTGCGATCTTCAACCCCGGAAGCCCGACCGAGCGGCGCCGCCAGCCGCGCCACACCATGGGTCTTGCCCGGGTGAGCCGGGGCGGGATCTACTTCGAGATCGTCGTCCTGGACTGACCGCGCACGCGGCGCGGCCGCACCGGCGGGGTAGCGTGTCCCGAGTGGACCTCTCCGTCTTCTTTGCCGGCACCGCCGGCTCAGTCCCCTCCGCCCGGCGCGGGCTTCCCGCGCTGCTCGTGCGCCGTGGCGGAGATCGCATCCTCTTCGACTGCGGGGAGGGGACGCAGCGCCAGCTGCTCAGGACGGTCGGCCTGAGCGACCTCACCGACGTCTACCTGACCCACTTCCACCTCGATCACTGGCTCGGCCTGCCCGGGATGCTCAAGAGCTTTGACCTGCGCGACCGCGACCGGCCGCTCACCGTCCACGGCCCGCCGGGGCTCGAGCGACTGATGGGCGCGCTTCGCCCGCTCTACGGACGGGTCGGCTACCCGCTGGACTTTGAGGAGCTCGAGGCGGGAGAGCCCGTTGCGCGCGACGGGTACGCCGTCGCCCCCTTCGCGGTCCGGCACCGCGGGCCGTCCTACGGATACGCGCTGGTCGAGGAGCCTCGGCCCGGTCGCTTCGACGCCCAGCGAGCACAGGCGTTGGGCGTCGAACCGGGCCCCGACTTCGGCCGCCTCCAGCGCGGCGCGGTCGTCAACGGCGTGGAGCCCGGCCAAGTGATGGGCCCCGAGCGCCATGGGCGAAAGATCGTCATCTCCGGCGACACCGGGCCCAGCGAGGCGCTCGAGGTCGCCGCCCACGAGGCCGACCTCCTCGTGCACGAGGCGACCTTCATCGACGAGGAGGCCGATCGCGCGCGCCAGACCGGGCACAGCACCGCGCGCGAGGCGGCGCAGGTCGCCACGGCGGCCGCCGTCCGGCTGCTCGCCCTCACCCACCTCTCGCCGCGCCACCTCCCGCGCGAGTTCCGTGACGAGGCGCGCGCCGTGTTCGCAGACACCGTGGTACCGCGCGACTTCGACACCATCGAGGTCCCGTTCCCCGAGCGCGGCGAGCCCGCCCTCGTGCGCTGGGAAGACATGCGCGCGCGTAACGAGGCCGCGGGCGAGCCCGTCGCGTGACCCCTCTCCCGCCGCGCCGGCCCCCTCCACAGACCGAGCGGCAGCGCCCGCCGGAGGCCGAGCGGCAGCGCCCGCCGGAGACGGCCGAGCACTGGCGGCGGGCCAACCGCTGGCTCGCCCGAGCGGCGCTGATCGCCGGCGGCTTCCTCCTCGGGGCGCTCGCCGCCCTCGTCGTGGTCTTCGCCGACCCGACCGAGCGCGACGTCCCCGACAGGCCCAAGACGGTCACCGTGACCGAGACCGCGACGACGACAACCGAGGCCACGCCGACCGTGCCCGACGTAAGCGGCCAGGAGCCAAGCGCCGCGCGCGACGTCCTCGAGGGAGCCGGCTACGCCGTAGCCGTCCAGGAGGAGAGCCTGCTCTGCGCGATCGACGCGGGCCTGTGCGAGGTCGTGGGCCAAGACCCGCCGGCGGGGACGCGCGCGCCCGCGAGCTCCAAGGTGACGATCGTGATCGACAACACCTGACCGCTCCACGCTGCGGTGAGAGCGCCTGAGAACCTCGGTGGGCGGAGTGGGGAGGGACCGAATCAGTCGGGCGCCGCTGCTACGGTCCCCGCGTCGGTTCCTTTAAACCGGTCCTGAGAGGCCAGGAAGGGATTCGCTTGGAGCAGCCAAAGGTCGTCCTCGACGGCGACGACATGCGCCGAACGCTCGTACGCGTCGCGCACGAGATCGTGGAGAAGAATGCCGGCCGCGAGGTCGCGCTCGTAGGCATCCACCGTCGCGGGGCACTGCTCGCCACCCGTCTGCACCGCCTCGTCGAGGACCTGCTCGAGACGCGGGTCCCGCTCGGCGATATCGACATCGCCTTCTACCGCGACGACCTCGCGACCCGGGGCGCCGCCCCGGTGGTTCACTCCTCCCACCTCGACTTCGCGCTCGACGGGCTCACCGTGATCGTCGTCGATGACGTCCTGTTCACCGGCCGCACGGTGCGCGCGGCCATCGAGGCGCTCTTCGACTACGGCCGGCCGGCGCGCGTGCAGCTCGCCGTGCTCGTCGACCGCGGCCACCGCGAGCTCCCGATCCGGCCGGACTACGTCGGCAAGAACCTCCCAACGGCGCGCACCGAGCGCGTCAACGTGCAGGTCTCCGAGCTCGACGGCCTCGACGAGGTCGACATCGCGATCCCCACCGAGGCGCTGGCATGAAGCACCTGCTCTCCATCGAGGATCTCGACCGCGACGACGTCGAGCGCATCCTCGACCGCGCGGCCTCCTTCGCCGAGGTCTCGGGCCGCGAGATCAAGAAGGTCCCCGCCCTGCGTGGGCGCACGGTGGTCAACCTCTTCTACGAGGCCTCGACGCGCACGAGCTCGTCCTTCGACCTCGCCGCCAAGCGCCTGTCGGCCGACGTCGAGAACATCCGCTCGACCGGCTCGTCCGTCGACAAGGGCGAGTCGCTCAAGGACACGGTCCAGACCCTCTCGGCCTACGACCCCGCGGCGATCGTGATCCGCTCACCGCGGGTCGGCGCGGCCGACCTCGTCGCGCGCTGGACACCGGCCTCGGTGATCAACGCCGGCGACGGCAAGCACGAGCATCCCACCCAGGCGCTGCTCGACGTCTACACGCTGCGCCGGCGGCTGGGGCCGCTCGACGGCAGGCGCATCTGGATCGTCGGCGACGTCATGCACTCCCGGGTCGCGCGGTCAAACGTCATAGCCTTCACCCGGATGGGCGCACGGGTGACCGTCGCCGGTCCGCCCACCCTGCTTCCCCGGGGGGTGGAGGCGCTCGGCTGCGAGGTTGCGACGACGCTCGACGGGCTCGGCGAGGCCGACGTCGTCTACGCGCTGCGGATGCAGCACGAGCGGATGAGCGAGGCCTACGTGCCCTCCCTGCGCGAGTACATCGCCCACTACCAGATCGACGGCCGCCGCCTCGGCCCACGCCAACTGCTGATGCATCCAGGCCCGGTCAACCGCGGAGTCGAGCTGTCGGCCGAGGTCATCGACTCCCCCCAGGCGCTCATCGGGGAGCAGGTCGCGGCGGGGGTCGTGGTGCGCATGGCGGTGCTCTTCGAGCTGCTGGCCGGCGGCGGGCCGTCGGCCAGCGCCCGCGCAAAGTCGTCGAGCGTCGAGCGGGCGGAGCCGCAGCCGGCGTGATGCGTACCGTCGCCAGCGGAGACCGCTCCGGCGCCGCGCCCCTGGTCTCCAAGCCCGCGCCGGTCGCCGACCTCCTGGTCCGTGGCGCCTGGGCGTGTGATCCCCGGGAGGGGATCGACGGGCCGCTCGACCTGCTGGTCCGCGGCGGGGAGATCGCGCAGCTCGGGGCGCCCGGGTCGGTGGAGGCGCCGCGGGGCGCCGAGGTGCTCGACGGGGAGCGGCGCCACCTCCTGCCGGGCTTCGTCGATCCCCACGTCCACCTCCGCGTGCCGGGCGACGAGCACGAGGAGGATCTCGACTCCGGCACCCGCGCGGCGGCGGCGGGCGGCTTCGTCGCGGTGATCGCGATGCCCAACACCAAGCCGCCCGTCGACTCGGCGCCGATCCTGCGGTCGCTGCGCGAGGCCGCGGCGCGCGAGGCGCGGGTTCCCGTCGGCTTCCTAGCAGCGATCACGCGCGGGCAGCACGGCTCTGCCCTGACCGACATGGCCGAGCTGCGCGAGACCGGCGCGCTGGGCTTCAGCGACGACGGCGTTCCCGTCCAGGGCGCCGGCATCCTGCGCCGCGCGCTCCAGTACCAGCGCCTGTGCGGCGGCGTGCTCGCTCTCCACGAAGAGGATCCGAACCTGTCGGGCGACGGCGTGATGCACGAAGGAGAGGTCTCCGCGCTGCTGGGCATGGCCGGGATCCCGGCCGTCTCGGAGTCCACCATGGTGGCCCGCGACGCCGCCCTCGCGGGCTACGAGGACGGCCGCGTGCACATGCTCCACCTCTCGGCGGCCGAGTCGGTCGAGGCGGTGGCGGCGGCCAAGGCGGCGGGGGCGAAGATCACCGCCGAGGTCTGCCCGCACCACCTCACGCTCACCCACGAGGAGGTGCGAAGCCTCGACACCCGCATGAAGATGAATCCCCCGTTGCGCTCCGAGGAGGATCGCCGGGCGCTCGTCGCAGCGCTGCGCGACGGGGCGATCGACTGCATCGCCACCGACCACGCCCCCCACGCGCCCGAGGAGAAAGAGGCGCCTTTCGAGGAGGCGCCCATGGGCACCACGGGTCTCGAGACCGCCTTTGCCGTCCTGCACTCCGAGCTCGTGCGGCCCGGCGTGCTCTCGCTCGCGACCCTCGTGGAGCGCATGACCGCCGGGGCGAGGGTCTATGGCCTGCCCGCCCCGCGCCTCGCCGTCGGCGAGCCGGCCAATTTGTGCCTGGCCGACCTCGACGCCGACTGGACCGTGGGGGAGAGCGGCTACGAGAGCCGCTCGGAGAACTGCTGCTTCGCGGGGCGGACGCTGAGCGGGCGCATCCTGCTCACGGTCGCCGCCGGGACCATCGCCTACCGCGAGCGAGCGCTCGCGCTGGTGCCATGAGCGCATTCGTCCTGCTCGAGGACGGCGCCCGCTTCGACGGCGAGGCGTGCGGGGCGGGGGTGGGCGGGGGCGTGATCGTCACGGGCGAGGTCGTCTTCAACACCGCGATGTCGGGCTACCAGGAGTCGATGACCGACCCCAGCTACGCCGGTCAGCTCATCACGTTCACCTATCCGCACGTCGGCAACTACGGCGTCTCGAGCGAGGCGATGGAGTCCGATCGCGTCCACGCGCGGGCGGCGATCATGCGCGCGGCGATCAACCGCGAGGATTCCGCTGGCGCCGAGGGAGGATGGCTGGACTGGCTGGCCGACTGCGGCGTTCCGGGCATCACGGAGGTCGACACCCGGGCGCTCGTGCGCCACATCCGTGATCGCGGCGCGATGCGCGGCGGCGTCTTCCCGGGCGACATGGACGAGGCGCGGGCACGCGAGCTCGTGGAGACAGAGGCGCCGATGGCCGGGCTGGACCTGGCGCGGGAGGTGAGCCCCGCCGAGCCGGTCCTCCTCGATCCCGACGCCTCCGGTCCCCGCATCGTGGCCATCGACACCGGGATCAAGAGCTCGATCGTGCGCAACTGGCGCCAGCGCGGGGTCCGGCTCGAGCTCCACCCCTGCACCACGAGCGCGCAGGAGCTGCTCGACCGCGATCCCGATGCCGTGTTCCTGGCCAACGGCCCGGGGGACCCGGCTGCGCTCTCATACATCGTCGACACCGTCTCGCAGCTGGTGGGCAAGGTGCCGGTCTACGGCATATGCCTCGGCCACCAGCTCTTGTGTCGCGCTGTCGGCCTGGAGACCTACAAGCTGCCCTTCGGCCACCGCGGGGCCAACCATCCCGTCAAGGACCTCGCGTCGGGCGCCATCGCCATCACCAGTCAGAACCACGGCTTCGCGGTGCTCGGCCCTGACGGCAAGGGCACCATGGCAACGGACGAGCCCGTGCGTTGGGAGACCGAAGTGGGCGCCGCGGAGCTGACCCACCTCAACCTCTATGACCGCACCGTCGAAGGCCTCGTCCTTCGCGACGTCCCGGGCGCGGCGGTCCAGTACCACCCTGAGGCCGGCCCGGGCCCCCACGACGCGGAGTACCTCTTCGACACGTTCCTCGCGGAGATAGAGGGGAGCCGGGCGTGAGCGACGACGAGTGGCCGGCGGTCCGCACAAACCTGGAGAGGAGGCTGAGCGTCGATGCCACGGCGTGAGGACCTCAGCAAGATCCTCATCCTGGGCTCGGGCCCGATTGTCATCGGCCAGGCCGCCGAGTTCGACTACTCCGGCGTGCAGGCATGCAAGGTACTGCTGGAGGAGGGCTACGAGGTCGTCCTCGTCAACTCCAACCCGGCGACGATCATGACCGACCCGGAGTTCGCCGACCGGACGTATATCGAGCCGCTCCTGCCGGGCCCTGTCAGCCAGGTCATCGCCCGCGAGCGCCCTGACGCGCTGCTTGCAACCCTCGGCGGCCAGACCGCGCTCAACCTGGCCAAGACGCTCGCCGAGGACGGAACGCTCGACCGCTACGGCGTCGAGCTGATCGGCGCCGACCTCGACGCGATCCGCCGCGCCGAGGACCGCGACCTCTTCCGCGAGACGATGACCGCGGCCGGCCTGCGCGTGCCACGCAGCAGGATCGTGTCGCTGGACGGATCGGGTCGGGTCGAGCCGGCGCTCGCCGATGCTCGCCGTGCCGTCGAGGCCGTCGGTCTTCCCTGCATCGTGCGGCCGGCCTTCACGCTCGGCGGCCGGGGGGGAGGAATCGCCTACGACGAGGCAGAGCTCGACGAGGTGGTCGCCCGGGGCCTGAAGGCCTCCCCGATCTCCCAGGTCCTGCTCGAGGAGTCGGTGCTGGGCTGGGGCGAGTTCGAGCTCGAGGTCATGCGCGACCGCAACGACAACGTGGTGATCGTCTGCTCGATCGAGAACGTCGACTCGATGGGCGTCCACACGGGCGACTCGGTCACCGTCGCCCCCCAGCAGACGCTGACCGACCGCTCCTACCAGGCCCTGCGCGACCAGGCCATCGCGGTCATCCGCGCCGTCGGGGTGGAGACGGGCGGCTCAAACGTCCAGTTCGCCGTGAACCCGGCCACCGACGAGATCGTGGTCATCGAGATGAACCCGCGCGTCTCGCGGTCGAGCGCGCTGGCCTCCAAGGCGACCGGCTTCCCGATCGCCAAGATCGCCGCTCGCCTGGCCGTCGGCTACGGGCTCGAGGAGATTCCCAACGACATCACGATGCTCACCCCGGCGAGCTTCGAGCCGGCGATCGACTACGTCGTCGTCAAGTGCCCGCGCTTCGCGTTCGAGAAGTTCCCCGACGTCGACGACGGCCTCACCACCCACATGAAGTCGGTGGGGGAGGTCATGGCGATCGGCCGGACCTTCCAGCAGGCCTTCGGCAAGGCGCTGCGCAGCCTGGAGCTCGACGCTGCACCCGACGTTTCCCTGGATGACGAGGCGCTGCTCGCCCGCCTCGACCGCCCACGGGCCGACCGCTACCCGGTGATGCTCGAGGCCCTCCGGCGCGGCGTCGCAGTCGAGGAGATCCACGCCCGCACGCAGGTCGACCCGTGGTTCCTCGCGCAGCTGCGCGACTTCGCCCGCGATCCCGAGGCGCCCTTCGCCGGCGAGCGCACGTTCAAGTCGGTGGACACCTGCGCAGGCGAGTTCGCCGCGCATACGCCCTACTACTACTCGGGGTGGGAGCGCGCCAGCCCGGCGGGGGCGCGCGGCGAGGTCGAACGGGGAGATCGCGCGAGCGTGATGATCCTCGGCTCGGGGCCCAACCGCATCGGGCAGGGCATCGAGTTCGACTACTGCTGCGTGCACGCGGCGATGACCGTCCGCCAGTCAGGGCGCGACGCCGTGATGGTCAACTGCAACCCCGAGACGGTCTCCACCGACTACGACACCTCCGATCGCCTCTACTTCGAGCCGCTCACGCTCGAAGACGTCCTCGGCGTCGTCGAGGTCGAGGCGCCCGAGGGAGTCATCGTGCAGTTCGGCGGCCAGACCCCGCTCAAGCTGGCGGCCGCACTGGAGCAGGCGGGCGTGCCGCTGCTGGGCACGAGCGTCGACGCGATCGACCTCGCCGAGGACCGCCGGCGCTTCGGCGGGCTGCTCGACCGCCTCGGCTACCGCGCGCCGCCCTACGCGACCGCGCACGATGCCGGCGACGCGCTCGAGGCGGCCGGCCGGGTCGGCTACCCGCTGCTCGCGCGGCCCAGCTACGTGCTCGGTGGCCGGGCGATGGAGATCGTCTACGACGGCGACGACCTCCAGTCCTACCTGCGCCGGGCGGGAGCCGCCCACGGGGGCCGCGAGATCTACCTCGACCGCTTCCTCGAGCGCGCGATCGAAGTCGACGTCGACGCGCTGTGCGACGGCGAGACGGTGTGGGTCGGCGGGATCATGCAGCACGTCGAGGAGGCCGGCGTGCACTCGGGCGACTCGGCCTGCGTGCTGCCGCCGCACTCGCTCGGGCCGGAGATGCTCGCCGAGATCGAAGAGCAGGTCACGGGGATCGCGCTCGCCCTCCGCGTGGTGGGCCTGCTCAACGTCCAGTTCGCGGTGCTGGGGGACGACCTCTACGTCATCGAGGCCAACCCGCGCGCCTCGCGGACCGTGCCCTTCGTCTCCAAGGCCACCGGCGTGCCGCTCGCGAAGATGGCCTGCCGGATCATGCTCGGCGAGCCGATCGCCGCGCTCGGGCTGCCCGCCGTGCCCGGCGGCCGCCACGTGTCGGTCAAGGAGGCCGTGCTGCCCTTCGACCGCTTCCTGGGCTCCGACGCCCTGCTGGGCCCGGAGATGCGCTCGACGGGCGAGGTCATGGGGATCGCGCGCGACTTCCCGACCGCCTTCGCCAAGGCCCAGGCCGCCGCGGGCGCCGTGCTCCCCCAGTCGGGGACGTTGTTCATCACGGTGACCGACCGCGACAAGGACTCCGCCGTCGGAATCGCTGGCCAGCTCCAGAGCGTCGGCTTTCGCATCGTCGGCACGCGCGGCACCGCGCGGGCTCTCTCGCAGATGGGCGTGCGCTGCGAGCGGCTCAACAAGGTCGGCGAGGGGTCGCCGCACGTCGTGGACTGGATCGAGCGCGGAGACGTGGACCTCGTGATCAACACCCCCACGGGTTCGGGCGCGCGCTCGGACGGCTACGAGATCCGCAAGGCGGCGGTCGCCCGCGGCATCCCGTGCATCACGACGGTCTCCGGAGGGTTCGCCGCGGCCGGGGCGATCGTCTCCGCGCGGGCCGAGGATCCGCCGGTCGTCGCGCTCCAGGACGTCCACGCGGGCGACCCCGACGGAGCGAGCGCCGCGCCACCCGCGCGCTCGTCGCCCGCCGCTCCGATCGCCGAGCCGCCGCGCTCCGAGCGGGTTCCCTCCTCGCCGCTCGCCGACCGCCGGTGACCGAGCGGCGCGCCCTCGCCCCCTTCGGCCGACGACGCCTCGAGATCGTCGCGGCCGGGGCCGTCGGGGCCTACCGCCTGCTCGCGGCCGCCGACCCGGACGGTCCCGCGCCGCGGCCCGGCCAGTTCTACATGCTGGCCGCCGCCGAGCGGTGGGGGGCGGGACACGACGAGCGCCCGTGGCTCCCGCGCGCCTTCTCCTTCCTGCGCGCTCGGCGCCGCCCGGAGCTGGTCCTCGAGTTCCTCCTCGAAGCGATCGGGCCGGGGACGGCGCGGCTTGCCGAGCTGCTCCCCGGCGACGGCCTCCACGTGCTCGGCCCGCTGGGGATCGGCTTCTCGCCCCCCGGGGAGGGGCAGCGGGCCGTGCTCTGCGGCGGTGGGATCGGGGTGGTCCCGCTGGCCGGCTGGGAGGACGAGCTCGAGCGCCCGACGACCCTCCTGGGCTTTCGCGACGCCGAGCACGCCCCTGCCGCCTCGCTCTTCGCCGACCCGCGCGTCGCGACCGACGACGGAAGCGCCGGCCATCACGGCCTGGTCACCGAACTGCTCGCCCGGGATATCGATCCAGAGACCGTGGTCTACGCGTGCGGGCCGCCGCCCATGCTCGAGGCGGTCCGCGCGCTGTGCGGCGAACGGGAGGTTCCGGCTCAGCTCGCGCTCGAGACCGGGATGGCCTGCGGCTACGGAGCGTGCTTCGGCTGCGCGGTCGCGACGCGCAACGGCTACGTGCGTCTGTGCCTGGAGGGGCCGGTCATGGACGCCCGTAGGCTGGAGGTGGTGCGGTGATCGAGTTCTGCGGCATCCAGCTCGCCCACCGGATCGTCAACGGGTCGGGTACCTTCGATGCGATCGCCGCCCGCCGGGCGTTCGGCGACGAGGTGCTCGAGCGCTTTCCGTTTGCAGCCTTCGTTTCCAAGACAGTGACTGTCGCTGCGCGTGGGGGAAACCCGCCGCCGCGGCTGTGGGAGGCTCCAGCCGGCCTGATTAACTCCATCGGGCTTCCGAACAGGGGCCTCGACGGATACCTCGCCCACGACCTCCCACAGCTCGCCGAGCTGCCGGTGCCGCTGGTGGTCAACGTCATGGGGTTCACGCGCGAGGAGGTTGCAGCCTTGGTCGGCGCCTTCGCCGGCCGCCCGGAGGTCGCCGCGCTCGAGCTCAACGTCTCCTGCCCCAACGTCGAGACCGGACTGATCATGGGCGCCGACCCGACCGAGACCGCGCGACTGCTCGAGCGCGTTCGGCCGCTGACACCGAAGCCACTCATCGTCAAGCTAACGCCGAACACGTCCGACGTCGGGGCGGTAGCCGCTGCAGCGCAGTCGGCCGGCGCCGACGCGGTGTCCCTCGTCAACACGCTTCGGGGGATGGCGATGCACCCGCGCGGCGACGGAACGCCGTGGCTCGGCGGCCGGACGGGCGGGGTATCGGGTCCGGCGATTCGCGCGGTCGCAGTGGCCCAGGTCGCCGAGGTCGCAGAGCGTGTGAGCGTGCCGATCGTGGGTATGGGCGGAGTCCAGAGTGGTCGTCACGCGCGCGATCTACTCCAAGCGGGTGCAACGCTCGTCGGGGTTGGCACCGAAAGCTTTCGCGATCCGCTCGCGGGAGCCCGAATTGTCGATGAGCTGGCCTCGCCGGCTCCGCGCGGAAACAGGGAAATTGCTGCAAACCACGCATAGAGCGGCATTTTCTGGCGACGGGTCCTCCACCTCAGGTTGAGGTCTAACTGAATTCGCGCGGGATGCCTTGCGCGTCGTCCGGGGATATGTAGACTCGCCCGGATGCAGGGGGCCACCGAGATGGAGACCAAGCCCTCCGTGGCGCCCGAGCGCTCTCTGGGTCAGCGGATGGCGGCGCTAGAGCGCGCCAACCAGATCCGCACGCGCCGTGCCCAGCTCAAGCGCGAGCTCAAGTCGGGTCGTGAGTCGATCCAGCGGCTCCTGCTCGACCCGCCACCATGGCTCGAGACCGCGAAGGTCTTCGACATGCTGCTCGCCGTTCCGAAGTACGGGCGCGTGAAGGTCAACAAGGTCCTCGGGCAGTGCCGCATCTCCCCGAGCAAGACGTTCGGTGGGCTCTCGGAGCGGCAGCGGACAGAGCTCATCACCATGCTCCGCCGGTAGGCGGACGCCGCGTTATCGCCTCTGGCGGCGTCATCGCCAGTTCGTGTGCCATAAGCACACTTCACTGGCTGCTTCCTTGCCAGAGACGATTCGCGACGCCCGCCTACACCGCGTTTAGCTCACGTCTAGCCTCGTCTAGCCCGCCTACATCGCGGCTAGGGTCCGGATATGCCCGCCGCGTTCGTCATCACCGGTCCCTCGGGGGTGGGGAAGGGAACGCTGATCCGCAGCCTGCTCGAGCGGGTGCCCGAGCTCGAGCTGTCGGTCTCGGCGACCACGCGGGCGCCGCGGCCGGGCGAGCGCGACGGCGTGGACTACCACTTCCTCTCCGACGAGGAGTTCGACCGGCGCCTGCGGGCGGGTGACTTCGTCGAGCACGCGAGCTACTCGGGCCGCCGCTACGGGACGCTTCGCTCCGAGCTGGAGCGACGCCTGGAGGCGGGCGTCCCCGTGGTGCTCGAGATCGAAGTGCAGGGGGCGCGCCAGGTGCGCGTCGCGATGCCCGACGCGATCCAGGTGTTCATCGCCCCGCCTTCGATCGAAGCTCTGCGCGCCAGGCTCGTGGGCCGGGGGACCGACGACGCCGAGCAGATCGAGGCCCGGATGCGCACCGCGCGCGAGGAGCTCGCCGCCCAGCCCGAGTTCAGCCACGTCGTCGTCAACGACCGGCTCGAGGAGGCGGTGGCCGAGCTGGCGGAGATCGTGCAGGGGGCCGTTGCTACCCTCAGATCTCCGGACAGCGAGTTCCTCTGAGGAAAGGCCCAACCGCCAGTGATCTCCCCGCGCATCGACCGCCTGCTCGACAACGTCGACTCAAACTACGCGAGCGTCCTCGTCGCCGCCAAGCGCGCGCGACAGATCAACTCCTACTACCACAACCTCGGCGAGGGAACCTTCGACGAGTTCCCTCCGCCCATGGTCGACACGTCGTCGAAGAACTACCTGACGATCGCCCTCGAAGAAGTCGCCGCCGGCAAGATCAAGTACCGCTACCGGTAGGCGCGAGGAAGCTCCAGGGACGGAGGCATGTCGCGCCTGCTGCTCGGAGTCAGCGGCGGGATCGCCGCCTACAAGGCGCTTGAGCTGGCGCGGCTGGCCACGCAGGCGGGCCACGCCGTCCGGGTTATCCAGACAGAGGCGAGCCTGCGCTTCGTGGGAGCCGCCTCCTTCGAGGGCATCACGGGCACAACCGTCCTCTCCGGCCTGTGGGAGCGCGACCCCGCCCGTGGCGCGTTCCCCGACCAGGCCGCGCCGGATCACGACCCGATCGGCCACCTCGAGGTCGTGGCCAATGCCGACGTCCTCCTCGTCGCCCCCGCCTCCGCCAACACCCTGGCCAAGCTCGCTCACGGCCTGGCCGACGACCTGCTGAGCACGGCCGCGCTTGCGGCGACCTGCCCCGTGGCCGTCGCGCCGGCGATGAACAGCCACATGCTCGATCATCCGGCGACGCGGGCGAACCTCGCGATCTTGCGCGAGCGCGGCGTCACGGTGCTCGAGCCGGCGACGGGCGCGCTCGCCTCGCGCGGGGAGTGGGGCGCCGGCCGACTGCCCGAGCCGGCCGAGCTGCTCGCGGCGGTCGACGCGCTCGCGCCAGCGCCTACGTCCCCAGCGGATCGAGAGGGGGCAAACGGGCGCGCTGCCCCGGGCGGTGTCAGACACCCTGAGTGGGGGGGACTCAACGTGCCTGACGCCTGTCGCGTGTCGCGCGGGTCGTTGGCGGGCCTGCGCGTCCTGGTGACCGCGGGCGGGACGCGGGAGCCGATCGACAGCGTGCGCTACGTGGGCAACCGCTCCTCGGGACGGATGGGCTGGGCACTGGCCGACGAGGCGGCGCGACGGGGCGCGGCCGTGACGGTCGTCGCCGCCAACGTGGCCCTCGCGCGCAACCCGCGTGTCGACGTGGTCGACGTCGAGACGGCCCAGCAGCTCATGAAAGCGTGCCTGACGGCCTTCGAAGAGTGCGACGTGCTGCTCATGGCTGCTGCGGTGGCCGACTACCGCCCGGCTGGAGGCGGGGCGGGCGTCGCCAAGCTCAAGAAGGACTGCGCGGAGCGGATCGAGATCGCCTTCGAGCGCACCGACGACGTCCTCGAGGCGCTCTCGGCTCGTCGACGGACGGGCCAGACGCTCGTCGGCTTTGCCGCCGAGGACGGTGAGGGCGCCGTCGCCCAGGGCCGCGCCAAGCTCGAGCGCAAGGCGCTCGACCTCGTCGTCGTCAACGACATCTCGCGCGCGGACATCGGCTTCGACGTCGCCCACAACGAGGTCACGCTCGTCGGGCGCGAAGGCGAGCGGGCGATCCCGCTGGGGACAAAGGTGGAGGTCGCGGCGGTCATCCTCGACGAGGTCGAGCGGGGGCGCGCGCAGCCGGAGGTGCGGGCGTGATGGAGCCGGTCGAGCCCCCGCTGGGGCGGGTCGGGCCCGAGGAGCTCGACGTCGCCGGCGCCGTGGCGAGCCGGATCGCCGAGAACATCCGCCGCGCCGTCGAGGTCGCCGACGAGGTGCTCGCCGCGCTGATCGTCGCCCTGGTCGCCGAGGGACACGCCCTGATCGAGGATCCCCCGGGGGTGGGCAAGACCGCGCTGGCTCGCTCGCTCGCCCGGTCGATCGACGCGGAGTTCGCCCGCGTCCAGTGCACGACCGACCTGCTCCCGGCCGACGTGGTGGGCACCAACGTCTACAACCAACGCGAGCAGCGCTTCGAGTTCCGCCCGGGCCCAATCTTCGCCAACGTCGTGCTGGTGGACGAGATCAACCGAGCCTCGCCCAAGACGCAGTCCGGGCTGCTCGAGTGCATGCAGGAGCGTCACGTCACCGTCGACAAGCACACCCACGAGCTCGCGCGACCGTTCGTCGTCCTCGCCACCCAGAACCCGGTCGAGTACGAGGGCACCTACCCGCTCCCCGAGGCACAGCTCGACCGCTTCATGGTCCGCCTGTCGCTCGGCTATCCGACCTCCAGCGCGGAGGCGGGAATGCTGGCCGCCCACGAGGCCGGCGACAGCGTCGACGAGCTCGAGCCGGTCGCCACGGCCACCGAGGTGCTCCTCGCACAAGGTGCGGCCACCCGCGTCCGCGCCTCCGAGGCTCTGCGCGACTATGTGGTCGCCGTGCTCCAGCAGACCCGCTCTGACCCGCGCATCGAGCTCGGCGCGAGCCCCCGAGCGGGCCTCCTGCTCCTCCGCGCCGCCAAGGCCCGAGCGCTGCTGCGCGGCCGCGACCACGCGCTGCCCGACGACGTCCAGGCGCTCGCCCAGCCGGTGCTCGCGCACCGTCTCGTGCTCGCCCCCGAGGCGGCTGACCACCAGCGCCGGCACGTGGTCGCCGACGCGATCTCTGCGACGCCGGCGCTGTGATGGCAGGCGAAGCGGGGCGGGGTGACGCGGGTGGATGCTGAAGCGGCCCGCGCCTGATGCGCTCCTCCGCCGGAACGCTCTCGCTCGGGGCGTTGCTCGGTTCCGCCGGGTTCCTCCTCGACGCCGAGCCGCTGCTCGTCGCGGGCTCCGGGCTGGCGATCCTGGCCGTCTGCTGCCTCGCCTGGGTTGGCGCGGCGGCGCGCGGCGCCACGGTGGAGCGCTCGGTGGGGGAGAGGCGGGTCATCGAGGAGGAGCCCGTCGCGGTGCGGATCGTCGTCCGGTCGCCCAGGCCCTGGCCGGGCGGCGAGGTGCATGACCCGCTGCTCGCGGCGCCGGCGCCGGTGCGGGCGCTGCGGCGGCGCGCGGTCGTGCGCATCGAGACGCGCTTTGCCCGCCGCGGGATGCGCCGGTTGGGAAGCGCGGCTCTCGTCGTCCGCGATCCGCTCGGGCTCGCCCGGCGCGAAGTACGCGGGGGCGAGGACGTCGAGGTCCTGGTCCTGCCCGCCACCTTCCCAGTCCTCGCCGCCGGCGTGAGCGGCGGGGAGCAGCGCCCCGGAGCGCTCCCCGCCCTTCAGGCGAGCGCGGTGCTGACCGAAGTCGACGGGCTCCGGCCCTACCGCGAGGGTGCGCCGGCCGCCCGCATCCACTGGCCGGCGCTGGCACGGGGGGCCGGGCTGCTCGAGCGCCACCTCCGGGCCGACGCCGACTCGCGGCCGCTTGTCGTCCTCGACTCGTCGGCGCCGAGCGGCGAGCAGGAGCTCGACGCGGCGGTACGCGCGGCGGGATCGCTGTGCCTTGAGCTCGCGCGCGGTGGAGGGTGCGCGATCCTTCTCCCCGGCGAGCGCCGACCGCGGCCGGTCGAGCCCAACCTCTCTGCGTGGCCGGCCGTGCACGTCCGCCTGGCCCTCGCACGCCCCGGGCCGGCTCCGTCGCTCGGACCCCTGGGCGCGCGCACGGGCCCTGTCTTCTACGTGGCCGCTCGCGCGCTCGGCCGTCCACCGGCGCACGCGACGCGCTGCGCTGCCACCCGGCTTGTGCTCGTCGTCCCTCGCCCGCTGGCCGGCCGGGAGGCCGCCTTCACCGTCGCGGGCTGCCACGGATACAGCGGTCGCACCGGCTCAAGGGCCGCGGCGTGAGCTCGGTCGCCGCTCCCCCGGCGCCGCCGGTCGAGGCCTCCCCGTCGCCCGATCGCGACGCCGGCCGCCAGCGGCTGCCACCCGTCGACCGGCCGCTGCTCCCTCCCGCCGTCGCACGAGCCCTCGCGACGGCCGCGCTCGGCGCCTTCGGAGCGCTGCACTGGGCCGGACAGCTCGAACCGGCGCCGGTGGGACGCATGCTTGTGATGCTCGGGATCGCCATGGCGGCGGGCACGGTGGTGTGGGCGGCGGCGCGGAGGGCAGCGGGCTCGCACGGCCGGGGCACGGACTCGAGCGGCGCGAGCCGCGCGGATCGGGTGGACCGTGGTCGGCTCAGCGCCGGTCGCGGCTCGCGCGTCCCCTCCATCCTCGCCGCCGTCGCGCTCGCGACGCTCGCCGCGTTCCTCCTCGCCGGCATCCCGGCCCGGCAGCTGGCGCCGGGGGGCTGGGGCGGCCTGTCGGCCGAGATCTCGCGGGCAATGGTCGCGATCCCGAGCGTGCGCATCCCCTACGCGGGCGTGGATCCGTGGATCCGATGGACCATCCTGGTAGCCGGAGACCTGCTCCTGGTGCTCGGGGCGCTCGCCGCGCTGTGGCCGCGGGGCCGCGGGGCGAGTCGCGCGCTCGCGCTCTTCTCGCTCGGCTTGCTCTACGCCGTTCCCGCCACCGCGATCGAACTCGACGGGCAGTTCCTGCGCGGGCTGGCCTTCGCCGTGCTGCTGGCCGCCTTCCTCCTACTCGAGCGAGTCCGCGTGCGCTGCGCCGGCGCGGCGGCGGGCCTGGCCGGGGCGGCCCTTCTCGCCGGGCTGCTCGCGGCGCTTGCCCTCGACCGTGACGCGCCCCCGATCGACTACGAGGCGATCGCGCAGTCCTTCGAGCAGGAGAGCGACCCACGGTTCGACTGGCAGCACACCTACGGCCCGATTCGCTGGTCGCGCGAGGGGCGCGAGGTGATCCGCGTCCGCGCTCGGCGCTCGGCCTACTGGAAGGCCGAGAACCTCGACGGGTTCGACGGGACGCGCTGGACGCGCACCCGCCTGCTCGACAGCCAAGCCGTCGACTCCGAGCTGCCCGGCGCCTCCCTGCGACGACCGGACTGGGAGCAGCGGATCCGCGTTCGCATCACAGGCATGCGCACGAGCGAGATCGTCGGAGCGGGCACCACGCTCGAGGTCCTGCGCTCCCCGCGCCAGGCCGTCCCGTCGGGCAGCCCTGGCACCTACGTCGTCGGAGGCGAGCTCGAGCGCGGCGACGCCTACCTCGCGCAGGTCTACGTCCCTAACCCGAGCGCCGAGGAGCTCGAGCGGGCGAGAGGCGAGTACCCCGAGTCCATGGCGGCCTACAGGACGCTCGAGATCCCCGCCGCTGCCACGCCCGCCGCCCCCGATGCCTCGGTGACCTTTGCCGCCTTCGGGTCTGAGCAACCGGCGCGCGAGGCCTCCGGCGTGGCGACCCGCACCGGCGCGAGGATCGCAGCGGCCTCGGTCTACGCTCGCAGCTGGGCTCTCGCCCGGCGTCTGGCCTCGGGCGCGTCCTCCCCCTACGCCTTCGTGGCGCGCGTGGAGGGCTACCTGCGCCGCGGCTTTCGCTACACCGAGAGCCCGCCTGAGCGGCGCGTCCCGCTCGAGAGCTTCCTCTTTGCAGACCGCGAGGGCTACTGCCAGCAGTTCTCGGGTGCGATGGCTCTCCTGCTGAGGATGGGAGGGGTGCCGGCCCGGGTGGCGACCGGGTTTGCCCCGGGCACGCTCGACAAGCGCCGCGGCGAGTACGTCGTCCGCGACCTCGACGCCCACTCGTGGGTCGAGGCGTGGTTCCCGCGCTACGGCTGGGTGCCATTCGACCCGACGCCCTCCGAGGCGCCCGCGTCTTCCCAGGCGGCCGCCGAGCGGACCCCCTCGGCGGCGGCGCCGCCCCCGAGCGACGCCCCCGGGCCCGGCCCGGCCGCCCATCGCAAGGCGAAGGGCAGCGAGGGTGCAGGCGCGTCCTGGCTGCTTGCGGTGGGGATCGCTCTGGGGGCGATCGCGGCGGGGGTGGGCGTCGTTGCGGTGCGGCTTCGAGGACGAGCGCCGGGGGCCGACCCGCTACTCGCAGAGCTCAAGCTCGCGCTCGCCCGGACGGGCCGGCCGGTCGCGCCGGAGACTACGCTCCAGGCGCTCGAGCGCCGCTTCGTCTCGAGCCCGGAGGCGACAGGCTACCTGCGGGCGCTGCGCGACGCACGCTTCGGCCACGACGCGACCGAACCCAGCGCCGACCAGCGCGCCGGCCTGCGACGCGAGCTCGCACGCGACCTTGGGGCGACCGGGCGGTTGCGCGCACTCTGGGCCCTCCCGCCTCGTCTCCGGCGGCCCCGATCCGTTCGATCGTCGTCTTAGAATATTGGGCATGGAAAGCGTCTACGACCTCTTCCGGCGAGGCACCCGACTGCTCGAGCAGGGCGACCATCACGCCGCCGCGGTGCCTCTGGCCCGCGCGCGCGACCTCGAGCCCGACACGACGTCGATCCGCGAGGCGCTCGGGCGTGCGCTCTTCCATACCGGCCGCTACTCCGAGGCAGCCGCCGAGTTCGAGGCGGTCGTCGACCGGGCCGCGACCAACGACTTCGCACTCTTCTGCCTGGGGCGAAGCCTTCAGCAACTCGGCCGCCACAGCGAGGCACGCAAGCCGCTCGCCCTGGCCTGCTGCCTGCGCCCCGACCGGGGCGACTACAAGCTCTACCGCGACCGAGCGAGGGCGCGCGCGGCCTGAGACTCGTGGCGCTCCGCTCGCCTTCGCGGTCCTCCCCCGTCGCCCGCCGTTGCTATCCTCGTCGGACAGCTTTCGCGCCGGGCCCCGTCCGGCGAGCAGCACCGAAAGTGGGCGCTCGCCCACTTTTTCATTGGGAGGAGGGCCCTCGGACGTGAGCGCGATCCAGGCGGACATCGAGCGACTGCTCGCCCAGAGCGAGCCCGGCGTCGAGGTGCTCCTCGCGGAGGTCGTGGGCGGCGCCAAGGTAGTGCTCTTCATCGACCATCCCGGCGGCGTGTCGCTCGAGCTGTGCGAGCGGGTCTCAGCCCAGCTCGTGCCCGTCCGGGAGCGCTTCGCGCTCGAGGTCTCCTCGCCGGGCACCGAGCGCCCGCTGACCAAGGCCTCGCACTTCCGCCGCTTTCTGGGTCACCACGCGCGCGTGCGCACCCGCGGCGACCACGACGGGCAGCGCAGCTTCACCGGCGAGCTGGTCGGGGCGACGGAGTCCGCCGTCACGATCGCCGCCGCGAGTGGCGTGGTCTCCATCGACTACGACGACATCAAGCGTTCCAACCTCGTGGGGGAGTAGCCGTGTCCAAGGAGATCCTGGAAGCCACGCGAGCCCTCGCCAGGGAGAAGGGCATCGCCTCCGAGAAGCTCTTCTTCGCGCTCGAGGACGCGTTGCTCTCCGCCTATAAGAAGACGGCCGACTCAGCCCAGTACGCGCGCGTCGAGATGGACCGCGAGACGGGCGACTTCACCGTGTGGGAGCTTGAACTGACCCCGGAGATCGAGGACGAGCTGTTGGTCTGGCCAGACCCCGAGCTGCCCCACGTCGATCCCGAGACAGGCGAGCGCCGCGACCCGCCCGAGCCCACGCTCGACCCGGAGAAGCTCCAGCACTACCTCCCCGAGATCGAGCACATCGACGTGACCCCCGACGATTTCGGCCGCATCGCCGCCCAGACCGCCAAGCAGGTGATCCTCCAGCGGATCCGCGAGGCCGAGCGCGACATGATGTACGAGGAGTACCACGACCGCGTGGGCGAGCTGATCACCGGCATCGTCCAGCAGTCGGACTCGCGCTACACGCTCGTCCAGCTGCGTGAGCGCGTCGAGGCGCTCCTGCCCAAGTCCGAGCAGATCGAGTCCGAGCGCTACGACCACTCCCAGCGCGTGAAGGCGGTCATCAAGGAGGTCTCCAACCAGGCCAAGGGGCCGAGCATCATCGTCTCGCGCCGCGACCCCGAGCTCATCAAGAAGCTCTTCGAGCTCGAGGTGCCAGAGATCGCCGACGGCCTCGTCGAGATCACCGGCGTCGCCCGCGAGCCCGGCTACCGCTCGAAGATCGCGGTGATCTCCCACGCCGACGGGGTCGACCCTGTCGGCGCCTGCGTCGGGCCGCGCGGCTCGCGGGTTCGGATGGTGGTGAGCGAGCTGCGCGGGGAGAAGATCGACATCATCCCATACAACGACGAGCCCGCCCGCTTCGTCGCGAAGGCCCTTTCCCCCGCGCGGGTACGCGAAGTGCTCGTCGACGACGACGGCAAGCAGGCGACGGTCGTTGTGCCCGACGACCAGCTCTCGCTGGCCATCGGGCGCGAGGGCCAGAACGCGCGGCTCGCCGCCCGTCTGACCGGCTGGCGGATCGACATCCGCTCAGAGACCGAGTTCGCCGAGGAGGAGGCCGAGTCGGACTATGAGGAGGAGGAGGTCTCCGGCCGCTGCGCCGCCATCCTCGCCAACGGGCGCCGCTGCCCCAACGCCGGGCTGCCCGGCTCGCGCTACTGCGGCCTGGACGCCCACCAGGCGCTCGCGACGATCGACAGCGACGAGGTCGCCGCCCTCTCCGGGGTGCCCGAGGGCGGCGAGTCATAGCCCGTCCGCAGCGAAGCTGCGTGGGCTGCCGCCGGACTGGAGACAAGGCGCAGCTGCTCCGGTTCGTCGCGGTTGACGGCGCGTTGACCCCCGATCCTGCTGCGCGCCTGCCGGGCCGGGGCGCCTATGTGCATCGAGATGAGGGCTGCTGGGAGGCCGCGCTGCGCCGACGGTCCTTTCCGCGAACGCTACGGCAGAGGGTCGCTGTCTCGCCCGAGCGTCCGTTCTAGACTGGAGAGCTGATGGCAAAGAAGCGCGTGCACGAGATCGCCAAGGAGAACGGGATGTCCCCCAAGGACCTCCTGGCCCGGCTGCGTGCCGCTGGCGTGGAGGTCGGGGCGACCGCGTCGAACATCGACGAGGCCGCCGCGCTGCGGGTCATCAACGGCGGCGCAAGCGCCGAGTCGGGCAACGGAGCCGCCGCCGACGCCCCCCCGCCGGCCGGTCAGGCCCCTCCTGTCGACCAGGCCCCACCCGCGGCGCCCGGCGGCTCCCCGGAGGGCCAATCGCCGGCGGAGTCACCGGGGCACCAGGGCGACGCCTCCAAGCAACGCCCGACCCGCGCTTCGCTCTCAGGCGAGCGCGCACCCGGAGCGGGTGGAGGCCGGCGCAGGGTGGTCATCGACTCGCAGGCCTCGCGTCGTCAGCCGGGCGGCCCGCCGACCCAGCAGCCCCCGCGCGGCCGGCGTCGCGGCGGCGGCGGCCGGCGTCGCGGCCGTCTAGCCTACGAGGAGGCCGGGCAGCGCGAGTCGACCGTCGCCGAGGTCCAGGACATACGCGTCAATTCGGGCTCCACCGTAAAGGACATCGCCGAGTACCTCGGCGTGCCCGTCCCCGAGATCATCAAGAAGCTCATGGGGCTGGGGAAGATGGCGACGCTCACCCAGACGCTCTCCGACGAGGCCATCGGCCTGCTCGCCGAGGAGTTCGACAAGAAGATCGAGATCGTTCACGCCGCCGACGAGGTCGACGACGAGCCGGAGTTCCAGGACGAGGAAGCAGACCTCGTCGCCCGCCCGCCCGTGGTGACGATCATGGGTCACGTCGACCACGGGAAGACCTCGCTGCTCGATGCGATCCGCTCGACCGAGGTAGCCGCGGGGGAGGCCGGCGGGATCACCCAGCACATCGGCGCCTACCAGGTCCGCCACGCCGAGAAGATGGTCACCTTCCTCGACACGCCGGGCCACGAGGCGTTCACCGCGATGCGCGCCCGCGGCGCGCGGGTGACCGACGTCGCGGTGATCGTCGTCGCCGCCGACGACGGGGTAAAGCCCCAGACCGAGGAGGCCATCGACCACGCCAGGGCCGCCGACGTGCCGATCCTGGTCGCCGTCAACAAGATCGACAAGGAGGGCTCAGACCCCGTCCGCGTCCGCACCGAGATGGCACAACGCGGGATCAACCCCGCCGACTGGGGCGGGGAGACCGAGTTCGTCGATGTCTCGGCCAAGACGCGCCAGGGCCTCGACGAGCTGCTCGACACCATCCAGGTCGTCGCCGAGCTCGAGGAGCTCAAGGCAAACCCCGACACCGAAGCCTCGGGCGTGGTCGTGGAGTCAAAGCTCGACCCCGGCCGCGGGCCGGTGGTGACAGTCCTCATTCAGCGCGGCACTCTTCGCACGGGCGACCCGCTCTTCGCCGGGGCGAACTGGGGGCGGGTGCGCGCCATGCACGACTTCCTCGGTGAGAGGGTCAAGCTCGCGCTGCCCGGCGAGCCGGTCGAGATTCTCGGCTTCGACGGCGTTCCCGAGGCCGGCGACTACGTGCGCGTCGTCGAGAACGACCGCCGTGCCCGCCAGCTCGCGGGCGAGCGCGCCACCCGCCTGAAGACCGAGTCGCTCGCGCGGCGCTCGGGAACCAAGATCTCGCTCGACCAGGTGTTCACCCTGGCGCGCGAGGGGCGCGTCAAGGAGCTCAACCTCGTCCTCAAGGCCGACGTCTCGGGCTCGCTGGAGGCCGTGGAGGACGAGATCGCCCGCCTGCCCCAGGACGAGGTGTCGGTCAACGTCATCCACCGTGGGGTGGGCGGCATCACCGAGTCAGACGTCATGCTCGCGGCCGCCTCCGACGGCGTCATCCTGGGCTTCAACGTCCGGCCGATCGGCGACGCCCGGCTGCTGGCCGACCGCGAGGGCGTCGAGATTCGCGGCTACTCGGTCATCTACAAGGCGCTCGAGGAGCTGCGCGCCGCCATGGAGGGCATGCTCGAGCCCGAGGAGGTCGAGGAGACCCTCGGCCACGTCGAGATTCGCCAGACCTTCAAGGCCTCCAAGGTGGGCACCATCGCGGGGTCCTACGTCACCGCGGGCAAGGTCACGCGTGGCGCCAAGGCCCGGCTCGTGCGCGACGGCACCGTGGTCTACGACGGCCAGATCGCAAGTCTTCGGCGCTTCAACGACGACGTCCGCGAGGTGGCCTCGGGCTACGAGTGCGGCATCGTCCTGCGCGACTTCCAGGACGTCAAGGACGGCGACGAGATCGAGATCTACGAGACCCGTAGCGTCGAGCGCGAGCTCGCGTGAGCGGCTATCTCGCCGTCCTCGTCATCCACCTGCACTTCCCCGATTCCTCAAGCCTCAAGGGCAAGCGCTCAGAGCTCCAGTCGGTCAAGGCGCACCTGCGCGGCCGGCTGGGCATCTCCGTAGCCGAGACCGACCACCAGGACACCTGGCAGCGGGCCACGCTGACCGCCGCGATCGCCGGGCGGTCGCTCTCCGTCCTCGACGAGACGGCCAACGGCGTCGAGCGCTACCTGGACGCGCGCTTCCCCCATGGGGCGAGGGTCGAGCGGATCCTCGCCTCGGTAGACGAGTTACGGGGATAAGGGCCTAAGATGGCCCCGGGTCGCATGCCCCGCGTCGACGAGGCCGTGAGGGAGGTCTTGAGCGGGGCCATAACCAACGAGCTGAAGGATCCCCGCGTCGGATTCGTGACCGTCACCGCCGTCAAGACAAGCCCCGACCTGCGCCACGCGACCGTCTACGTCAGCGTGCTCGGCGACGCGGAGGCGCGCGAGGCGAGCCTCGAGGGGTTGCGCTGCGCCCACGGGTTCCTCCAGCGCCGCGTCGCGACCCTCGGGCTCAAGAGCACGCCCACATTGAGCTTCTCCTACGACCACAGCATCGACCACGGAATGCGCATCACCGAGCTGCTCGATGAAGCCGGTCCCGCCCGCCTCGAGGAAGCCGATCCCGCCCGCCCCGCGGAAGCCGATCCCGCCCGCCCCACGGGCGAGGGGAGCGCGGACCGATGAGCTCCAACGGCTCCGCCGCCGACCGCGATCAGGTCCTCGACGAGATCAGCGCCGCCGACCGCTTCGTGCTGGTCACCCACGAGAACCCCGACGGAGACGCGCTGGGCTCGCTCGTGTCGATGCAGGAGATCCTCAGCCGGCTGGGCAAGGACTCGACGATGTTCATGGCGGCCGACGAGCTGCCGCTGCCCCACGAGTACCGCTTCTTCGCGCTCGACGGCCTCGTCAGCGCCGTCCCCGAGGACGTCGAGCGGCGCACGATCATCTTCCTGGACTGCGGCAACGTCGATCGCAATCCGGCCCACGGACTCAGGCGCCCCGGCGCCCATACCCTCAACATCGACCATCACCACGACAACACGCGCTTCGGATCGGTCAACTGGGTGACCCCCGAGGCGTCGTGCACTGCCGAGATGGTGTGGGAGCTCATGCCCGACCTCGGCGTCGAGCCGTCGCCGACGATCGCCGAGGCGCTCTACGTCGGCCTGGTGACCGACACCGGGAAGTTCATGTACGAGAACACCGGGACCCGGGCCCACGTGATGGCGGCCGAATTGATCGCGGCGGGGGTGGACGTGCACGAGATCTACCGCCGGCTCTACGAGGGCATTCCCTACGGCAAGCTCGAGCTGCTCGCCCGCGGGTTGGCCAAGGTCGAGCGCTACGACGACGGAGCGCTGACCCTCAGCCGCCTCAGCGCGCGCGACTTCGAGGAGACCGCGTCGGAGGAGAACTACTCCGAGGGAGTCATCGACCACCTGCGCTCGGTCGCGGGCACCGCGGTCGCCGCGGTGGTCCGCGACCGTCTCGGCGACGACCAGGCCGGCCGGCGCAAGGTCTCGCTGCGCTCCTCAGACAACCGGGTGGACGTCTCGCGGATCGCCCGCGGCCAGGGCGGCGGCGGCCATCGTCAGGCGGCCGGTTTCACCACGCAGCTCCCCGACGCCGAGCTCGTGGAGTTCCTGCGCCGCGAGGTGCGCTCCCAGCTCTCGCCCGCGCAGCCCTAGCCGCGCAGGAGCAACTGACGGCCGGGCGGGCGCTCAGAGCCCGCCATCTGCTTCCGCGCGAACCCTGGCGCTGGACCCGCCCGCCCATACTGGGCGGGTGCAAGACGGCGTGCTTCTGGTCGACAAGCTCGCGGGCATGACCTCCCACGACGTGGTCGCGCGCGTCCGGCGTGCCCTGGGGGTGCGCCGGGTCGGTCATGCCGGGACGCTCGACCCGTTCGCGACGGGCCTGCTGCTCGTCCTGGTCGGTCGGGCGACCCGGGCGCAGCGCTTCCTCGTGGCGTTGCCCAAGACCTACGTCGTCGTCGCCCGGCTGGGCGCGGTGTCGAGCACGGGCGACCCCGAGGGAGAGATCTCCCACACCGGGACGGTGCCCCCGGAACCGCTCGCGCTGCCGACCGGCGAGGTGCGCCAGCGCCCTCCGGCCTACAGCGCGGTGAAGGTCGACGGCGAGCGGGCCTACAAGCGGGCGCGCAGGGGAGAGGAGGTCGTTCCCGCAGAGCGCACGGTGGTCGTGCACCGCTTCGAGGCGCTCTGGCGCGAAGGCGACCGCGCGGGCTTCGAGATCGAGTGCTCGGCTGGGACCTACGTGCGCTCGCTCATCGCCGACCTCGGCGACGCCTACTGCGAGGAGCTGCGCAGGATGCGCATCGGACCTTTCGCCGTCGAGGATGGGGTGCCGCCGCCCGATCGGGCCGCTCCCGACCTTGCCGCCCCAACGCCTGACGCTCCGGCTGCTCCCTCATGGCCCCTCGTCGAGCGGATCGTGCCGCTCGGCGACGCGCTCGGTTTCCTCCCCGAGCACCGGCTCTCCGGCGAGGCTGCGCGGGCCGCCGCCCACGGCCGGGCCGTCCCCGGTGAGGGGGAGGGGATCGTTCGCCTCACCGACCAGGACGGGATCGTTGCGCTGGCCGAGCCGCGAGACGGTGGGCTGCTCAAGCCCGTCGTAGGCTTCCGCGGGTGAAGGTCACCCCGCTCGAAAAGGTGGCGCGACGGCCCCGGCGCGTCGCCGTGGGCGAGTTCGACGGCGTCCACCTCGGCCACCGCGAGGTCATCCGCGGCTCTGACACGGTGCTCACCTTCGAGCCCCACACGCTCGCCGTCATACGCCCGGAGGCGACCCCGAAGCTCCTCACCCGCCTAGACGTCAAGGCCGATCTCGTCGCCGCGCTCAGCGTCGAGGAGATGGTGGTCATCCCCTTCGACGGCACGTTCGCGAACCGCAGCGCCGAGGATTTCGTGCAGCACGTGCTCATAGACGCCCTGAACGCCCGCGAGGTCTCGGTGGGGGAGAACTTCCGCTTCGGCCACGGCGCGCGGGGCGACGCCGCCATGCTCGGCGCTCGACCCGAGTTCGCCACGAGGGTCGTCGCGCTCGTCGAGGTCGAGGGCGAGATCGTGTCCTCCAGCCACATTCGCGGCTTGGTCGCAGCGGGCGACGTCGCCGCCGCGGGGCGCTTCCTCGGAGCGCCGTTCCAGATACGAGGCGAGGTCGTCCCGGGGGACCGCCGCGGACGAGAGCTCGGCTACCCCACGGCGAACATCGTTCCCGACGACGCGTACGCGACCCCCGGCCACGGTGTCTACGCATGTGTGGTCAACCAGCGGCCCGCCGCCGTCAACGTCGGCGTGCGCCCGACCTTCGACACCGGACGGGGACTGCTCATCGAGGCATTCCTGCTCGACTTCGACGGCGACCTCTACGGCCGTGAGCTTGCGCTCGAGTTCCTCGCCCGGCTGCGCGGCGAGCGGCGCTTCGACTCCGTCGAAGCGCTCGTCGAGCAGATGGCAAGCGACGTTGAGAAGACCCGCGAGGTCGTGCGCTGACGACCTATGGGATCAAGCGCCCGCCACAGCGCGTCGAGCTCGGGGGGCGAGCGCCCTTTGCTACCGTTGCGCGCCGCATGACGATCACCCAAGAGCAGAAGCGCGATCTCGCGGTCAAGTTCGGCGAGGGCGAGGCCGATACCGGGAAGACCGAGGTCCAGGTGGCCATCTTCACGCACCGCATCAGCGCGCTGACCGATCACCTGCGCACGCACACCAAGGACCACCACTCCCGTCGGGGCCTGCTCATGCTCGTCGGCAAGCGACGGCGGCTGCTCGACTACCTCCGGCGCCGCGACCTCGACCGCTACCGCGCGCTGATCGCCGAGCTGGGCCTCCGCCGTTGATCGCGCCCGGCGAGCGGGTCCCGGAGTTCACCCTCCGCGACGAGCGCGGCCGGCCCTTTACGCAGGACGACATCGCCGGCGCGACGACGGTATTCGTGTTCTTCCCGAACGCCTTCAGCCCGGTCTGCACGGACCAGTTCAACGTCTACCAGGAGGTCTTGGACGAGCTGAAGGCCGACGGCGCGGAGATCTTCGGCGTCTCCTGCGACCAGTCCTGGTCGCTGCGCGTCTTTCGTGAGCAGCTCGGCGTCGACATACCGATGCTCTCGGACTTCGAGCCCAAGGGGGCGATGAGCAAGGCCTTCGGCGCGTACTTCGAGCCGGCCGGGTTCTCCAACCGCGCGCTGGTGATCGTCGACCCCGACGGCGTGGTCAAGTGGAGCTATCAGGCGCCGACCCCCGACGACCTCCCGGGCGCCAACCTGATCTTCGACGGGCTCGCCGCCTGAGCGAGCTTGGCAGCGCCCCACCGCCGCCGCTCTCCGACGAGGACCACGTCCGCGGGCCGAGCGGCGCCCCGGTGATCGTCGAGTACGCCGACTTCGAGTGCCACTATTGCGCGCTGGCTCGGCGGCGGCTCGACGCCCTGGGCGTGCGGCTGGTCTTCCGTCACTTTCCGGTGAAGTCCAAGCATCCCCGCGCGGCCTCCGCCGCGTGCGCGGCGGAGGCCGCGGCGCTGCAGGGGCGCTTCTGGGAGATGCACGACGCCCTCTACCCCGACCGGGGGCGGCTCGAGGACCCGCATCTTTGGCATCGGGCGTCTGTCCTGGGCCTCGACGTGGAGCGCTTCGACGCTGACCGTCGCTCGGAGGCCGTGGCCGCGCGGATAACGCGCGACTTCCGGGGTGGCCTCCGCGCCGGCGTGGTCACCACGCCCACGCTCATCGTCGACGGGCAGCTCCACCCCGGCCTTCCCGAGCGCGGCCTCCTCGAGCGCCTCGCTCGCTGAGCGTGACGGACGGCGATGCCGCGCCACGGTCTGCCTCCTCTGTACGGGTCATCTTTTTCGGGCCATGACCTCCTGGGGCGAGAATGGTGGCCTTTCTGAAGGATTTGGTGCCCCAGTGGGTACCGAATCCTTCAGTCGGCACGCAGACTCGCCGTACGAATCGCACGGCGCAGGCGCGCCGGTCGGGCATTATGCGGGAATGCCTCCCTACGACGTACGTCACCGCGATCAGCATCCGCTGGCTCGCTCGGCCGCCGTGCGCAGCGCATCGGAGCAGGACCCGCTCACCCGCGCCCACGTGCGCGCGATGACCATGGCCGAGCGGCTTCGAGCGGGGTGGGCGCTGTCCCGCCTCACCGCGCGACTGCGCGCCGGGCAGCGGTGACGGAGTTCCAGCCGGAGCGGATCTTCGCGGCGCTCGGCGAGGCCGGCGTGGACTACGTCACGGTCGGCGGGATGGCGCTCGCGGCGCACGGCGCCGTGCGGGCGACGCTCGACGTGGACTTGATACCGGCCACGGACGAGGACAACCGCGACCGTCTCGCGGCGGCCATTCGCGCGCTCGGCGGCGCACCGCACGGTGAGCCCGAGACGGCCGTCAGCGCCGAACTGCTCGGCCGCAACGCGAACATGCGCTTCGACACCGAGGCGGGGCAGCTCGACGTCATGTGCGCCGCGCCCTACCGGCGGCTCTATGCGGACCTGCGCGCGCGGTCGGTGACCATCGAGCTCGATGGGCTCGCCATCCGGGTGGCTTCGCGAAACGACCTCATCCGTCTCAAGGCGGCGACCGGGCGCGACCGCGACTTGCTGGACATAGGAGACCTGCTCGCGCTCGACGAGTGACCCTCAGTGGCCGGCGCGCGGCGTCCCATCCGACGTCTGGATACGTGGCGCGTCCGTGCGTGAGTTGGCGCGAGGCGTCGCAGATCCGTCACGCGCGAGCTGCGAGCGTGGGCTATCCGATCTGGCGACGCCCACCCGCTACCGTGATTGCGTGGCCACCGCGCAGCAGCTCATCGATGCCGACGCGTTCCTGGCGCGGCCTGAGGGACCTCGCGAGGAGCTCGTCGAGGGGCGAGTCGTCGTGAATGAACCAACTCCTCGTCATCAGGCCGCTGTGCTCCGGATCGCCGACCGTCTCCTGCGCTGGATCGCGTCGGGGCGCGACCGGGGGTGGGTGAGCCTCGCGCTCGATCTGCGCATCTCCGATCGTGACGTGCTCGCGCCCGACGTGCTGTGGTATTCCGATCGCGAGCGCCTGGAGGTCGACGCGCCCGCGCAGGTCGTTGCGCCGGAGCTCGTGGTGGAGGTGCGCTCACAGTCGACGTGGTCCTATGACGTCGGGCTCAAGCGGGAGCGCTACGAGCGCTGGGGCGTCGACGAGCTCTGGCTGGTCGACACGGAGTCCCGCTCGGTGCTCGTGCACCGGCGCAGCGCTCCGCAGGCGCCGACCTTCGACGTCGCGCTCGAGGTGGGCGAGGCGCAGACGCTGCGCTCGCCGCTGTTCCCTGGCTTCGAGCTTCCCGTTGCCGTGGTCTTCGCGGTCTGATCGCGGCCGGCTTCGGCGACGGCCGTCCTCCGCGCCCGTCGGTGCAACCACTGGACCACCTGGAGGGCAGGACGCAGCCCAGCCCGTATGACCCACGCACTCGGTCGCTATCCTCCCCGGTCACCACAAGAGAATGAAAGAACGCTCGCCACCGAAGGGCGGGCACGGAAAGGAACATATGTCTGAAGTGACGCGGGTCTCCGTCGAGATCTCCGGTACCGAGATCTCCTTCGAGACCGGCAAGCTCGCCAAGCAGGCCTCCGGCGCCGTCGTCGTCCAGGCGGGCGACACGTTGGTCCTCTCGACCGCCACCGCGGGCAACCTGCGCGACGTCGACTTCCTCCCGCTGACGGTGGACGTCGAGGAGCGTATGTACGCCGCGGGCAAGATTCCCGGCTCGTTCTTCAAGCGCGAGGGCCGCGCGGGCGAGAAGGGCACGCTCACCGCCCGCATGATCGACCGCCCGCTGCGTCCGCTCTTCCCGAAGGGCTGGCGTTACGAGACCCAGCTGGTCTCGCTCCCGATCTCGGTGGACCACGTCCACCCCTACGACATCCTCGCGATGAACGGGGCCAGCGCCGCGCTGATGGTCTCCGACATCCCGTTCCCGACCCCGGTCGGCGCGGTGCGGATCGGCAAGGTCGAGGGCAACTTCGTCGTCAACCCGAGCGAGGACGACCTTGCGGAGGGCCGCTCGGACCTCGACCTCATCGTCGCCGGCACCGAGGAGGCGATTCTCATGGTCGAGGCGGGGGCCAACGAGATCCCCGAGGCAGAGATCCTCGACGCCCTCGACATCGCGCACGACTCGATCAAGAAGCTCTGCGCGCTTCAGCGCGAGCTGGCCGAGAAGGCTGGCAAGGAGAAGATGGAGGTCGTCGTGCCGCAGGTCGACGTGGAGCTCGGAGAGCAGGTCAAGGGCTCCCACGGCCAGTCGCTCGAGGAGGCCACCTCGGTGAAGGACAAGACCGAGCGCCAGGACGCGACCGCCAAGGTCGAGTCGGCGGTCATGGAGCAGTACGCTCCAGACGCCGAGGCGGAGGGCTCCTCGGAGCGCCGCGCCGCCGTTCAGCTGGCCTTCGACAAGCTCGAGAAGGCGATCGTCCGTGAGCGCATCGCGGTGCAGAAGGTCCGTCCTGACGGCCGTTCCGCGAAGGAGATCCGCCCGATCTCGATCGAGGTCGGCGTGGCGCCGCGCACGCACGGGTCGGCGCTGTTCACCCGCGGCCAGACCCAGGCCTTGTCGGTCACGGCGCTGGGCACCCTGCGCGAGGAGATGCGTTTGGACACGCTCGGCCTCGAGACCTCCAAGCGCTACTTCCACCACTACAACTTCCCGCCCTTCTCGGTTGGAGAGGCGGGCTTCATGCGCGGCCCCAAGCGCCGCGACATCGGCCACGGTGCGCTCGCAGAGCGGGCGCTGGTGCCGATGATCCCCGACCAGGAGTCCTTCCCCTACACACTCCGCGTCGTCTCGGACATCCTCGAGTCAAACGGCTCCTCCTCGATGGCCTCGGTGTGCGGGTCCTCGCTGTCGCTCATGGACGCCGGCGTGCCGATCGCGCGCCCGGTGGCGGGCATCGCGATGGGCCTCATCAAGGAGGGCGAGGAGTACATCGTGCTCACCGACATCGCCGGAGTGGAGGATCACCTCGGCGACATGGACTTCAAGGTCGCCGGGACCGAGCGCGGAATCACCGCGCTGCAGATGGACATCAAGATCACCGGGGTCACCTTCGAGATCCTGCGCGACGCGCTCACGCAGGCCAACGCGGCCCGCAACTCCATCCTCGGCGAGATGGCCAAGGTCATCGAGGCTCCGCGTACCGAGATGAGCGAGTATGCCCCGCGCATCTCCTCGATCATGATCGACACCGACAAGATCGGGCTGGTGATCGGCAAGGGCGGCGAGACGATCCGCGCCCTCGAGGAGGAGTTCGAGGCCCAGATCACCATCGAGGACGACGGGCACATCATCGCCTACGCCCAGACCGGGACGCAGGCGGACGCCCTCGTC
>Ga0183260_10000385_pt1 | contig 37020 bp, 33 predicted proteins | sample AntDrymUQ4972206_2_FD_129768 | JGI IMG/M metagenome (GOLD analysis project Ga0183260, IMG submission 129768) | Polar desert sand microbial communities from Dry Valleys, Antarctica - metaG UQ497 (22.06) (version 2) (version 2) | ecosystem: Environmental > Terrestrial > Soil > Desert | place...
GATGGCGGACTGCAGCGAGATGATCAACGCACCTGCCAGCGCCATCCCCGACGGCACCACCAGCGACGCAGCCGCGACCTCGGGCGCTGCCGTGGACCCGGCAGACAATACCAATGCAACCACCGCAAGTCCGATCAGCGCCAATGCCTTGATCAGGCTCGTGGCCTTTTGCGTGGCATCGCCAATCCGGATCCCCCGCCACTGCAACAGTCCGAATGCAAGCACTGCCGCACACGCGGTGAGCTTTTCGCGCCCGGCCAGTTCCGGGATGAGCGGTGCCACATACTCGCCGAGGACGATCGCGACCGCGGCCGTGCTTCCGCACGTAGCCAGCCAGTCCGTCCAGCCGACCACGAAGCCGGGGTACCGACCGAGCGCCTTTTGTACCAACGGATACAGCCCGCCGGAGCGGGGACGCATCGCGGCGAGTTCCGCAACAGTTAGTGCGCCGAGCAATGCATACAGTCCGCCGAGCACCCAAACCGCCATGAAAAGCGGCACCGAAGGAACCAGTGCCGCGACCTCCCCGGGGGTGCGCAGGATGCCCATGCCAATGCTGTTGCCGACCAGCACGGCAATGCCGAATGCTGGACCGAGCACCTTGAGCAAGGCCCCTGCGGGCAATGCCGCGGGTGCCGCCTGGAGTCGCTCTGGTTCCGAGTCCTCGTGTGATCGCCGGCTGGTCACGGCATCTCCGTTCGGTTGTCCGTTCCCACACCAACAGGCCTCATTTGACAGGCGTGAGCCAGCCGTCGCGCGCTTCGGTACTGCCGTCGAACAATCCGAAGAATAGTTTCTGCATGCGCAGGGTGAGCGGGCCGGGCTTTCCGTCGCCGACCGGCTTGCCGTCGACCGAGCGGATCGGCGTGATCTCTGCAGCCGTACCGCACATGAAAACTTCGTCGCAGAGATACAGATCCTCGCGCGGGATGTCGCGTTCCACCACGGCGACGCCGACGTCGCGCGCCAGGCGCATCACCGTGTCGCGCGTGATGCCGCGCAGCAGCGCCGCGCTTACGGGCGTGGTGTGCAATTCCCCGTCGAATACCAGGAACAGGTTTTCGCCCGCGCCCTCGGACAACAGCCCGGTCGATGCGAGTGCGATGCCTTCGCCAAAACCGAGGCGCCTGGCTTCACGCGCGATGAGTTGGCCGGACAAATAATTGCCGCCCGCTTTGGCGCCCGCCGGGATGGTGTTGGGTGCGAATCGCTGCCAGCTCGACACGCACGCGTCGATGCCGGCTTCGAGCACGCCCGCTCCGAGGTAGGGACCCATGTGCCACGCAGCGACGGCCACGTCCGTCGGTGTATCGGCCGACAGACCAAACCCCCCGAGGCCGCGATAGGCCACGGGACGCAGGTAAGCGCGGGCCAGGCCATTGGCAGTGATCACCTCGCTGCATGCGCGCGCGAGCACATCCTTCGCGTACGGCATGGCCATGTCGTAGATGCGCGCGGAGGCGAACAAACGCTTCAGGTGATCGTCGAGCCGAAAGATCATCTGGCCACGCGGCGTAGGATAAGAACGAATGCCCTCGAACACCGACGAACCGTAGTGCAGCGCGTGAGCCATCACATGCACGGTCGCCTCGCGCCACGGCTTGATCGCGCCGTTGTGCCAGATGTGTTCGGGATAGACGATCGGCTGGCTCATCGCGGACTCTTAAAAAAAGGGACGGAGGGGATTAAGCTAGCTTAATCCCCTCCGTCCCCTTTTCAGAACGCCAGCCAGAGGCATTCGTCGTGGTGGCGAATCGCAAGGTGCGTCTCTTCCCCTTGGCTGTACTCACCGCCCATCGCGGCGTGACGAACCGCGATCGCATTCGGTGTCGGCCGGGGCGGTGGCGGATCGACATAGGGATCCCATCCCGCGGGTGCGGCGGAGAAATCCGCCAGATCGTTCGCCTCCGGCAAGAGCCGAAGCTCGATCAACTCGCGATCGACCAACCGTCGCAGGCGCGCGGTGATTTCGCGCCCGCTTCCGGAGGAAACGCCTGTCCAGAGAAACAGCCCACTCAGATAGTTGACGTCGCGTCGCGCAAGTCCAGTCTCGAGTCCCGCCAGCAAGGCTTCGGCGCTGGCTGCGGGACACCCCGCGACGAGTCCGCGTGGACCGCTCGAGCGCACGGATCTGCCTGGAGGCGCGCTCGTCGGATGGGTGCCGCGCATGTCTCGCGAGGGCATCGATAGGGCTTGGCAAGGCTGGTCGGTAAAAACGTCGGTGCCGCCCGGGCCGACACATCGGTGGATTGCCGCCGACGCCGGGGCCATTCCCAATGCAGCGAACGCGAGAAGACATCGAGTGAGCCGCCACATGCCGCGCATCATCCACCGTGAGCCGTGAACCGTCGCTCAAGAGGCGCCGGCTGCGCCGAGCGCGAACTGCGAGCCGCGAAGCGGCGGGATCGTCCTGAAACGGGCACCCTTGCGGAACTCCCGTCGTATGCTGCTCGCCTTCCGGGCGTCGCCCACGAGGAGTTCGGCCAGGATGATTTCTGCGCATGCGGCGCTCGAAAGGCTGCGCGAGGGCAATCGCCGCTTTGTCTCCGAGGTCTGGGGACGCGATGCTCTGACGGATCGCGCACGACGCATGGAGGTCGCCGCGGCGCAAGCACCATTCGCCGCGATCCTTGGATGTTCCGACTCGCGAGTCCCGGTCGAGATCGTGTTCGATCAAGGGCTGGGAGATCTCTTCGTCATCCGTGTCGCGGGCAACATCGTCGCGCCCTCCCAGATCGGCAGCGTCGAGTTCGCTGCAGAGCGGACCGGCACGCGGCTCGTGGTGGTACTCGGCCACTCGCAGTGCGGCGCCATCCAGGCAACACTCGAGGAACTGCAGCGGCCTGCCGAAAGACAGTCTCGCAATCTGTATTCGATCGTGGACCGCATAAGACCCGTCGGTCGCGGGATTGCTCGAGACAGAACTTCGGCACGACCCCGACGCACTGGTGCGTCACGCCGTACGCGCGAACATCCGGGCGTCGGCCGATCACCTGCGGCATGGCTCGCAGGTGATCGAGCAGCTCATCGAGAACGAAGGGCTGCTGGTGGTCGGGGCCGAGTACTCGCTTGAAACGGGCCTGGTGGAATTTTTCGACGGCTTGCCCTGAATCGGCAAACCCAGATCGTGCATCACGCCGCGGCGCGGGTGCGCTGGTCCCGTCGGTGTTCGAGGAAGAACCGAAGCATTTCGCGGCTCGCATCCGGGCCTTGCGGATCGGTGTAGGAACCGTCCGCACTCCCGCCGGACCATGCATGGCCGGCGCCTTCGATGATCCAGTGTTCGGCCTCGGCGTGCCGCTCGGTGGCCTTGAATACGCGGCGTGAGTAACGGCGGCCGGAGGCATCGGCTTTGTGGTCCCGCGCGCTCGCTCCTTGACGATCGCCCACCACGTGCACGCCATTGCTTGCATGCACCGTGTCGTCGCGGTCGCCGTGGAAGACGATGATCGGGGCACCGCGTGAAACGACCGATGCCGCGGTGACCCGCGTTGCCTTGCCGGCGGCGCCGTTTTTCATTGCAGCGAAAGCGGAGCCCAGGTCGCTCGCCGATCCCGGAGCGAGCCCCGAGTGCACGCCGACAGCCGCAAAGAGATCGGGGTATTCACGCCCCATGATGGCGGCCATGGCTCCGCCCGCGGACAGCCCGGCGATGTACACGCGGCCGGCGTCCACGGACCGGGTCGCGATGATGTGCTCGGTCAGGCCCGCGAGCAGCGCGGGCTCCCCGGATCCACGATGTTGATCGCCTGGCTGGAACCAGTTCCAGCACTTGTAGGCGTTGGACCGCGGAGCCTGCGCGGGGTAGAGCACCATGACGCCGCGTTCCTGCGCGAGTTCGTTCATGCGGGTACCTGCCGCGAAGTCATCGGGATCCTGCTTGCAGCCGTGCAGCATCACCACGAGTGGTAGTTGCTGTGCTGCAAAGCCGCTGGGCATGAACAACTTGTACTGGCGCGACCCGGCCGTCGTAGCGTAGGTGCCGGACGTGAAGCCGGCGACTGCGCGGTTCGATCCTTCGGACTTCGTGCGCGCGTAGCTTCCCATCGACGCATCGACCACGCGGAAGTCCGCGTCGATCGTCGGACGATCCTCGGCAGGCGCGCGCGCAGACGACTTGCCGCCCAGCGCTCGCTGGATCGCTGTGGTGGCTTCGAGCAACTTTCCGGCACGCGTGAGTTGTGTGGCTCTACCGAGCAGTTTCGCAACCAGGGGTTTGATGTTCGTTCTCCAGCAAAATACGAGTCGCAGGCTCAGCGCATGCGGTCGGCCAGTGCGGCCTTTACGTTGGCGGGCGCGTTGAGCGCACCCAGGACCACCAGCGAATTGAACGTCGCGCGCGCAAGTTCGGGAGTCACGTCCGCGGCGATGCTCGCGAGACCCAGCACTTTCACGTCGAGACGCTCACCTGTAGCGCGCACGGCTTCCAGATCAGCGCGAGTGAAGTGTTGCAGCCCCATCCTTAATGTTTTCCGCGCCACCGTCTGCCGCAGCACATCGGAGTGTTGGAGCAGCTGCTGTCGAATGGCGCTGCGAATGAAATCGCTGCGATTCGAGAAGAATCCTTCCTGCACCAGCAGGTCGACTTGGCCAAGGTCGATGAAACCGAGATTGATCGTGATCTTCTCGCTCTCGGGGAGCCCAGCCTTCGAACGCGCGAGTGTTTTTCCAGCCATACGCCATCCTATCGCCATCTGTATGGATGTTGCAATCTTTGGGAGCCGTGCGCGGCGGGGGGTGGCAGCCGTTGCGGTATTCACCGTGGAATGCAGCGGCCGGCGCCGTTGACCGAAAGTGCGGGCGCAGACCTACGTGCAGCGATGCCGTAAGCGCCAGACCGCGGCGAACACCACGTCGGCCTTCTCGATGTAGCTGCGCGCGAGCGGCGACAAGTGCGAGCCGAGCGTCATGCCGATGCCGACGCAGACGCAGACGAGGCTTCCGCGATTGGAGGTGTCGGTGCGGGGATCTTCGAGCGTCATTCCCGTGAGCATCTACGCCATCCGTTCGAGGACTGCCAGCGTGGGCTTGGCCAGATTCAACGTGTAGAAATGAAGGCCGGGCGCCCCGCCTGCGACGAGACGCTGGGCGAGACTCGCGACGAGATCGGCGGCGAAATCCGCGATGGCTTCGCGGTCGTCACCGTACGCGCGAATGCGCCGCTCGACCCAACGGGGAATTTCCGCGCCGCACATCTCCGAGAAGCGGCGCAGCTGCGTGAAGTTCGCGATCGGCATCACTCCTGGCGTGATCGGCACGTCGATGCCCATGCGCCGTGCCTCGTCAACGAAACGGAAATAGCCGTCTGCGTTGTAGAAGTACTGCGTGATGGCCCCGTCGGCGCCGGCATCGATCTTGGTCTTGAAGGCGCGCAGGTCCGCGAGCGCGTCGTCGGCCTGCGGATGGCACTCCGGGTAGCAGCCGACTTCGACATGGAAGGTGTCGCCATGCTCTGCGCGTATGAAGGCGACCAGATCGCTCGCGTAGCGGAGCTCGCCAATGCGCGCCATGCCCGACGGCATGTCGCCGCGCAGTGCGACGAGTCGCGTGCACCCGAGTGCTCGATAGGTGTTGAGTAGCTCGCGGATTTCCTCGCGGGTGCCACCCATGCACGAGATATGCGGGGCCGCGCAGTAGCCATGATCTTGCGCGAGGCCGCGCACGGTTTCCGAGGTATACGCGAGTGTCGAACCCCCGGCGCCGAACGTGACTGAGACGTAAGCCGGCTCGCGTGGTTTCAGCTTTTTCGCGGTGCGTTCGAGTTGCGCGCGTTGCTCATCGGTCTTGGGTGGGAAAAACTCGAACGAAAGCTGCATTGACGGGTTCCGGATTCGGCGCCGGAGCGCGATGCGCCCAGTGGCAAGTGTGGAGAGGGACTATTGAGTAAAGCGGTACGAACCATCGGAATGGAGGGTTGGCCGTTCACTCGCCATCCTACCTAGCCCCGAGTGACGGCGCAGCCCGCAATCTTGAGCCGGTCGAGCCGTCGTGCGGCCATGCAGCGTGCGCTTGGCCAGCGCATCGTTGCGCCTTCGCGCCACAGAATAATAATGCCTGCTACCCTCCCCATCCGCCGCCCCATGCGGAACCTGGCTCCTGCGATGGTCTCAAGCCACTCCGAATCGGGCAAAACTCGAGAGCCGATTCCTCACGTGACTCCGGACGTCCTCCCTCAACTCGCGCAGCAACAAGCCGACCGTCGCCGGGCAGGCGCACGCGGCCAGTTGTTGCTCGTGCTGGCTGGGCTGGAACCGCGCATGGGTGGTACCGCACATCCTTCAACCCACTCGACGCTACTCGACGCGGTGGAAACACGCCTGCGCCAAAGCGTGCGGGGCAGCGATCTGGTAATCCAGCGCGCCGACGGTGATTTCCTGCTGGCGCTCGTCGATTGCCTCCCGGAACAAGCCGCATTGCGGTTGTCGCAGCTGCTTTCGGCGGTTGGCGACGAACCCATCGAGATTGCGGGTCACGGTGTCGATGCCCTGCTTGCTGCGGGAGCCGCGACCCTGGCGGATGCCCCGGAAGACGATCCGATATCGCAACGCGCGGGCATCGACGCTGCGCTCATGCGCGCCGCCGCTGCGCTCGCCGCCGCGCGCGCGCGGGGTAGTGACCGCGCGGTGCTGGTGTTCGACGGCGTCGAGTCCGTGACGGGACACCCGCTCGCCGCTGGTGCGTTCAGAGAAATCCCGCGCACCGGCTGAAGCATGCGCCGGCTCACCCGCGCAGCCGAGGTGGCAAGCGAATTGCTGGGAGACATTCAACATTTCCCCAGTGGGCCCCACTTGAACGAATCACACATCACCTCTCCCGCTGTCCCCCTGCGCTTCCATGAAGGCACGCTCGACGCTCCCTTGCTGCGGCTGGAACAGGAGGCCCAGGACACCCAGCAGCGCATGCGGCTTGGCGGCTTGTTCTACGTGCTCGGCTGGATGTTCATCGTGTTCGCGGGCGGACCGACTGGCCAGTCGTCGTGGCTGGTCGGATTGACGCTGTTCGTGCTGGCAATATTTCGCTTCCTGCACCCGGTGCCGCCGGAGGCCGATACCACGACGCTGCGACGCTGGTTGCGACGGACCTGGCTGCTCATGCTGGCGTCGTGCCTGATTTGGGGACTGGCGAGCGCCTGGATACTCGCCGATCCGGCATTCGACGCCGCGCGCACCGTCGTACTGTTCGGTTGCGTCGCACTCGGGACGGCGTCTGCGCACAGTTTTTCGATGCGCCGCGGCTTTGGAGTCACGACGCTGCTCCTGCTGGTGGTACCTCCGATCGCCGTGATCGCACTGTTGCGCCACGAGACGACGCTGGCTTGGGCGTTGCTCGTCTTTCTCGCCTACCTCGGGCTGGCGCTCGAGCGCACCCACCGTGAATGGTTGCACCGGTTGCAGCTTGATCTGGATCTGCGTCGGCAACGCGATCAGTTCGCGCGCCTCAGCCGTCGTGACGGCCTCACGGGGCTGGCCAATCGGATGCACTTCGATCACGCGTTGCGGGAGGCGGTAGCCGATGCACACAAGCGGGGCACGCCGCTGGCGCTGTTGATGTGTGATGTGGACCACTTCAAGCTGGTCAACGACCAGTTCGGCCATGCCGAAGGGGATGCTTGCCTGATCGCGTTCTCGCAGCGTCTGCAACGCGAATTTGCGGCTCCTGACACGCTGGTGGCGAGGGTTGGAGGCGAGGAGTTCGCGGTGCTGCTGCGCCAGGTGACGTTGGCAGAGGCGTCAGAGCGTGCCGAACGTTTCAGGTTGGCGGTCGAAAGCCAACCTATGCAGACACACACCCGACAACTGTCGATCACGATAAGTATCGGCGTTGCTGCGCTCACGGAATCGAGTGCGGGGGATTTCGAACGTTTGTACCAGGCAGCCGACATGGCGCTCTATCGCGCCAAGTCGGACGGACGCAATCGTGTCTGCGTGGGTGGCGACGACCGTCGCCTGATACCGCGCAAAGAAAAAGGGGACGGAGGCAATTAATCGCGATTAATTACCTCCGTCCCCTTTTTCGTCCTACAAGACGGCGATCAGTAGCGGTAATGGTCCGACTTGTAGGGACCATCCGGCGAAACGCCGAGATACGCCGCCTGGTCGTCGGTCAGTCGCGTGAGCTTCACACCGATCTTCTCGAGGTGCAGGCGTGCGACCTCTTCGTCGAGGTGCTTGGGCAAGCGGTAGACCGTCTTTTCGTACGTATCGCGATTCGCCCACAGGTCGATTTGCGCGAGTGTCTGGTTCGAGAACGAATTCGACATGACGAAGCTCGGATGACCCGTGGCGCAACCGAGATTCACCAGGCGGCCTTCGGCGAGCAGGAACATGTCGTGTGCCGGCTGGCCATCGAGGCCCGGCAACACGTACTTGTCGACTTGCGGCTTGATGTTGATGTGCTTGATCCCGGGCAGTTCGCGTAGCGCATCGACCTGGATCTCGTTGTCGAAGTGCCCGATGTTGCAGACAATCGCCTGGTCCTTCATGCGCTGCATGTGCGCGGTGGTGATGACGTCCTTGTTCCCGGTAGTCGTGACGTAGATGTCGGCGATGCCGAGCGTATCCTCGACGGTCTTGACCTCGAAGCCTTCCATCGCGGCCTGCAATGCATTGATGGGATCGATCTCGGTGACCACGACGCGGCAGCCATAAGCGCGCAGCGAGTGCGCGGATCCCTTGCCGACGTCGCCGTAACCGGCGACGCACGCGACCTTGCCGGCCAGCATGACGTCCATCGCGCGCTTGAGGCCATCGGCCAGCGACTCGCGGCAACCGTAGAGGTTGTCGAACTTCGACTTGGTGACCGAATCGTTGACGTTGATCGCCGGCACCAGCAGCTTGCCCGCTTCCATCATCTGGTAGAGGCGATGCACGCCAGTGGTGGTCTCTTCGGAGACGCCGCGCCAGTCCTTGACGACGTTGGTCCAGAAACCAGGCCGCTCGGCTGCGACGCGCTTGAGCAGGTTCTTGATGATCTGCTCTTCGTGCGAGGCAGCCGGCTCGTCCACCCACTTGGAGCCCTGTTCCAGCTCGTAGCCCTTGTGGATCAGCAACGTGACGTCGCCGCCATCGTCGACGACGAGTTCCGGTCCCTTGCCGCCCGGAAACGATACGGCGTCGAGCGTCGCGTCCCAGTACTCCTCGAGCGTTTCGCCCTTCCAGGCGAACACCGGCGTGCCGGTCACCGCGATCGCCGCGGCGGCGTGGTCCTGCGTGGAGAAAATATTGCATGACGCCCAGCGCACGTCGGCGCCGATGTCCTTCAGCGTCTCGATCAACACCGCGGTCTGGATGGTCATGTGCAGCGAACCGGTGACACGCACGCCCTTGAGCGGGAGATCCGCGGCGTGCTTGCGACGGATCGACATAAGGCCGGGCATCTCATGCTCGGCGATGTCGATTTCCTTGCGGCCCCAGTCGGCGAGCGAGAGGTCGGCGACCTTGTAATCGTGCGGCGCGGACGCGCCTTCCTTGCGAACGGCGTTCATGGCTTGGTGTGCTCCAGGTCGGGCGGGCGCCGTTCGTTCGGTTTCCCGAAGTCCGTCGAGCCTGTGCCGGAGAAGGGCTCAGAGTCATTTTTCCCGCCGAGTTGGCAGCGCCAAAAGGACGTAGGGTGGAAAAATGACTCTGACCCCTTTTCAGGGCATGCAGCGCCCCTCGACGGCGAGGAGGAGGGCAGTATATCGCTTTGTCGCGATGAAGCGATAGCACCCGCCGAGGATAGCACCCCGCCGCGGATGCAGGAGCGCCGCGCAAACGCGAAAAATCCCCGGCCTCACCCCTTTCGCGCCTCGCGGCGTTCGTGCACGAACGGCTGTGGGCGCCGGGCCACAATCGCCGGATCGCCGCGCAAGGTGCCACCGGTGACTTGTCGATACGCGACGGCGGTGCGAGGTCCCGGCCAGCCGTCTTCGCGCAGGAACACCCCTTCGTGCGTGTTGAGCCAGCGCTGCAGCGTCAGGGCACGTTCGCGCGATACTGCGTCGCGCGGTCGCCGCGGATGAAAGACGACGACTGCAGGATCGGGAACCGCGAAAGGCGCGATACCGATTTCCGCCATGCGCCGCAACTGCACCGCACCGCCGATCTGCGAGGAAACCGCGGTCGCGCTCCACCGGCCATCGCGCACGTACTTGCCGCGCGTGTAGTGATTGCTCCCAGCCCACAAGTACGGCGAGAGTACTTCGGGATGATGCATCCGATAGCCTAGTCCGTTGTACCGCTCCAGTCGATACAGGATTTGGCCGAGAGTCCATTGCTTGACGCGATTGAGTCCCTGCAGCATCAGCGCGTCGGCCGCGCTGGCCTCCCACGCGAACGGTGGCTCGCCGCGCGGCGGCCGACCCTTGGGGGCGCGAACCGTGCGTCCGCGCAGTGGATCGCCGTTGTGCAGGTGGCGCGAGAAGTTTCCGCCGCTCTCGAGCTCGTGCACGATTGCCGCGAAGCACCAGGGAACCGTGGTGTTCGCGCACGCGGCCGCATACCGCAGCCGATGTCGGACGAACCGCGCGACGATGCGGTCGACTTCCCCATGCCGAATCGGAGCGACAGCGCAAGTCTGGAACAAAACTTCGTAATCGCGACGCAACGCGTCGCTGAGTCGCGGAGCCGCGCGACTCACGACCGCGGCTCGTGCGGACGCAGCCACTCGCGCAGGTCCGCCATCGATGTGCCGGGTTTGCACCTGTCCGCGTTCTCGTCGACAGGAAGCGGCTGGGCCAGCAACTCGGTGCAGAAAGATTTTGCGACCGCGTAACCGAGTTCCCGGTACGCCTCGACCTGCGCCTCGTGGAAGAACTGGTCCCCGGTCGACTCGTGAGGAAATTCGCGCTGGTGGTGGCGATAGCTCTGCACGTCCACGGGAAGATTGGCGATCGGCGTGGCATGCAGCAGCACCAGCCAGCCCGCGGCGCGCGGCTCATCCTGGTGCGCGGGATAGAGGATACGTGCGACGGCAAAACCGCGCGGCGCGACGGGCAAGTCCTGCGCATGCGCGGGCGGGGGAGGCACCAGGTCGAACAGCGGCACGCCGTCGTCGAAACGCACGTGCACGCCGAAATCGACGCGGATTTTCTCGACGAGATTGGCCAGGTCGGCGAATCCGCTGCTGCCGTCCTGCGCCGCCTGCACGAGCACGATGATGCGCGCGCGGCGACGGATCAGCTCGTAGACGCCGGTGTTGTCGAAGTTTCCGCCGTCGCTGAGTTCGAGAAAATAGCTGTCTTCGCTCAAGCCGCGTCCGAACAGTCCCGCGAGAACGCCCGGCACGAGGAAATTCGGCCGCTGTCCGAGCAGCCAGCGCTTGGCGCGTGCCACGGCAGCGGCGTCTCCACGCTGAGCGCCGGGATTGCGTACCCACACGCCGAGGCGCGCCTGCATGAGGAACATCAGGAACGACACGAGTCGGTTGCGCGTGATCCCGCGTCCGCCCGGACCGGTGTTTGGGTTGGCCGCCGCGCCCGAGGCCGCCATCGCCGTTGCGGCGGCGAGTTCGCGATCCGCGAAATTGCGAGTCGCGGTCCAGTGCGTGGCGTCGCTGCCGCACGCACCGGGAGCGAGCACGAAGCTGTCGCCTGCGCGCCCGCGATAGGTGTCGACCTCGGAATCGACGAGCACGAGATTGGTGTTGACGAGCGGATAGAGCGACAGTCGCTCGGGGCAATCGGACGGCGGCGGCCACAGGGTCTGCAGGCGCCCGAATTCCCGCCCGTCCGCGTCGGTCGCGAGTTCCCACTGCGTGCTGTCGATGCCGGACAGGTTCGGCATGAAGGTTTCCATCAGTCGGTCGCGATACATGCGATTGAGGCCGAACTGGTTGAGGTTGGTACAGAACGCGACGATCAAGAGCATCGCCGCGATCGCTCCGAGTTGCCATACGGGCAGCGACTGCATGCGTACTGCGAGGACGTAGGCGACCAGCGTGGCCGCGCCCAACACCAGTCCCGCCGTGACGAGCAGACGCACCCGTGTGGTCAGGGAACGCGGCAGATAACGCGTGCGCGACCAGAACGCCTGGTACAGCGCGCCGATCGAAGCAAGCGCAGTGAGCGACACGGTCCCGGTGCTGCCCAGCCAGCGGTGCGCGAAGGGCAGTGCGACCAGCGCCGCGAAAACCAGCGCGAGGCCGGTGAGCGTACCCGTCATCCGATGCAGCCACAGGCGCAGGCGATAAGCGCGAGAACCAGCGGCCCCGGCATCGCGCCAGCGACGCGTGAGCTGCAGTCCGGCAAGCCAGAGGCCGAAACCAACTGCCGTCGCGCAAGGCAGGATCAGCGCAGACGTCAGGAGCAGGTCGACGCGGCCGGGCATGACGCCGACCGCTGACTCCGACATGACGTCCTGCGGGCGCATTGCAAACAACAGCACGAAGGCGAACCCCGTGAGTGCCAGCGCAGCCCAGAGCCAGCGCGGCCAGCCCCGGAATGCGAGGATGAAAGTCGCGAGGCTGTACGTGACGATGAGCACAACGATCGTCACCAGCGTGGTGGCGAGCAGACCCGCGACGTCGATGCAGAACACGGGCCCGAATTGCCCGAACTCCCGGACGCGACAATTGCCCGCGCGCACCTCGGCCACCGATTCCGGCAGCACGCCCGCGAGGAGCAAGACGACCAGCAATATCACCAGCAGCAAGCCATACAGTCCGATGCTGAGCGCGCTGTTGCGCAGCGCGGCACCGGCCAGCGCCAAGGTGCCGAGTCCTGGCGGTTGCAGGAAATTGCCGTGCTGGCGAATGTAATCGAGCCATACGGATTGCTCGCTCTCGTGCACCGCGGCGGGATGCGCGGGGGATGCGCGCGCTCCGGAACGGCGACGCGACAACTGCGCTTTCCATTCCGCGCCGTAACGCTTGCGCAGCCACGCGAGGGCGATGCCGAAGTAGCCGCCGCCCGATACCGTCGACAGATAGTGGAAACGCTCGCCGATGCCATGGCTCAGCAGGGCCTGAAACGCGCCGAGTGCGAACGATGCCGAGCGGATGCCACCGCCAGAGAACGCGAGGCCGGTGAGCCGCGTGCGCAGCGTCGCGGCTTGTTGCAGCGTTTCGGATGTGGCTTGGTAGTCGTCGCACTCACGCGACTCGGGCTTGCGGTGGGCGCGCGCGTCGGCGTGTGCTTCGCAAACCAGCCCGAGCAGTTCATCGTCGAAGGTCTGCTGCCAGTCCAGATCGCCGCGCGCGGATTGCCGCGCGGGCTTGGTCTTGGCGCTGATTCTGGCGGCGCCCGCTTCTGAATCCGGCACCGTCACAGCGTCGGCATGCGGCGCAAGTTGCTCGCTCACGGCCTGCTCTCCTGTCCTTGTCGGCGCGGTCGGTGCGGCCATCTTGCCAGCATCGCCGGGTCGTGGCTCAACGAGTGCGACGCGCAGACATCGAGTCGCTCAGCGCACCGGAGGAGTGAGGGTCGCGACCACAGTTGCAGCGTAATGCGAGCGAACCTAACCACCGGCCGTTAGCTCAGACGTTGGCGAGTGCCGAGAGCACCTTCGTTTCGCGCTCGGGGTCGATGCCGGCGCGAAGCTTGGACTGGCGCTCGGCTGGTTGGAACTTGAACCACGCGAGCGTGTCCGCAGCGGTCGTGGCCAGGGGACGAAAGGAAAGGCCGGCGGCGACAGCTTTCGCGACGCTGATGCGGCCAAAGCCCGCGCTGTCGCCCTGACCCGGTACCCACACCGGCATGTCGGACCAGGGCGTGACTTTCTGCGCTTCGAGAAAACTGGCAGGCGCCCAATGCAGCCGCGCGCCCGTCGTGGTCACCGCCCGGATGCCATGCAGCATCGCCGCCATCGTCAGCTCGTAGTCGGGTCCCGTCGCGTTGAAAGTGCCGAGGGCACGGCGCTCCACCATGCGAATCGTCCACTCGGCAAGATCGCGCGCGTCGATGTACTGCACCGGGTCGGTGCCGTCGCCCGGGGCCAGAACGTCGCCGCCGCGATCAAGTCGCACGGGCCAGTAGGTGAAGCGATCGGTCTCGTCGCCCGGTCCGACGATGAGGCCAGGGCGGATGATCGTCACCGCTTCGCCGAACTGGTTCGTTGCTTCCTTCTCGCTCAGTGCCTTGAGCGGACCGTAGAGTTCCAAGTTGGCGAGCAGTGAGGCGCGCGTCTCCGCCATGGCGTCCTTGCCGCGGTACTCGGCCAGCGCCGCGCGCTCGTCCATGCCGGGCTTGCTGGTGTCGGCGAACACCGAGATGGTGGAAATGAAAACGTAGTGCGCAACATTGCCTTTCAGGATCTTGCCGGCGTCACGCACCCAGGAAGGCACCGAAGTCGGGTTGTCGATGCAGACGTCCCATTCGCGGCCGTCGAGCGACTTGAGGTCGCCCGTCTCGCGATCACCGAGCAGTTGTTCGACCTTGCCGGGCCACTCGGGCGCGGCACGCTTGCCCCGATTGAAGATCGTGACCTCGTGTCCGCGTGCAAGCGCGTAACGCACCTGGTGCGGGCCGGTGAAACCCGTCCCGCCAAGAATGAGGATGCGCAATTTGTTTGCGGGCCGGCCCGCGGGGGAACCCGCTACCGTCGTAGGCGCGCTGGCGAGCAGAGCGCCTCCGGCCAGCGAGCCAATCACGAGATCGCGGCGGGTGGTCGGCATGGGCACGCGCCTGAAGGGTGAGCGATGACTATAAGCCTCGGGACGACAGCTCGCGTGGGCCTGAAGTCACGGCAGCTTCGGGCAACGGCGGGAGGCAAGTCCGCCGGTGCAAGTGCTTTGATGCGACACGGGAAAGTGTCAGGTCGCTCGTGCGACCTGACGTGCGAACCTCGTAAGACCGCGAAGCGCCGCTACCGGAGCTTTGCTGCGCGCCGCAGGTCGTCGGCGCGATCCGTGAGTTCCCACGAGAAAGCGGTCGCCGAGTGCTCCTTGCCCTTGCCGTCCTTGTACGTGACCTTCTCGGGCTTGCGCCCGAAGTGGCCGTAGGCCGCGGTGGGTTGATAGATCGGATGGATGAGGTCCAGCATCTTGATGATGCCGTAGGGCCGCAGGTCGAAATGCGCGCGGATCAGCTTCTCGATTTGGTCGTCGCTGATCTTGCCGGTGCCAAACGTCGTCACCGAGATCGAGGTCGGCTCCGCGACGCCGATGGCGTAACTGACCTGCACCTCGCAGCGACCCGCAAGTCCGGCGGCCACGACATTCTTCGCGACGTAGCGCGCGGCGTACGCGGCTGATCGGTCGACCTTGGACGGATCCTTGCCCGAGAACGCCCCGCCACCGTGCCGCGCCCAGCCACCATAGGTATCGACGATGATCTTGCGCCCGGTGAGGCCGCAATCGCCGACCGGCCCGCCGATCACGAACTTGCCGGTCGGATTGATGTGGTAGCGCGTGCCCTTGTGTAGCCACTTGGTCGGAAGCACCGGCTTGATGATGGTTTCCATGACCGCCTCGTGCAGGTCCTTCTGCTTGACGTCGGGCGAATGCTGCGTCGACAGCACCACCGCGTCGATCGCGACGGCTTTGCCGTTCTCGTAGCGCAACGTCACCTGGCTCTTGGCATCGGGACGCAGCCACTTGGTCTTGCCCTTCTTGCGGACATTCGCCTGCTGTTCGCACAGGCGATGCGCCAGGTGGATCGCGGCCGGCATGAAGCTGTCGGTTTCGCTGGTGGCGTACCCGAACATCAGCCCTTGGTCGCCGGCGCCCTGTTCCTCGGGTTTCTTGCGGTCGACGCCCTGGCTGATCTCGGGGCTTTGCTTGCCGATGAGGTTGATCACGCCGCACGTCGCGCCGTCGAAACCGACTTCGGAAGAGTTGTAGCCGATGTCGAGGATGACCTTGCGCGTCAGCGACTCGAGGTCGATCCATGCCTCCGTGGTGATTTCTCCCGCGACGATCGCCACGCCGGTCTTCACCATCGTCTCGCAGGCGACGCGCGCGCGCTTGTCCTGCTTCAGGATCGCGTCGAGGACGGCGTCGGAAATCTGGTCGGCGACCTTGTCGGGGTGGCCTTCGGAGACCGATTCGGAAGTGAACAGCGTGCTGGACATGGAGACGTATATCCTTCGATGCGGATGAAAGGATGAAAGGAACCGCGCATCATATCCTAGCGTGACTGCCGTGACAGGCGCTGGGGCCGTCTTCGGGCAAGCAGTCCAGGGCGGCGTTGCGAACCCAGGCACCGCGCGCGTCCAGCCAAGTCCGGCTGCTGCAAGCTGCGCTTCGCGTGCGCAACTGACAGCGCCCGGTACTGGGGCACCGAGCCCCATGCGAAGAAGGGATCCGGGCTTGAACGGCACGTACGGCCCCTGGATTGTCGCACTGTCGGTGACGCTGGCTGTCGCGGCGTTGTACGGCGTCCTGCGTCTGGCGCGGCGATTAGCGTCCTCTCCGAAAACTCATCCCGAGCGCATCGAGCTGGAAGCCCGCGTTCGCGAACGCACCGCCGAGCCGACGAGTGTCACGCACCCGTCTCGCAAATGTCATCAGGGCTTAGGGTTGCCGCCATAACGTGTGGTTCCGGCCACCGCCGGAACGCGCGCATGCTCGATCTCGAAACTGCGTTGGTGTCGTGTCACCCGCAATGGTTGCGCGGCCGCCGCGCGCGTCTCACCCGAAGCGTACTGCGCACCCTCGTCCGGGCGACTCGCGTCGAGGAAATCGAGGCGTTTGTCGCAGCGCGCCGTCAACTCACCGGTTTCGCCCTGGTCGAAGCGACGCTTGATTGGCTCGACTGCCGGTACGTGATCGATCAGATCGATTTTTTCGGTTTCAACGTCGACGCCGAGTTCGCGGATGCCATCGACGGGCTAGTGCTGGTCGATCTCGCGCGCATGCTGCCGCACAAGCGGCGCCGCTATCTCGAGCCGCGACCACCGCGACGTGCTGCGCTTCGCTGCCCTCCGGAACAGGTGAATGCCTGATGCCTGGTTCCGAACCGTCGACACTGCCGACCGAACTGCGCGTGCGGGCGCTGTTTATTTCCGATCTGCATCTCGGTTCGCGGCATTGTCAGGCGGCGGCGCTGGTGAATTTTCTCGAACGCGTGCAGTGCGATCACCTCTATCTCGTCGGCGACATCATCGATCTGTGGTGGATGTCGAAGCGCCGCGCCGCGTTTTGCGCGCAGCAGGCGAAGGTGTTCGACATCATCCGGCGCAAGGCGCGCGACGGCACTTCGGTCGTCTACATTCCCGGCAACCACGACCGGCCTTTGCGGGAACTATGCGGTTTGGCGTTGCCGCGCCTGCGCGTACGACGGCGCGCGATTCATCGCATGCTGGATGGACGGCGCTTTCTGGTCACGCACGGCGATGAGTTCGACGTGGAAGTCCGCATCGGCCGTTTCGCGCGCTGGCTGGGCGATCATCTCTACACCGGCATTCTGTCCGGCAATCGACTGGTCAATCGCATGCGGTGCGCGTTCGGGCTGCGCTACTTCTCCCTTGCGGATCTGCTCAAGCGACGCAGCGGCGCCGCCGAGCGCTACATCGCGCGCTTCGTCGATGCCTGTTTCGCCGACGCCAGGAGGCGCGGCGTGGACGGCATCGTCTGCGGTCACATCCATCGGCCCGACCTGATCGAGCGCGACGATATCGTCTATGCCAACGACGGCGACTGGGTGGAAAGTCTGAGCGCGCTGGGCGAAATGCGTGACGGGAGCCTGGTGCTGCTGCGCTGGCGCGGCATGCAGGACGCCACGCTCGTCGAAACCTCTCGACAGCCCACAGCTTCCGCTCGCGCTGCCGCTCGCGGCTTGAGCCGGCTTGTCCGGAGTGAAGACGCGCGGCGCTCGTCATCGTGCAGTTCTTGAATGGCTGCTGTCAGCGTTTCCACAACGGTCCTCCGGTTTCATCGTGCTCCCCCAGAATGACGTCGCTCGCGCAGCGGCGCGAAGACCTGGAACCGGAGCGCCCACCATGACTCACAAGGCAACCATCGCCGGCGCGATCACGGCCATCCTGACCGTCGCCACCGGCACCAGTCTTGCCGCGGATAACAGTGCGACTGTGTTGCAGGGCGGAGTTGCGCGCTGGTCGAGAGATGCGGCCACGGAGTGCGGCATTTTCGGTCGTCGGTACGGAGCCGTCGACGGGGTTTGCTATTACCCGGTCGACATGAAGGCCAAGCTCGGCGTGCACGAAATTGCGATGTGGGACGCAGCGGGCGCCCGCACGCTGGGCACGCTGACGGTCGCAAAGCGCGAATGCTCGGAGACCGAGATCACGCTCAACGACAACACCTACGTCAAGATCAGCGAGGCTAACAAGAAGCGCGGTGTCGAGGAGCGCGCACGCATCGTCAAGGCCGTGGCCGGCACGGACGCCGCACCTGGTTTCGCGTTGCCGCTGGGTGCGGCGGCCGAAGGCGTCGCGACCAGGGATCGCGGCGACTTTTGCGAGCTCCGGCTCTACAACGGCGGCCTGGTGAAGAGCCGTCACACCGGGCTCGATTATCCCCTCGCCAGGGGCACCCAAGTCGTCGCAGGCGCGGACGGAACCGTCATGCTCGCGGAAAATCAGTTCTACACCGGCAAGACGGTCATCGTGGATCACGGTGGCGGCCTGGTGACGATGGTGTTCCACCTCGACGAGGTGGTGGTGAAAGCGGGCGCGACCGTGAAGCGCGGTGACAAGCTCGCGACGGTCGGAAGCACGGGTCGTTCGAGCGCTCCGCATCTCCATTACGGGGCGCGCTATCAGAACCAGCGCATCGACGTGGGCGCCTTGATCGGCGACCCCTCGAAGCTGCCAGGAGTTGGTGAAGCGACGGTGACCGCGGCCGAAGAACCCGGTGCCATCGAGACCGACGCCGCGTTGCCGGGCAAGGAAGACAAGGCCGGCGAAGATCTCGCGCCGTCTGAAAGCGCTGCGGCAGCAGGCGATGCGGCGGCCGCGGACGCGCCCGCCAATCAGACCGGCGACCCGGAGGCAGCCGACGCCGCCGAGAAGAAAGAGGACGTCATCCGGGCCGAACAAGAAGCGCAGCAGAAAGCAGACGAAGCCGCCAAGTCGCGGTAGAGCGCCGTATTCTCGGGCTCCGCCATTCCCACGCATGCGGGAATGATGGTTGCTACGCGGCGAGTTCGTGCGGACCCGAACCTGACGCGTCGAACCATTCTGTAACGAGCGCGCGCTGCTTTGCCGCGCAGGACGTTGTCTGCATGGCAAGGCGCAACGCGCGCAAGTCGACGCGATCCGCGCAATACCACCCGATGTGTTTGCGCGCAATCCGCACACCGTGCTCGGGGCCGTAGAATGCGTAGAGCTCGTCGAGGTGCTGGAGCAGCACCGCTCGCACTGCGTCAGGTGCCGGTTCCGGAGCGAGCGTGCCGTCGCGCAGGAACTGCGCGATCTCGCGGAAGATCCAGGGACGACCCTGTGCCGCACGGCCCATCATCAATGCGTCGGCGCCAGTGAGTCGCAGTACCGCGAGTGCTTGCGCGGGCGTGGCGACGTCGCCGTTGGCGATCACCGGGATGCGCAAGGCCAGCTTGATCGCGGCGATCGTTTCGTATTCGGCCGCGCCCCCGAAGCGATCGGCGCGGGTACGGCCGTGCACCGCCAGCGCCGCGACTCCGCAATCTTCGGCAATGCGGGCCACGGCCAGGCCATTGCGATTGCTCGCGTCCCACCCGGTGCGGATCTTGAGCGTGACCGGCACGTCGACCGCGCGCACCACGGAGCCAAGGATGCGAGCAACCAGCGGTTCGTCGCGCAGCAACGCCGAACCCGCGTCGATACGGCACACTTTTTTTGCAGGACATCCCATGTTGATGTCGATGATCTGCGCGCCTTCGTCGACGTTGAAGCGCGCGGCGTCGGCGAGCATCTCGGGATCATAACCGGCGATCTGCACGCTGATCGGCGCGGGCTCCCCGTCGTGATCGCGACGCAGGCGCGACTTGCGCGTATGCCGCAGCGTTGGATCCGCATGGGTCATCTCCGAAACGCACAGGCCCGCACCATGCTGCTTGCACAGCATGCGAAACGGTTTGTCGGTGACGCCGGCCATCGGCGCGAGCACCAGGGGCGGGTCGATCGTGTAGGGGCCAATCTGCATAAGCGCAGTCTATTGTAGGAGCGGCGCAAGCCGCGATCAGCCGTTGCGAAAAAGCCAGAACATCGCGGCTTGCGCCGCTCCTACAGTTGCCTTCGCGCTTCGATCAGCGGAAGCGTTTGGCGATCGCTGCCGCAGAGGGCATCGCGGGCGCGGTGCCGATAGTTTCGGTCGAGAGTGCCGCGGCGCGGTTGGCCAGCGTGACCAGCGCGTGGAATGGGGCTTGAGGCGCGGTGGATAGAGCGGCTGCGAGCGCCCCGCTGAACGCATCGCCTGCACCGGTAGTATCGATCGCCGTGACCTGCTCCGGCGCGATCCGATAGAAGCGACGCACGTCACCGGCGAGCAGCGGTGCATCCTGGGCGTGCGAAACGAAGCAACCGTGCGCGCCGAGGGTTACCACGACGGTGGGCACGCCGAGGGCGCGACACTGCGAATCGAGCGTTGCATCATCGAGCGCCGCGACCTCAGCCCCGGCGATCATCGATCCCGCGCACTGCCCCAGCAACAACGCGAACTCGGTTTCATTGGGCGTGACGAGATCGCAATCGCCCAACAGTGTGCAATCGAACGCGGCCGGCACCGGTGCCGGATTGAGCATGCGGCGCAGGCCGTGATCGGCGGCCATCGCGAGCGCAGTGCGCACCGCATCGAGCCCCGTTTCGAGCTGCGTCAGCATCACCCGCCTGCCTGTGAAGGCGTCGGCATTCCCGCGCAGGAAGTCCGGACTCAGCGCTTCGTTGGCGGCGAGGTTGACGACGATGCGGTTGTCGCCCTGCGCGTCGACCACGATGCTGGACGAAGCAGTCGCGGTTCCCGTTGCGGTCTGCCAGCGGCAAGCCACTCCCTCTGACTCCGCAAAGCTGCGGGCATTTGCAGCGAGCGCGTCATCGCCGAGTGCACCGATGAACAAGGTCGGCGCACCGAGCCGATGCGCCGCGATCGCCTGGTTGAATCCCTTGCCTCCGGGTCCGGTATTGAACCCCGTTGCGCGGACCGTTTCTCCGGTGTCCGGAAAACGCTCGCACATCCATGCTTGGTCCTGAACGTAACTGCCCACCACAACGACGCCCATCGCTCAGATTCCAGACGGCAAAGACAGGCCGGCGCGCCCGGGGATCAGACCCGCACCTGTTCGTCCGCGACATGGTCGGGACCGAGGCGCGACATCGTGTTGGGATCGTGCCTGTACTTGAACAGGATCAGGAACAGGAAGGCCACCGCCAGCGAGTAGAGGGCAAACGTGATCCAGATCCCGTACCAGTTCTTGGACTGGTCGGCGTAGGTGAAGTACCGGTCGATCATGATGCCGCTCAGCACGCTGCCGAGCACGGCACCGATGCCGTTGGTCATCATCATGAAGAGTCCCTGCGCGCTCGCGCGGATCGACGGGTCGCTCTGCGATTCGACGTACAGGGAGCCCGAGATATTGAAAAAGTCGAACGCCATGCCGTAGACGATGCACGACAGGATGATCATCCAGAGGCCCGCGCCCGGATCGCCGTAGGCGAAGAGGCCGAATCGCAGGGCCCAAGCCAGCATGCTGATGAACATCACCCATTTGATGCCGTATCGGCGCAGGAAAAACGGAATCGTCAGGATGAACAGCGTCTCCGAAATCTGCGAGATCGACATGATGATCGCGGGGTACCGGACGGCCAGAAGATCCTTGTACTTGTCGACGTTGGCGAAGTCGTGCAGGAAGGTATCGCCGTAGGCGTTGGTCAACTGCAGCGCGGCGCCCAGCAACATCGCGAACACGAAGAAGACTGCCATCTGGCCATTCTTGAACAGCGAGAATGCCGACAGGCCCAGCGTGTCGAACAGCGACCGGTTCGTGCCGAGCTTGAGCTGCGGGCGACACTTCGGCAGCGAGAATCCGTAAAGTCCCAGCACCAGGGACGCCGCCGACGCCACGTAGAACTGTCCGGCCGACGTCTCTAGCTTGAGCAGGCTGATGGTCCACAACGCCACGATGAAACCGATCGTTCCCCACACCCGGATCGGCGGGTAGTGCGTGACGACGTCCTTGCCGTCGTTCTTGAGGGCAGAGTAAGAGACCGCGATGGCGAGCGAGATCGTCGGCATGTAGAAACACATGTTGAGCAGCATCACCCAGAACATCGTGGTCGGGGTGTCGACCATCGGGATCGTGAAGAGGACGGCCGCACCGGCAAGATGGAAAAAGCCGTACAGTTTTTCGGCATTGATCCATTTGTCTGCGATCACACCTGCGATCGAAGGCATGAACAGCGAGGCGATGCCCATGGTCGAGAAGATCGCCCCGAATTCCGCGCCCGACCATTGCTTGTTCTGGAACCAGTAAGCGCCGATGGTGATGAGCCACGATCCCCACACGAAGAACTGCAGAAAACTCAGGACGATCAGGCGAAGTTTCAGGCTCATGGGGCGGGCTAACCTCAGGGTGCTTGCTGCTGAGTTGACGAACCAGGATGCCGGCGAGCCCGGATCGTTCGAGCTGCCGGAGTGCGCTCTGTTGAACGTGCCCGAACTGCGTCGCAGGGTAGGACAGCCCAATCACGGCGGCAACTCACCGCAGTCCATCTCCGGGTTGCTCATTGCAGCGGATCACGTGGCTTGCTCACCGGTGAGCGTGCGGTTGCGGCCCTGTCGCTTGGCGTCGCGCAGTCGCTGGTCGGCCCGGCGCAGCAGGCTGGACAGATCGCGGCCGTCCTGCGGAAGCGTGGCGACACCGGCACTGAAGGTGATGGCCACTGCGAGACCTTCCTCCGGCACGAACGGCGCCACGCCGAGCGTGCTGCGCAACCGTTCGACACGATCCCCGGCCTGCAGCAGGGGACGAGGAATCAGAAGCACGAATTCTTCGCCACCAAGCCGCGTCAACGACTCGCCCGTGCGCAGGCCGGCAGTGATCGCGTTGCCGACGTGACGCAGCGCGGCATCGCCGCCAGCGTGGCCGAACGCGTCGTTGATGCGCTTGAAATGATCGAGATCCAGCAGCGCGAGCGACAGAGGCGTGCCGGCCGCCAGCGCGTCGTCGATGAGGCGCGGCGCGCGGTGCACCAGCCACATGCGATTACTGAGACCCGTCAGCGTGTCGCTCCCCGACATCGTGACCAGCCGTTGCATGCGATGCACCACCATCGCCACCACGATGGTCACCATCACCAGGAGCAGCTCGCGCTGGATGAGGTTGCTGGCCGACACCGTGCCGTACTCGATCGACACCAGCGGCTGCGACGGTTCGACGCTGGCGTACACAGCGAGACAGAGCAAGGCGTACTGCGCAATCGCGAGTGCGCCGCTGAACAGGGTCACGCGGCCATCGTTGCGCAGTGCCGTCATGACGATCGATAGCGGATATCCGAACCACACCACGACGCTGTTGAGCGTGGCAACCTTGTCGCTGATGGCGAGGAGCGCGAGGACCAGGGTGGTCGCGCTCACGTCGAACGCGGCCGTCGCGAACGGCAACCATCCGTGTCGTCGCGGATTGCGAGCCAGGTAAAGCCACACGTGCGCGAAGATATTGACGAGCACTGCGCCGGCGAGGCCGATGAGGCTCTCCTTCGTGCTGCCGCCGGCCAGCCAGTTGGCGAGCGGCAGCAGCAGGATGATGGCTGCGATCGCAACGCGGATGCGCGCCACCAGCAGCTCGCCACCCGCACCGACTTCGAGCATGACGGCGTCGGGCCGGTCGAGCAGGGAGCCCAGCAGCTTGCGCCAGCCGCGCGCCGCGGTGTGCTCCATGAATTCGCCGACCTCGTCTCGAAGCGCCCCGGCCCTTCGGAAAACGCATGCAAGAAGCACGCCGTCCTCCACCGAACCCAGCATAGACTCCGCGCGTGAGCGTGCCGCGAAATCCGGGCCCTCGCTTACACTCGCCGCAACTCCAGGGAGTGTCACCCATGTCCACGATGCAATACCGCCGCCTCGGCGGCTCGGGACTCAAGCTGTCGGCGTTCTCGCTCGGCGCCTGGATCACCTTTGGCACGACGATCGGCCGTTCGGAGGCGCGCGAGCTCATCCACCGTGCGTTCTCGGCCGGGGTCAATTTCTTCGACAACGCGGAAGGCTACGCGGATGGAGAAGCAGAACGCATCATGGGCGACGTACTCGTCGACCTGCGGCTGCCGCGCGATGCGTTCTGCATCTCGAGCAAGGTTTTCTTCGGCGCGGCCAAAAAGCCAAGGCCCACGCAGAAGGGACTGTCGCGCAAGCACGTGCGCGATGCGTGCGACGAGGCCTTGCAGAGGCTGCGCGTCGAATACATCGATCTCTATTTCGCGCACCGTCCTGATCCGGAAGTGCCGGTCGCCGAAACCGCGTGGGCGATGGACCAGCTCGTGCGCGCCGGCAAGGTGCTCTATTGGGGAACCTCGGAATGGCCGGCCGAGGCGATCGAAGCAGCGCATCGTGTGTGCGCGAGCCACCATCTGGTGGCGCCGGTGATGGAGCAACCGCAGTACAACCTGCTGCATCGCGATCGTGTGGAACGCGAGTACGCGCCGCTGTACCGCGACCACGGCATGGGCACGACGATCTGGTCACCGCTCGCATCTGGCGTGCTGACAGGCAAGTACAACGATGTGCGGCCCGGTGACTCGCGGCTGACACGGCCCGGCTACGAGTGGCTGCAACGCCTGGCGCTCGGGGAATCGGGCGATCGTACGCTCGACAAGGTCAGGCGCTTCGTAGCGGTCGCAGGCGAACTCGGGCATCCGCCGCATCACCTGGCGCTGGCGTGGTGCCTGCGCAATCCCGACGTCTCCACGGTGCTGCTCGGCGTCAGCCGCATCGAGCAACTCGACGACAATCTCGCGGCGCTGCCGCTCGTCGATGGCCTCGACGAGACGGAGTGGCGTCGCATCGAGGCGTGTTTCGAATAAAGAATCTCCTCGCGTGCCGACGGGCGCGGTGGCGCGGCGTGCAGGTTCGCCGGTCGCCGCGGCGGATTCCTAGAAATGCTCGCCGAGCACGGGGCCGACCGAGCGATAGCCGTACTTGCTCGCAAACGCCTGGTACATGTATCCGTCTCCGAGTTCCCGCTTGTCGTGCCAACCGCCCTCGGTCAGCCACAGGGAACGCTTCATGACGAGCTGCATGCAGTCGATGTTCTGCAGCACTGGCGGGGTGCCCGTCAGGATGAGATAGAAATCCGGGGCACCTTTGAACTGGACCGTGTGCTGTCGAAACTTCACGAGTCCCCACATCCTGATCGGGAAGATGACGATGTCGTTCGTATCGATCGCTTGGCCCGACGCGTCGCGCAGGCGGGGTTCGCGTGCGATTTCTTCCGACAGCACCTGCAGCGCGTCGGGGTAGAGGACATTGTCTGCATTGAAGTGCAGGATGTACTCGCCCGTCGACTCACGGATGCCAAGGTCGCGAAGGGAATGACCCCAGTCGTTGTAGCGCTTCGCGGTACAGCGCACGGGGATCGGCCACTCGACTGCGGTGTCGAGCAGCGGCCCGTCGTGATAGCAGCGGATCTCGAAATCCCGAAACGTCTGCGCCTGCAGGGAGGCGATTCCGCGCAGGAAGACTTCGTGCGAATTGACCCCCTGGTAATGCACCACGACGATCGAAAACAACGGCACGCAAATGCTCCAGAAACCTCCTGAAGCGCCAGCTTAGCTTCGATTGGGGCGAGTCTGTATCACGAGGCGTTGCAAGCCTCCAGCGCAGTTGCGCTGGAGATTCGAAGGGCACTTACAGCGCGGTAGGCGATGGCGGCGCTGGCGGCGCTGACGCCGAAGGCGGAGCGGGAGGTGCGGGTGGTGCCGAAAACGCTTGCGGCGTCACTGGAGGCGCAGGAGGTGCCGGCGGTGCGGGCGGCGTCGGCGGCGTCGGCGGCGGTGGCGGCGCGATCAGCACATCGCGCAGTGTGGGTGTCGCCACCGTCACCGAGATCGACTTGCGATCACGCACGAGATCGAGTTTCGCGCGCGCGCTCTTTTCGCGTCCCATCATCGAGCGCATGAGCTCGCGATGCGAAGTCACGACTTTCCCGTCCACCCGGGTGATTACGTCGCCGGTACGGAGCTCGGGGAACGCATCGCCCTTGTTGTCGAGGACGAGGACGCCCGACTGGGCACCGAAGTGTCGGCCAAGCTCCGGGTTGAGAGGCGCGAGCTGCAGTCCGCCGAGGCCCGCTCGTCGAAACAGGATGGTGCGAGCGTGCGGCGCCTTGCCGTCATGCGCACGCTCGACGCGCCGTCGAATCACTTCGCGCCGGTGTTTCCCGTCGGCACCTGGCCCGCGGACCATGACGTCGCCAAGGAAGTCCTCCGTCGCGAAATCCTCGCCATCGACATCGAGGTCGAGATCGAGGTCGAGGTCGATGTCCATATCGAAATCGGGATCTCCCGACCACAAAGGCATGCTGTTCGCGGCCATTTTGCGTGCATTGATTACAGCTTTGCGTTGGGCGCCGCCGCGAATCACGGTGACCGCGACTTTCTCTCCTTCTTCAAGCGGGCCGATGGCCTTGATCGCAGCTTCCACGCCGCTGTCGTTGAGCAGGTTCCTGCCGTTTACGGACAACAGCGTGTCTCCTGCGCGCACTCCGGCCTGTTCGGCCGGACCACCTGGCGTGACGGCGCGAATGATTATTTTCTTGTCGCTGTCGTCGAGCACGACGCCCAATACCGGGCGCGATCCGAACAAGGCGCGGGGCGTGTCGCTCTTGCCGGTGCGGAATTCGTAGCGGTAAGCGTCGCGGTAGCCCAGTTTCATGGACAGCTCGGCAACACGTTGGGCTGCCTCCTGCAACTGCGTTCGGGCCGCTGCGATTTCGCGTTCGATGCGCTGGCGTTCGGCTCGCGGGAGATTGGCCAATGGAGCCGTGGAGCGCGTGTGTACATCAACGTTTCTGATGACAACGCGCTTCTCGGCTTGTGGCGAGGTCTTCACGACCACGCGCTTCTCGATGACGGGTACGGGCGCGGCAACGGGCGTCTGCGCCAGCACGGCGCCGCTCGAAAACAGGCTCGCCAACAGACTCAGAAACAATTTCTTACGCAACATTTGGATTCTCCAGAAGGTGCATGGATGGCTCAAAGCAGAAAGGAGCGATCGGACGCCGGTATCGACAGCGCCATCGGCTCGCCCTGCAATGTCACGAGTTGTTCGAGCAACGCGACGCGACGCTGCCAGAGCTGGTCGCGCTCGGTGTTACTCGAGGAACGTGTAAGGCGCTGATCGACATGCGCGATCAGGTTTTCGATTTCGACGCTGGCCGAGGCAGAGCCGAAGTCCTGCGGCCACTGTGCGCTGCCGCTTTCGACGAGCCATCGCTCGAGCGAGCCGCTCCGCGCGACCAGCGCTTCCTGCGCGGTCGGCGTCGAGGCAGCCGCGCGTTCCGGCGGCGATTCAATGCCGGCCACCGCCACTCGGTCAGGTTTCTGGATCGCATCCCGATCGCCCTGCGCGAAGCCGAGCCAGGCGCTGGCCACCGCGACCGAAGCCGCGGCCGCAAGTGCGAACCAGCGTCCGTGCAGTGCGCGCGGGTGTGCGGGCGTGCGGACTGGCGCCTGCATTCGCATTGAAATGCTTTCCCAGGAAGACTGCCCGGGCGCGACCTGCGGCATCGCCTGCAACGCGCGCGCCAGCCGCTCGAGTTCCGGCACGGACACCAACGGAATCGTGTCAGGCGACCGCATGGCGCAACTCCTGTTCCGGCGGCTGTACATCGGGACCTTGCATCAAGTCGCGCAGCCGCCGCGCCCCGCGCTGCACCTGCGACTTCGAGAAGCTCAGGCTGCGGCCGAATTCCGTAGCGATCTCCTCGTGGCTGTACCCCTCGACGAGGTGCAACCACAACACGCTGCGCGTCTGTGCAGGCAACTTCGCCAAGCCTTGCTCCAGGTCGATGCAATCCGCTATCGAACTCGTTTCCGCTGCCATGTCGTCATCCAGTTCACCGTGCGGTGGTTTGTTCGTCCGCAACCGCACCAAGGTCATGTTCACCGCAATCTTCCTGATCCAGGACCAGAACGGGGCATCGCCCCGGTACTGCTCGATCCGCATATGCACCTGCAGGAAGGTTTCCTGCAGGACCTCGCCGGCGTCCTCGCGACTGGCCAGCATCCGCCACGCCAGGTTGTGGATCGGACGTTCGAACATTCCATACAGAGTGGCGAACGCCGCCGACTCGCGCCGGCGCAGGCCGGCGAGTAGTTCGGGTGAGGTGTCGACGGCAAAGGCGCTGCTCACGGTTCCTAGGATGCACCCAGCGCAGGAAAAGTCGCAGCGGGTTTATCAAAGCCGGTCTCAAGCATGGCGCGACATGCGCGGGAAGCCGAAAACCGCTGTGCGTGGTGAGCTTGTCGAACCCTGAAAGGCTGTCCTGCGGATGCCTCCCGTGGTTCGACAGGCTCACCACGAACGGAATCCTTTTCGTTCCCGCGGCCGGAACGGCTCCGCTGTGGGCGACTCCTTCTATACTCACGCCTTACGCAAACGGGGGAGAGCGGCGATGGAATTCGGCGGCGTGTTGGGCTTTATCGTTCTGGCGTTCGTGGTGGTCACGCTGCTCAAGGGCGTGCGCGTGGTGCCACAGGGTTATGAGTACACGGTCGAGCGTTTCGGCAAGTACACGCACACCCTGTCGCCAGGACTCGCGCTGCTACTGCCGTGGATCCAGAGCGTCGGCCGCAAGATGAACATGATGGAGCAGGTGCTGGAGGTGCCTTCGCAGGAAGTCATTACCAAGGACAACGCCCTGGTCAAGGTCGACGGCATCGTGTTCTTCCAGATCCTCGACGCGGCAAAGGCGGCCTACGAAGTGTCGAATCTCCAGCAGGCGATCATCGCGCTGGTGATGACCAACATCCGCACGTCGATCGGTTCGCTGGATCTCGATGAGTCGTTGTCCAAGCGCGACGAGATCAACGCCAAGCTCCTGAAGGTCGTGGACGAGGCGACGCATCCCTGGGGTCTCAAGGTCAATCGCATCGAACTCAAGGACATTCAGCCGCCGCGCGACCTCGTCGACGCCATGGCGCGACAGATGAAGGCCGAGCGCGAAAAGCGAGCGGCGGTGCTCGAAGCCGAAGGCCTCAGGCAGGCAGAGATCCTGCGGGCCGAAGGCGAGAAGCAGGGCGCGGTACTGCAGGCGGAAGGCAAGCGCGAAGCCGCGTTCCGCGAGGCCGAGGCGCGCGAGCGCCTCGCCGAAGCCGAAGCCAAGGCCACGATGATGGTGTCGCAGGCAATCTCCAAAGGCGACATGCAGGCGATCAACTACTTCGTGGCAGACAAGTACATCGAGGCGCTCAAGGCATTCGCGCATTCGCCCAACCAGAAACTCATGATCCTGCCCATGGAAGCGACCGGGATCCTGGGCAGCCTGGCCGGCATCGCCGAGATCGGGAAGGAAGCGATGGATCGCAGCGACGCGCGAACCGCTGCGACGCGCGGGCGTCAGAGCCGGGACGCGCAGGATGCGGATCGTCCGACTCGCGACCCGAACGCGTCCTGATGACTGCTCCGGAGATCTAGATGCCGAAGATCGTTTATTTTTGGTGGGCCGTCGCCCTGCTGCTCATCGTCGGAGAAATCCTCGCCCCCGGCGTCTTCATGCTGTGGCTCGGCATCGCCGCAGCCGCGATGGGGACGATCCTGCTCTTGAGCGGGGCCGGCATGAGTTACCTGTGGCAGGCGGTCGTGTTCGGCGTGCTCGCCTTCATCAGCGTCGGCGTGTACTGGAAGTTCCTGCGCGGCAACGAACGGGTGAGCGACCAGCCTCTGCTCAACAAGAAGGGCGCGCAGTTGGTCGGGCGTGTCGTTCCGTTGCTCGAACCCATCGTCAATGGCCGCGGCAAGGTCCAGATTGGCGATGCACTGTGGACCGTGCGCGGGGGCGATGCACCCGCCGGCACGCGGGTGGTGGTCGAGTCGATCAGCGGCATGAATCTGGACGTTCGGCCCGCCGAGTAGTGCGCAGACTGCTTCCGGTGGGAGCGGCGCCCGTCACGGCCGGTGCGGCTCCCACATTCCCAATGCCTCGCCGCGGGACTGCCATGATCAAGACCACTCCGCTCAATGCAAGTCACCGCGCGCTTGGCGCGCGCATGGTCGATTTCGGCGGCTGGGACATGCCGATCAACTACGGCTCCCAGATCGAGGAGCACCACCAGGTGCGGCGCGACGCGGGCATGTTCGACGTCTCGCACATGACAGTGGTCGACCTCCGCGGGCCGCGCGTCCGTGAATTCCTGAGGCGCCTGGTCGCCAACTCCGTCGACAAGCTGGGCAAGCCGGGCAAGGCCCTCTACACCTGCATGCTCACCGAGCAGGGAGGTGTCATTGACGATTTGATCGTCTATTTCATGGAAGACACTTTCTTCCGCATGGTGGTCAACTCCTCCACGCGGGACAAGGACCTGGCGTGGCTAACGAAACAGGCGGCCGCATATGCCGTCGACGTCACTGCGCGGGGCGATCTCGCGATCATCGCCGTGCAGGGCCCCAACGCCCGCGAGCGCGTGCACGGGTTGCTCGGCACCGAGGATCGCACCCGTGCCGCGAAGCTGCTGCGGTTCAGCGCCATGCAGTCCGACGCGGGGCTGTTCATCGCCCGCACGGGTTACACCGGAGAAGACGGCTACGAAGTCGTGCTGCCGGAGGCGATCGCTGCCGAGTTCTGGAACCGGCTGCTCGACGCCGGCGTCAGCCCGGCCGGACTCGGCGCCCGAGACACGCTGCGGCTCGAAGCCGGCATGAACCTCTACGGACAGGACATGGACGAATCCACCACGCCGCTCGAGTCGGGACTGGCGTGGACCGTCGCGTTCGACGAAGGCCGCGACTTCATTGGCCGGGCTGCGCTTGAAGCGCAGCAGGCTTCAGGTGTGCCTCGGCGACTGGTGGGCCTCGTGCTCGACGAGAAAGGCGTGCTTCGTCACGACCAGGTCGTGCTCACGCCTGCGGGCGAGGGCCGAGTGTTGTCCGGCTCGTTCTCGCCCACGCTGGGCAAGTCGATTGCGCTGGCCCGAATCCCGAGCGCGGCAACGCAAGACCTGCGAGTGGACATCCGCGGCCGCGAGCTGCCGGTGCGCGTGCTTTCGCCACCTTTTGTGCGCGAGGGCAAGGTGCAACCCGGCATCTGAGTGTGCGGCTGGACCGCACATTTCACGAGTTCGCACCGAATCGACCACGAGCCCGGCGCCATCATTCGCGATCAATCGCGAAATATCCGGGCTAGAATTGCGTCCCTGCCATCCAGGAAATCGGTCATGCAAGAGATTCCCGGCGATCTGAAATTTCTCAAGTCGCATGAATGGGCGCGAATCGAGGACGACGGTACGATTCGCGTCGGAATTTCCGATCACGCGCAATCGCTCCTCGGCGATCTGGTCTACGTGGAGCTGCCGAACGTCGGCGACGACGTCGAAGCGGGCAAAGCCTGCGCGGTCGTCGAGTCGGTGAAGGCTGCGTCCGACGTGTACGCACCCGTGTCGGGCGTGATCGTCGAGGTGAATTCAGATCTTGCCGACAACCCGGAGACCATCAACGAAGACGCCTACGGCGACGGTTGGTTGTTCGCGATCAAGCCCTCGGCAAGCGAAGAGATGGACGAGTTGCTCGATCCCAACGACTACGCCGAGATCGTCGAGAACGACGATCACTGATCCTGTCTGATGCGCCGATGGGCGCACTGACTCGCTGCCGAGTTACCGGCCCCCAAAGAGTTCGCGCATGCCGTTCATCCCCCACACCGCTGCCGACGTTGCCCGGATGCTCGGCCGCATCGGCGTCGACAGCATCGAAGACCTCTTCGACGAAATTCCCCAATCGCTTCGCATCGACCGCCTGGCGGGCGTACCCGACGGATTGAACGAAGCCGATGTGACCCGCCTCATGCGAGCGCGCGCCGCGCTCGACGGCACTCCTCTCAATTTCGCCGGCGCGGGCGCCTACGAGCATCACATTCCGGCCGCGGTGTGGGAGATCGTCACTCGCGGCGAGTTTTACAGTGCCTATACGCCTTACCAGGCCGAGGCCAGCCAGGGCACCCTGCAGCTCATCTACGAATACCAGACGATGATGACGCGCCTGACCGGAATGGCCGTGTCGAATGCGTCGATGTACGACGGCGCGACCGCTTTGGCGGAGGCGGTGCTGATGGCCGAGCGCACGCGCAAGGGCAACAGCCGGCGGCGCATATTGATTCCCCGCAGTGTCCACCCTGCCTACCGCCGGGTGGTGCGTGCGATCGTCGAGATGCAGAACATCGAGATCGTGGAAGTCGATTTTGATCACCTGACGGGCGCGACTTCCACGTCGGCCTGCGCCGCTGCGGCGGACGGCGGAGAATTCACCGCACTGGTGGTGCCCCAGCCGAACTTCTTCGGGGTGCTGGAAGATGTCGACGCACTCACCGACTGGGTGCACGCCAATGCCGCGCTCGTAATCGGCGTGGTCAACCCGGTCGCCCTGGCACTGTTGAAGGAACCGGGCCGATGGGGGTCGAAGGGGGCCGACATTGTGTGCGGCGAAGGCCAGCCGCTGGGCGTGCCGTTGTCGTCCGGCGGGCCCTATTTCGGCTTCATGTGCACACGGATGGAACTGGTCCGCCACATGCCAGGGCGCATCGTCGGCCGAACCACCGATCTGGATGGCCGCGACGGATTCGCGCTCACTTTGCAAGCGCGCGAGCAACACATCCGGCGGGCCAAGGCGACATCGAACATCTGCACGAACCAGGGATTGCTGGTGACCGCCGCGACCCTGTACATGTCCATCGTGGGGGCCGAAGGGTTGCGCCGCGTCGCTGCGGCGTGCGCATCGAATGCGCGAGCGCTGCGCGATCGGCTCGGCCGCATTGCGGGGATGTCACCACGACTCTCGGCGCCGTTCTTCCATGAGTTCGCGATGACGCATCCGCGACCCGCTTCCCACGTCATCGAACAGCTCGCGCAGCATGGAATCGTGGCCGGATTCGCACTCGGCGACGACTACCCCGAACTGGGCGACGCGCTCCTCGTTTGCGCCACGGAGACCAAATCGGCCGAAGATTTCGAAAAATTTTCGCAGGCGCTGTCCGGCCCCTGAGGCCTGGCAATCGACGATTCCAGGCGATTTTCGAACCCGAATTCCGGCGTTGCAAAGCAATCGCGCGAGCCATTCGCGTGTTTTTCGGCATGGCTAACGGCGTTCGAATCAAGCATCGATCGAGAAGCCTTCCGATTCGCTGGAAGCCGCGCCACGTATGGGCTGCGGAGATTTCGCCAAAGTCACGGTCACGATTATGTTTGGCCGTCTAAATGGCTATCATGTCCAGCATCGACGATCATCTTGACGACGCTATCCCCGCGTCGACGGCCGCCTGCACCTGGTCGGAAACCGGATTTTGCGACCGAAAAATCATTGGGGTAGAACGCATAAAACTTGTTGACAGTAAAGCGTGCGGGGATTAATTTTTCCGCAGCGTGTCAGCAGCGTGGTGAGGATGGTCGAAACACGATACGTAGATCCCTACGTCGATCACGGCAGGAAAGCCGCGAAGACGAAAAAAATCACCGTATCGATTCCGCTCCATGTTCTCCGGCTGCTGTCAGACGAACGTACTCGTCGCCAAGTTGGCAGGCTCAAGCATGCGACCAACAGCGATTTGCTTTGCGAGGCGTTTGTTCACGCTTTTACCGGGCAACCACTGCCAACAAATGAGGAGCTCAGAAAACACATGGCAACCAAGAAAGCAGCATCCAAGAAGTCAGCGAAGAAACCGGCCGCCAGGAAGGCTGCCAAGAAGGCCGGCAAAAAACGGCCTGCGGCCAAGAAAGTAGCCAAGAAGGCTGCGAAGAAAGCCACCAGGAAGCCGGCAGCCAGGAAGGCCGCCAAGAAGGCCGCCAGGAAACCAGCCAAGAAGGCCGCGAAGAAGGCCGCCAAGAAGGCAACCAGAAAGCCAGCCAGGAAGGTAGCAAAGAAGACCGCAAAGAAGACCGCACGGAAGCCCGCACGGAAGCGCGCAGCCAAGAAGGCTGCAAAGAAGGCGGCCAGGAAGCCAGCCAAGAAGGCAGCCAAGAAAGCTGCGAAGAAGCCTGCCAAGAAAGCCGCGAAAAAGGCGGCCAGAAAGCCAGCAGCAAAACCCGCCGCGCCCGCCCCCATGGGCGGACTCTCGATGGGTTCGATGTTCTAGAGATTCACCGCAGCACGGCTACACCTCCGCGGCGTGAAAGCGTCGTGGTGTCGACTCGATAGAGGGGTCTCGAACCACCGCAGCCGCCCGGATGCGGTGGTTCTTTGTTTTCGGGTATCGGGTGGCGCCGAACGGCTCTCGTGACTTGGTGCTGGTGCGTCTCATCAGCCTGCGCACGACGACCCTCAACTGCACTGGTTTTCGACGGGGGAGACCGTTTCGCGGCGCCGGTGCATGCCTATAATGGCGCCACGTCGCACGGCTCTCGGGGGAAGGTCGCGGCGGCCGGCTCCAGTTGAGCTTTGCGGTGGGCGCGGTGGGCGCCGCAGCAAGTGACGCGGGTGCGTGCAAGATGCCCGGGCGGACGCGACAGTCGCGCTTCCGATCCATGGTCGATACTTGTATATGTCTAACCGGTTCGCACCGGATTTGTCGGGAGTCGTTATGGGTCGCACAACATTGGGCACAAACTCGCTGGCCTCGAGGCTGCAGCCTTGGCTGCGCCTGGGGGCGTGCCTGGCGCTCACGCTTGTCGTCGTTGCGTGCGGCAAGAAGGACGAGGCAGCTCCCGCACCTGGCGCGGGCGCGCCGGGCGCCGCCGCTCCCGCTGGAGCGGCCCCTGCCGCGCCGGTGATGAAGTTGTCGGTGAACGAACTCCTGCAGCGGGCCAAGACCGCCGAGAAAGAACAGCGGATGGTGGCACCCGCCAACGACAACGCGATGGACTACTACCTTCAGATCATTGCCCAGGAACCCTCCAACGCGCAGGCGACGCAGGCCCTCGTCGATTTGTTTCCGATGGCTGCGAGTTCGGCCGAGTCGGCGATCACGCAGAAGAATGTCGCTGAAGCCGAGCGTATTATCGGCATGCTCGACAAGTCGAGCCCGGGTTCCTACACCGTGACCACGTTGCGCGCGAAACTCGACACGCAACGCGCAGCGAGCGAAAGGGCTGAAACGGAAAAACTGGCCGCGGAAGAGCGGCGCCTCGAGCTATTGGAGCAACAGAAGGCAGCCGCCGCGCAGGCATCGCAGGCACCCGCAACGCCCGCACCGGCAACTGCGGCCCCGGCTTCGACGCCGCCGCCTGCCGCAGTGGCCGACGAGCCACGACCGGCGACGACGACAGAACCCGCACCCTCGTCCACGACCGCCACCACACCGGCAGCGCCTGCGGCTACGGCGCCGGCCTCCACTGCCTCGACCGCGGGCGGTCAGACTCGCGAAGTCCGGCTGTTGCGCCAGGTGCCGCCAGCGTTCCCGCCTGAAGCGGTGCGCAAACGTCAATCGGGATGGGTCGAGGTGCGGATCACCGTCAGCCCCCAGGGCAGCGTCACGAACGCCGAGGTCGTGCGTGCTCAGCCGTCGCGCGTGTTCGATCGCGCTGCGCTTGCAGCTGTGCGGCAATGGCGCTTCGAGCCCGCGTTGCGCAATGGACAGCCGATCGCGGCGCAACGCACCCAGCGCATCGAATTCAAGCTCTAGCGCGTGCTTGATCGTCGCGGCCCGCGCTCAGGGCCCCGTGGCGCGAAAGTTGCGGCCGTCAGCGACGGCGCCTGGAGCGGACGACGGATTTCGACCTGACGCGCGGTGTGGGTCGCATCTGTTGCTGCTCTACTTTGTCGAGCTGCAACCAGTCGACCACCGGCGCTCCGAGATAGCGATCCAGCGTGGTCGGCATGATGCCCGTAGGCACCGACGAATCCGCGTTCCACATGAGCACCATGCCGAAGTCGTGATCGGGCAGCAGCGCGATGATCGCCCGGTAGCCCTGCACGGCGCCCGCGTGCCACACCAGCCGATGCCCTGCGTAGTCGACGACGCGCCAGCCGAGTCCATACCAGGCGTCCCGCACCCGCTGCCGACGCCAGGGCGAGCCGAACCGCTCGTACGGACTCTGCACCTGCGGCGACTGGATCGTGTCGAGCACGGCGCGTGAGAGAACTTCCGGGCGATGCCCGAGTTGAGCCTGCAGCCAGTTCCCCATGTCGCGTGCACTGGCGTTGACGCCCGCAGCGGGCGTCAGGCGGTAATACGTCGGCTTGGGCGAGACAGGCACGTAAGCCTCCCCCCTGCGGATATGAGGACGCGCCCAATCCGCCGAGGATTCAATTGCGTCCAAGCCGAACGACGCATTGCGCATGCCGAGTGGTTCGAACAGCAGCCGCTCGCCCCACTGCGAATAGAAATCGCCCGTGGCGGCATAGATCAAGTCGCCCGACGCGCTGAAGGCAACGTTCTGATATGCGTAGCAACTGCCAACCGTGCAGTCTGCGGTGACGGTCGCCAACTGGCGTATGAGATCGGGATACAGCACGTTGGCTTCCACCACCCGATCGAGCGCATTGGCCGGCAATCCGGTGCGATGGCTCAGCACATCGCGCAGCGTCAGGCGCGCCGTGCCGGACGCGTCCTTCAACTCGAACGACGGCAGGAATTCGCGCACCGGATCGTCCCAACCGAGCTGTCCGCGTTCGACCAGCAAGCCTGCGGTGGTTGCGGCGAATGCCTTCGACAGCGACGCCATGCGGAACACCGTGTCCGGGCCAACCGGCGCCCGCGTGGTCGAGTCGGCGACGCCGATGCCGAGCAGACTGATCACTGCGCCATCCTTCACCAACGCCGCAGCGAACCCCGGCACCCGCGCGACGTCCACCACGCGACGGCACAAGGTTTCGAAATCGACTTTCAGCGCGGCGACGTTGGCCGGGCGATCGCCCGGTACCCAGGGCCGTTGCGGTGGCAGTGGTCGAGGCGTTCGCGGCAACAGAATCGAAGGGCGCACGACCGGCTCGGAAACCGGTGTGACGGGAATTGGCGAGACGGTCTGAGCACGGGCGACGAACGGCACTGGCGAAAGCATGGCGACCAGCATTCCAATGCACCAGCATCGTCGCAGC
>Ga0183260_10000386_pt1 | contig 37008 bp, 24 predicted proteins | sample AntDrymUQ4972206_2_FD_129768 | JGI IMG/M metagenome (GOLD analysis project Ga0183260, IMG submission 129768) | Polar desert sand microbial communities from Dry Valleys, Antarctica - metaG UQ497 (22.06) (version 2) (version 2) | ecosystem: Environmental > Terrestrial > Soil > Desert | place...
GACCCACCCGACGAAGGTCACGGCCATCGGCGGCAAGTTCATGTTCGACGACGATCAGGAGACGCCCAACACCATGAGCGCCGCGTACGAGTTCGAGGTCGATGGCAAGAAGAAGATGATGACCTTCGAAGTGCGGCACTGGATTTCGCCACACGAAGCGGGCATCCAGGAAGGGAAGCCCGGCAACACGGTCGGCAACCAGTTCTACGGGTCGAACGGCTATCTCGTGATGGACAACTACAACAAGTACTACTCGTTCCTGGGGAAGGACCAGCAGCCGGGGCCGACGGCCACTCAGCGCGACGAGCACTGGGCGAACTTCATGGAAGCGGTCCGGAGCCGCAAGCGGGAGGATCTGACGGCAGAGATCGAAGAGGGCGCGCTCTCCTGCAACCTGGTGCACCTGGCCAACATCAGCTACCGGCTGGGCCGTACCCTGCACTGGGACGCGAACAAGATGGAGTGCACCGGCGATCCCGAGGCCAACAAGATGCTGACGCGCGAGTACCGCCAGCCGTTCGTGGTGCCCGCGCAGCTCTGACGGCGAGCTGGCAACCTTCGTAGACGTGCTTCAGATGAACGCCAGGACATGTGCGTCCTGGCGTCTATCTGAGCCTCTTTGGCAACGAGAACGGATCCCGGTCCGCCGAGCCAACCCACCGCAGGTTCGGAGATGGCCACGATTTCTGAGAAGTGCGGTCGGTGCCCGCCGCTCGGGCAAGTCCGATCCGACCGTCGCCTTCCCAACCGGGCGCCGCGCGCTCACCTGCGGTACGATCCAGGCATGGCGACCGTCGACTCGGTGGATGAACGGTTGAAGCGGTGGGTCGTCGGTCATCGCCGCGTCTTTGCGCTTACCGGCGCCGGCTGCAGCACCGCTTCCGGCATCCCCGACTACCGCGACGAGCAGGGGGAATGGAAACGGCGGCCGCCGGTCATGATCCAGGCGTTCCGCACGCAGGAAGCGGTCTACCGGCGCTATTGGGCGCGCGCCTACGCCGGCTGGCCCCGCTTTACAGCCGCAGCGCCCGGCGCGGCGCATCGCGCGTTCGCGGCCTGGGAGGCTGCCGGCACGCTGTCGCGGCTCGTCACCCAGAACGTGGACCGCCTGCATCAGCGCGCCGGCAGCCGGGCAGTGGTCGATCTCCATGGCCGCCTCGACGTCGTCGTCTGCCTGGGCTGCCGCGAGCGCACGCCGCGCAATAGTCTTCAGGAGGCCATGGCGGCTGCGAACTCCGGGTGGGAGCCGCTGCCGGCAGCAGCGCCGGACGGCGATGCCGACATCGACGCCGCCGTCATCGAGTCGTTTGTGGCGCCGCGCTGCGAGCGCTGCGGCGGCCTGCTCAAGCCGGACGTCGTCTTCTTCGGCGAGAACGTTCCGGGGGAGCGGAACGAGGCCGTGCGAGAGGCGCTCGCACACGCCGACGCGCTCCTCGTTGCAGGATCGTCCTTGATGGTCTATTCCGCCTTCCGCCTGGTCCGCCTCGCGCACGAAGCCGGCCTGCCGATCGCGATCGTGAACCGTGGCCGCACGCGCGGCGACGATCTGGCCGGGCTGAAGGTCGAAGGAGACGTCGGAGACCTTCTCACGAACGCGATCACCGCCGTCGCCTCAGCGGCTGCGGCGCGGCTCTGAAGGACACCGACGGGATCCGCAGGACTCACGCCCCATCCGGTTTCCATGCCGCGACAGTCCCGGCATCCCGCATGGACCCGGTGCGTCTGTCGAACGGCTCGCCGCCGGCGCGCCCTTTGATTAAGTTAAGTTCCCAACAAGAACGTCGACCAGCAACAAGGTGCTGGCAGCTGCGCAACCACACAGTCGTACCCTACCGCCCAGCGTCAGCGGACACTCAACTCGAGCAGGAACATCTGCCGCGTCCCGTCCGGTGCGATCCCTGGCACGACGATGGCGTCGCTCGTGCGATTCCACGCGGGCGCCGGATCGAGCCGCAGCGCCCCCCGGCTCCACGTCGACAGGAAGACCGCCGGCGACTTCACGACTCGGCGGGTCTCCATGTCGAGGAACGCATAGTGGTTGTGCTGATCCTCGCGATGACCGTTCACGAACCTGCTTCCGTCCGGGCTGAGCGAAACGTCACCTTCCGGGTTGGGAAACACGTCCTCCCCGCCGAGCGACTCCACGATTTCCTTCCGTGTGGCGTCATACACCACTTGCCGCCCCTCGAACGATCCGATGAGGCGCGGACCCCATTCCCACTCTGGATGACCGCCGATGAATATTTCGTGCCGCCTCAGCCCCGACCCATCCGGGCGAACGGTGAAGACGGCGTTCACACGTGGTCCGTTTACCTGCTGCTCGAAGTCGGCGCGGCAGAAGAAATAGATAAGGTCATTGTTGCGGTTGTTGAGCGTGTGATTGATGAAGAAGTGGCGAGCATCGAGGTCCTCGACGCTTCCGCGCAGCGCGTCCTTGAGCTGCGCGAATGAGACAATCAGCCTCTTCTCGCCGGTTCCGATGTCGATCCGGAAGATGCCATCGTCGGCTGGAGCCCCGACGTGTGTCGTCCAGTCCCACGCCTCCGGGTATCCGGTGACCGGGCGCAGCCGCGCCATCCGTGCGTAGTTGATGGCGGTGAAGTAGCCCCCGTTCTGCGCGACGCCGCCGTTTCCGACGGGTGTGTCGTCGAAGCGGTACTCGCGTACGCGCGCCCCTTTGCCGTGGTTCGCTGCGATGTCGAACAGCACGGTGAACACCTTGCCCGTGCGCGGATCGCGATCGTTGAAAAAGAATTGTGTTTCGGGGTGCTCCGGGTTCCAGTAGAACATCGTGCCCTGCTGGGGGTTCCAGGCACGCGTCCGGTCCACGACGCGAACGGCGTAGTTGTCGTTCGCGTCGAGCAGACAGACGTCCGCGGGATCGTCCGCACCGGGGAGGCGGTCCTGAAAGCCGACCTGCAGCGCGAGGAGATAACGACCGCTGGCATTCCAGGGAATCGTCCGGCTCTGTCCGATGTAGCCGAAAAAGTGGTGCTGCGGACCGCGAGTGATCTGAGTGACCTTGACCGAAGACTCAGGCGCCGGGCGCTGGTCTGCGCCTGTCAGCACGATCGACAACGCGCATGCGATCAATGGTGCCGCGCGTCCGCGGCCGGAAGACAGTGGCGCCCGGGCAGGATCGGTGTCTCCGCCGAGGACGAATGAAATTTTAGCCAGTACTGTCGCTCCGCGACGGATGATACATCGAATCGGATTCCCTCGCCGTCCGCCGGGTAAGGAGCGTCATGTCTTTGGTCATTGACGTGTAGCGGATGATGTTCCCCCGAACCCGCTCCAGCACTTTCGGTTTATCGATGATCTGGTTGGATGGATTCGTGACAACCATATCCTCGGGGCTCGTGACGGCTGGGTGCTTATGGCCGAAGGAGCAGTACCAGCCCCGCGACCGTGCGGGGTCATGTGGGGCGCCTTTGTGTGTGCTTGGAACCGGCGCGAGGTACTACACGCCTTCCGCCCTGGCTCGCAACGAAGATTGTTCCTGGCTCCTCGGAAGAACGTGCGCCCGTTGCCGAAAGCGACACGCCATAATTGGAACGCGCAACCCTGTTTTTGGAACGAATTCCGTTTTCGTGTTGACACCTCGCCGCCGCAGCGATAGAACCAAATGAGCCACAACTGGAACGGCCGGTGGCCGAGCTGTCGGTGGTGGCCCGTGCAGGAGGCCCAATGCAGTTCAGGAAATTCGTGTGGACGGCAGCCGCTGTGGCCGCCATACTCGCCGCGCCGGTCTCCACCCTCGCGCAGACCACGACGGGAGCGATCACCGGCATCGTCCGCGATCCGGACGGTGGTGTAATTCCGGGCGTGGAGGTGAAGGCCCAGCACCTGGGTACGAACGCCGAACACGTCACGGTGAGTGACTCTCAGGGCATTTACAACCTTCGTGCTCTGCCGGTCGGGCGCTACAGCGTGGCGGCCGAGCTGCAGGGTTTTCAGCGGTTCGAGGTTCCAAACGTCGTCGTCCGGATCAACGACGAAGTGCGACTCGACGTCGCGCTGCGGGTGGGTGCGGTCACCGAGAGCGTTGAGGTGAGCGGGGCGGCAACCCCCGTCGACAGCGTCACGAGCACGCTCAAAACGGTCGTGGATCAGCAGCAGATCGAAACGCTGCCGCTCAACGGGCGCAACCCGACACAGCTGATGCAGCTCGTCGCCGGTGTCCTTCCCGATCCGGTGACCAGCCTGACATCCGGAGCAACGTATCCCGGGGCGCAGCCGGTGTCGTCGAGCGGCGCGCGCGGCAACACGACCAATTACGTGCTCGATGGCGGGTCCAACAACGACCACTACAGCAACGCGCCGAACCCGATGCCAAATCCGGACGCGCTGCAGGAGTTCAGCGTCCAGACGAACAATTTCAGCGCCGAATACGGCCGCAACGTGGGCGCGGTCGTCAATGCCGTGACGCGGTCGGGCAGCAACGAGTATCACGGGCTCGGCTTCGGCTATCTGCGTGATCACAACCTGAACGCCTCCAACTTCTTCACGCCCGGCGAGACCGACGGGCTCGAGCGCCACCAGTACGGGGGCACACTCGGCGGCCCGATCGTGCGTAACCGCACGTTTTTCTTCGGCTCCGTTCAGCGCACGACTGAGCGGAGCCGCCCGCAGGATCGTGGTGCGCTGGTGCCGACCGCGGCGATGCGCGCTGGAGACTTCTCCGGGATCTCGCGGCAGCTGCGCAATCCCTTCACGGGGCAGCCGTTCCCGAACAACCAGGTCCCGACATCGCTCTTCAGCCCCGTGGCCGCTCGCATCCTGAGCGACTGGCTTCCGCTGCCGAACGCCGGGCCGGGCGAGCCGGCCATGCGTCTGAGCTATCGGCTGCCTGACGAGCTCGACGACAACCAGTACCTGCTGCGGGCGGATCACCGCTTCTCGAACACGCACTCGCTCTACGGCCGCGCCTGGGTTTCCCGCGCATCCACCCCGCCGCACCTGGAACCGGGCAACGCGCTCGCGAGCAAGTTCGGGCGGACCTGGCAGAACACGATCTTCTCGGTGAACGACACCTACATCCTCTCGAACACCCTCCTCAACAACCTGGTGTTCACGTTCAATCGGACGAGCAACGACAACTTCCAGGCGTACCCCCCTGATTACGGATCCCTCGGTATCCGGAACGTGTACAACGACGCGAACTCGCAGTGGTTCTTCAACGTCTCCGGATATTTCGGCATCAATACGGGGGACACGAACCAGTTCTTCCGCGACGAGTTCCAGATTTCGGACACGCTCCGCTGGAGCTCCGGCCGGCACCAGCTCGCGCTCGGCGGCGAGTACAGCTACGGCGTCGGCGACATCGTCAACAACTTCCGCGGCAACGGCCGGTACACGTTCTCCGGTGCGGCGCCATTCACCGGCGACGCCCTCGCCGACTTCTTCCTGGGGCGGTTCTCGCAGTTCGAGCAGGGTGTCGGGGAGTACAAGAACACGCGCATGCACTTCCTGGCGCTCTTCGCGCAGGATACGTTCCGGGTCGGCCCGCGGCTCACCCTGAATCTCGGCGTTCGCTGGGATCCGTTCATTCCCTACTCGGACGAGAACAACAAGCTCGCCTGTTATCGGCCGGGCGCGCAGTCGCAGGTCTACGTCAACGCGCCAGTCGGCGCCGTGTATCCCGGCGACCCGGGATGCCCGGCCGGAGGCTATGAGGCGGAGTGGCTCAACCTGGGCCCGCGCGTCGGCTTTGCCTATGACCCGTTCGGCGATGGCCGCACGAGCCTTCGCGCCGGCTACGGGGTCTTCTACGATCGCCCGAACACCATCTCGACCAACAGCCTGGCCAATCAGGGCCCGTTCGGAACTGTTGTCCGCTTTCCGGGCGACGAGCTGAACTCGCTCGCCGATCCCTATGCGGGCCGTCAGAATCCGTTCCCCGTGGATCCGTTCAACGTCCCGGCCGATGCCGCCTTCGTGCTGCCGCACAACGTCGTCAGCTATGCAGAGGGGTTCGACAACGGGACGCTGCACTCGTGGAACCTGACTGCCGAGCGCGAAGTGATGCCGAGCTGGCTCCTGCGTGTGGCTTACGCTGGGTCCCGCGGTGTCGATCTGGCAATGGGCCGGGAACTGAACCCGGCGATCTTCGCGCCTGGCGCGACAACCGCGACGACCAATCAGCGGCGACCCCTCTTTCCAGAGTTCGGCAGTATCCTGATGATGGAGTCAACCGGGGAGTCGTCCTATCACTCGCTCCAGGCGACGCTCGACAAGCGCTTCAGCGCGGGCTTCTCGATGCTGGCCAGCTATACGCTCTCGCGTACCCTGGATCACTCGTCAGAGAACAAGCAGACCGGCGCGACGCAGACGAACCCCTTCGATCTGGAATTCGACTGGGGACCGGCCAACTTCGACCGCCGGCACCGGTTGGTCGTTTCCGGGCTGTGGGAGCTGCCCGGCTCGTTCTCGAGCCCCGCCGTCGACGCGCTCCTCGGCGGCTGGTGGGTCACCGGAATCTGGAACTGGCAGACCGGGCTTCCGTTCACGGTCTCCAGCGGCGTCGACAACGCCCGCACGGGAACCGGCGGCCAGCGGGCCGATCAGATCGGCGATCCCAGCCTGTCCGGCGACCGCAGCCGCGCCGAGCAGATCACGCAGTGGTTCAACACGAGTGCCTTCACGACCAATGCGCTCGGAACCTTCGGCTCTGTCGGCCGCAACTCGCTGCGCGGGCCACGCTATTCGGCCGTCGATCTGGGTGTGCACAAGACGTTCGATTTGGTGGGAAGCGTGAAGACGCAGTTCCGGTTCGAGGCGTTCAACGCCTTGAACAACGTGAACCTCAAGCTACCGGTCGGGAACGTCACGTCGGGTAACTTCGGCCGCATCCTGAGCGCAAGCGACCCGCGCATTCTGCAGTTCGCGCTGCGCGTCTCGTTCTGAAGCACGCAACGGTAGACGGGAGATGACGTGACATGCGCCTGACAGGCTTGTTTGCGGCGCTCGCCACACCAGTGGGTCCGGACGGGGCGGTGGATCTGGATACATTGGACCGGCTCTGCGACTTCGTACTCGAGCGCGGCGTGGACGGCGTCTGTGTCGGCGGCGCCACCGCCGAATACCCGCGCCTGGAACTGTCGGAGCGGATCGAGATCCTCGATCGCATCAGTCACCGGGTGCCGCGAAACGCGGCGGTCCTGACAGCAATCGGCGGCTCATCCGTACCCCGCGTGCTGGCGCTGGCCGATGCCGCGGCCCGCGCGGGCAGCCGGGCCGTGCTGCTGCCGATGCCCATCTTCTTCCGCTACCAGCAGATCGATCTGGCGGCATACTGCGCGCAGATCGCAGGGGAGCTGGACCTCCCCTGCCTGCTGTACGACTTGCCGGAGTTCGCGACCCCGCTCGAGGCGGATACCGCCATCGGGCTCCTCGCGCACGAGTCGAACATCGTCGGAATCAAGGACAGCAGCGGCAGGCCCGAAAACCTCCGGAAGTTCGTCGAGGCTCGAGACGGGCGCGACTGGACCCTTCTGGTCGGAGACGACCGCTACGGCCTGGCGGGCCGCGAGGCCGGCTGGGACGGCGCCATCTCGGGGGTGGCCTGCTGCTGCCCGGAGTTGCTCGTGGCGTTGCACCGCAGCTGCCGGGAGGGGGACCGCGAGGAAGCGCTGCGCTGCCAGGCGCTGCTCGATGAATTAATACTGCAGCTCTCGATCCTGCCGGTACCTTGGGGGGTTCGTCTGGCCCTGCGCGTCCGCGGCATTGATACAGGACCCTTGTCGCTGCCCGTCGCGCCCGAGCGCCGGCGGCAGATCGCCAGCTTCGAACAGTGGCTGCCCCGCTGGCTCCAGACCGCCGGTGTCCCCAACCTGCTGCGGATCAGGTAGTCCAGGGTGGGACATGACACAAGGCGTTCCCGCCCCACTGTGCGAGCGCCCGGCTTCGGGCCGGCGCTCGCGCTCGCTGTCCTCCTGCCCGTCGCCGCAGGCGGATGGTCCGCCCGCGCCCTGTACCATGAGCGGTTCCTCTTCGCAGGGGATCGCGGGCACGTGCACGCATCCAGCGTGATCGAGACCCCCGGCGGACAGCTGCTCGCCGTCTGGTACGAGAACGGCACGCCACGCCCGCAGACGTTCTTCCGCGGCGGCGACGAGGACAAGCGCGACGACGTGAGAATCGCCGGTGCGCGGCTCGCCCATGGGAGCACTGCCTGGGGTGACCCGTTCGTCATCTCCGACACCTTCGGCGTATCGGACAACAACCCGACGCTCGCGATCGATGCTGCGAAACGTCTCTGGCTGCTGCATGCCACCCTTCTCGCCGTGCCCGAACGCGCGTGGGACAGCGCGATTCTCTGGTACAAGATCGCGTCGGAGTTCGAGGGCTCTGGCGCTCCGCGCTGGGACCACGAGCGGCTCCTCGTCGTGCAACCGAACGGCCTCTACGAGGAGGTGGCCCGGGTGGCTGAGCACCTGACGCGCCACGCCGGTCGAGAGAGGCGTGGGGACGTGCAGCGCGCCGCCGCGCTCCTGGACCGCCTGAAGGACCCCTTCGCCCGCCGGCTCGGCTGGATGCCCCGGACGCACCCGCTCCTGCTGCCAGACGGCACGCTGCTCGTGCCGCTCGCGAACGAGAACTTCAACCTCTCTGCGATGGCCCTCACCCGAGATGGCGGGGAGAGCTGGCAGATGTCCCGGATGGTGCCGGGTCTGGGCGTGACCCAGCCCTCGGTCGTACGGCTGCAGGACGGCCGGCTCCTGGCGTTCTTCCGCGACGCGTCGGACGACCGGCGCATCAAACGCAGCACGTCCGAGGACGGCGGGCTGACCTGGTCGCCGGTGGAATCGACGGATCTGCCCAACCCGGGCGGCGGCATCGAGGCGCTCGTGCTGCGCAGCGGACGTCTGCTGCTGATCTACAACGACAAGGAGTCCAGCCCGCGTGACCGCCTGGCGGTCTCCCTCTCGGCCGACGAAGGGCGCACGTGGCGCTGGACGCGCCACCTCGAGGACCGCCCCGGCGAGCGCTTCGACTACCCGTCCGTCATCCAGAGCCGCGACGGCACGCTGCACGCGACCTACAGCTACAACCTGAAGACCATCAAGCACGTTCAGTTCGACGAGGCCTGGGTTCAACAGGAGGCGCCATGATCGTCCGCATCATTTCAGTTCTGGCGATTGGCGCGGCCGCCGCCCTGCCGTCCACGCCCACGCAAGCACAGGCGCAGGGACCCGCCCCCGGTGTCGAGCACGTCGAGGTGTTCCGCGAGTCCGGCCGCTACGGGGGATGGCCAGCCAACCACGGCATCTGGGCGTGGGGTGACGAGATCCTCGTGGGGTTTTCCGCGGGTCATATGAATCCGGCGCTGATGCAGGAGGGGGCACCGGGGCGCCACCCGATCGATCGAACCCGGCCCGAGCAGCATCTCCTCGCGCGCAGCCTGGACGGAGGGGGCAGCTGGAAAATCGAGCACAACACCGGGTTGATCCCCCCTCCGCGGCCGGGTCAGATAGCCGGGGTCCCGACGGAGCCTGGCGGATCGGAAGCGAAGCCGTATCCGGGAGCCGCAGACTTCACGGCCAGGGACTTCATCCTGACGTTGCGGATGGGCGATATCCACACGGGACCTTCGTGGTTCTTCACGTCGACGGACCGGGGGCGCTCCTGGCAGGGACCGTTCGCGTTCCCCGACCTCGGGCTGAGGGGAATCGCCGCCCGCACCGATTACCTCGTCCTCGGCAAGCAGGAGATGCTGGTCTTCCTGACCGGTGCGAAATCCAACGCGAGGGAAGGCCGTCCGTTCGTGGCGCGTACTGCAGATGGCGGGCGCACCTTCCAGTTCCTCTCGTGGATCACGCCCGAGCCGGCTGAAGGATTCGTCATCATGCCGTCTTCCGTCCGCCTGGACGACGGGACGATCGTGACCGCGACGCGGCGCCAGGTTCCGGCCGGCCGCGGCGGCTCAACGCGAGGCTCGCGAGGTGCCAGATGCTGCCGCTTCCCGACGTCGCCATATTGAGCCTGCGGCTCTGCCCCGCCCGGACGAACTGCTCCACGGTCTGCCACGGGGAATCCGTTCGGACGGCGAGCGCGGCCGGCGCCCGGGTGTGCAGCGAGAGATAGTCGAAATCCTCGAGCGCCACCCGGCTGTAACCGAGGTGCGGAATGATGGTCATGTCCACCGGTACGTAGCCGAAGGTGTACCCATCTGGCTGGCTCCGGGCGACGAACGACAGCGCGACGGAGCCTGCCGCGCCAACACGATTCTCGGCAACGACGGGCACGCCGAGTCGCTCTTGCAGGCCCCTGGCCACGTGCCGCGAGACTGCATCCGAGATGCCGCCAGGCGACGCATGCACGATCAGCCGGATTTCACGGCTGGGATATGGCCCCTCGGGGCCGCAGCCGGTCAGCGTCAGGCTGCATGCGACAGCGGCCAGGACGCCACGAAGAGACATGCGGCTCACAGCGGCGGAATGCATCGCACCTTATCTCAGTAGAGGGTTCGCACACGCGGCTCCCGCGCCGCCTGGAGGGGTTCGAGGAACTGCCGGGCCCCGGATTCGAGAAAGCCCAGCTCCGTGGCCGTCTGGAACACGGTGAATCCCCCGCTCGATGAAGTCCCGCGCCTGCGCCGCGGTCGCGGCCGGTCGTCCGGCGGCCTTGCCGTGACGCTGCGCCGCCGCCCGGATATCCTCGACTGCCGCCTCGAGGCGCGGTTCGTCCTGCCGCCCTCGGTAGCCCAGAGAGAACGAGAGGTCACTGGTGCCGGCGAACAGCACGTCCAGACCGGGCGTGGAGGCGATCTCCTCGAGGTGCTCGAAGGGCCCCGGCCTCCTCGATGATCGCCACCACAATCACGTTGCAGTCCGCCGAATCGTAATAGCTCGCCTGGTCGGGCCAGGTCGACGTGGCAAGGCCCGCTCCGGAGCCGCGGCACCCGGCCGGCGGATACCGGCAGGCGGCCGCAGCCTGCCGCGCCAGCCCTGGCGTGCTGGTGAACGGGAACATCACGCCGCACACGCCGGCGTCCAGGACTCGCTTGGCCGCCCAGACTTCGTTGACGGGCACCCTGGCGAACGGCACCGCCGGGAGTCCCGGGTGGCGAGCACGATGTGGCGCAGCGTCTCGAGCGTGATGGGCGAATGCTCCATCTCGACCCAGAGGAAGTCGAATCCGAGCGTGGCCACGCGGGCGGCGACATCGAGCGAGGGGGTCGTCAGCGTGACACCGAACACCGCCTCGCCTGCACGGAGCCGCGCCCGCACCGGGTTTTCCCAGGCGGGGGTCCCGCCGGCGTCAGTCACGCCCGGGCTCCTGCGGCTCCCTCTCGGCCCGCACCAGCCAGACCTCCGCCACCTGAGTCCCACGGCCCGCACTGCCGGCGCCCGGCTGCTGCCGCCACGTCAGGGTCAAAGTTCCGTCGCGCGTCGCCTCATAGGGGACGTCGAATTCGAGCGGCGTCGGCTCGGTTCCCTTGGCCCTCCAGGGATGGACCTCGTGCGCCTCGTCGGCGACGAGCTGCAGCGTGGTGTTCGTGCTGAACACATCGCCTGCGTAGACGAGCCGGACGCGGTAGCGCGCGGAAGGATCGAGCCCTTCGTACCGCATCCGGAGGGGCGCATCATAGAAAGATTCGGCATGCCGCATCCACGAGATGCGCCACCCGGGCCGATATCCGAACCCCACGGCCGCGGCGCCAAACGACTGCGGATCGCGCTCGTAGCTTCCGTCGAGGACGAGGTGCGGCTGGCGGGTCGAGTTCCCGAGGTCGTCGTAAAAGCCTCCAGGGCCGGGATCCGTCCACTGGACGACTTGACGGATCGCGTCCAGCCGTGCCGTCTCATCGGAGAGGGCGCGGATTTCGTCGAAGCGGCCGGTCAGCCACACGCGATCGTTGAGCGGCATATCGACAGTATCGAGCGTGGCGCCTCGACCGACAGCAATGGCCTGATAGCGTTCGACGCTCAGCTGCATCCGGACGCTCTGGAACAGCGCCTCAGCGAGCTCGCCGATTCGACGCCGCAGATCGCCCGCAGGCGGCTGACGGGCCGATCGATCCAACACCTCGGCCGCCGAGTCGAGCGCGACGCGCGCCCCCACCACGGGCGCGGCACGCAGCCGCTCCATGGCTTCCTCCTCGAGAGCGCGCTCGTACATCAGGCGGCGCCGCTGGTAGGCATCGTAGTAGGCACGGTAAAGGGCCTGTTGAAACCGCCAGTTGAGCAGATCCTGCGGCGAGGCGCCACGTTCCATCCCCTGGAACTGCTGCAGGGTTGTTTCGACCGCCGCGTTGGCGACCAGGGGGCCACGCCAGTTCCGCTCGAGCGCGAGCAGCCCCTGCGCAAAGGAGTCGGTGTAGCGGGGACCTATGAAGTACCGGCCGTACTGGCGCAACGTCTCGAGCGGATCGGCGTCCGCGTCCCACCCGAGCACGCTCCAGACGATCTTGTTCACGTCGTCGTTGCAGCCTTCCGAGTAGGTGATGAACCCAGCGGCGTACTCATCGAGAGCGCGATAGATCGTGGTCTGATCGACCGGCCGCGGGTTGATCGGCTCGCGAGCGGACGTCAGGGCGTGCGCAATGTCCCAGAAGGGGACGGTGTACTGCGCGCGCATGCTGTGCGTGATGTCCGGGTAGCGCCGGATCGGGTACTTCGGCGGGATCCTCTTCCGCAGGATTGGCAGGGGATCCCGCACTTGCGGACCGAACACGATCCCGGAGAGCCAGGCGGGCTGCTGCTCCATCAGCCCGTAAAACTCCTCCATCCATCCGGCGTTGAAGCCCTGCGGGGACATCCACATCTCCGCACCGGGATGGAAGCGCTGCAGATTGGCGGTCTGCTTCTCAAGGAGCCCGAACATGTGGCGCGGCTGCGTGTGGCCAGGGTCACCACCAGGAACGAAGACGGCATCGATCCGAGGCAGCTTCTGGAAAACCCCCGCCCATTCCTTCAGGGCGATGTCGACGGTTGCCGGATTTCCGTAGTCCTTGTCGAGCGCCGGATACCAGATCCAGACATCGAGCCCGTACTCGTCCGCCAGCCGCGACATTTCCACCATCATGTCGATCTGCGGGAGGGGAAAGTGCGGGCTGTCGGCCGCATCGTCTGAACGCGGGGGGATCAGCTCGATGGCGTTGTTGCCGAAGACGGCCAGATCGCGAATGTACTGCTCCCACATGGGTACATCCCAGGCATCGTAGGAGTTCGTCTTGGGCCTGAACCCCAGCTGGTGTCCCCGCACAGGCGTCTGTGGTGTCGATGACATGGCGAGGCCGGCGGGCACTGCCACTGACTGGCGCGCGAGGTGGAGTTCGCGAAGCAGTCGGCCAACCCCGAACAGTACGCCCCGCTCGTCGGCGCCGAGGACCCAGACCGTCGCCGGACCGGCTCCGGTCCGGCTCACGGCCAGCTGAAATCCCTCGGGGCCCGGCGCCGCGAGCCGCGGCGGCTGGCCGCGGGCCCCACCGGTGAATGCCCCGATTCGACCGACGGCAAGCGCCGGCCGGCCATCCGAAGGCCACTCGGCAGTCTCCGGCAGCCGTATCTGCGTCCGTTTCTGGACCTCCTCGACTAGCATCCGGACGGCCCTGCGCTCCCGCGGTGTCGCCTCCTTCGGCACGACGACGATCGCGGATCGCAGGTCGACGAGGTTGATGTCGGCAGATGCGGAGTCGGCAGCCGGGCTGGCAGCCTGCGATCGGGCCGGCAGGGGCAGTCCTGCCAGAACGATCAGGATCGCGATGAGCATCACGACCGGGTGGAGCATTGCACACCTCGAGAACGAGCGTTTCACATTCAGCAGCGCGGTTTCATTTGTAGCACAGCGTTTCAGATATTTCTACGGGGGGAAAGAACGGCGTCGAGCACCTGCTCACGCCACGCGCGCCGCTCGTGCTACGAGCGGTCGCGAATGGCTCCCTGGTCCGTCATCGAAGATGTGCTGTTCGAGCGCTCGGCCGCGACACCACGTTGAGCAGGGAAATTGAGGAGACGGAGCCGTCAGGCCAGTGTCGCGGCGCGGAGGTGCTGGCCGATACCGTCTGCCGCAGCCGGCTTCAGCAGGTCGCCCGACACGCCCTGGGCCGCGCGGACGATCATGTCAATCAACCGTTTGCGGTGTTCCTCGTCCTGGAGCCGCATCTTGGGCATCGACAGACTGATGGCGGAGGTGACGCGATTGCCGGCACCGCGGATAGGGGCGCCGAAGCAGCAGCCTTCGAGCGCGCTCTCCTCCACGTCGGTGCTGAAGCCGCGTGTTCGGACGATCTCGAGCTCGCGGCGCAGTTCCAGTTCATCAACGACCGTCTGATCGGTGAAGCAATGAAGCCCGTAGCTTCGGATCAGCGCCTCCCGCATCTCCTCCGGTTGGAACGCGGTGATGGCCTTCCCAAGGGAGCTCGCGTGCGGCGGCAGGATCCTGCCAACCGTGTTGCCCATGCGAATGAGCTGAGGGCTCTCGATCGTGGCGACAACCTCGATGTGGTTGTCAAACCGCATTGCGAGGCTCACGGTCTCGCGGCACTCGCGGCTCAGTTCCCGCATGTGCGGCAGTGCAAGCCGCACCAGGGTGTGCGAATGGCTGGGAGCCGCGGACCGGAAAGCCGGCGGCATCCGGTAGCGCCCCTGACCGTCCCGCTCCAGATAGCTCGCCGCTTCCAAGGTGTACAGGATCCGAAAGAGCGAGCTCTTCGCGATTCCCATCTGCGCCGTCAGTTCGTGCAGCGACACCGGTTCAGGCGAGGAGCGGACGGCGTCGAGCGTGTCGAGCGCCTTGGCGATCGCCTTGGACAGATACTTCGGTTTCTCGAGCAATTCCGGCGCACCCTTCCCCGCATGCGGCTTGGCGCTGCGGGAAGAACGGCCGGGCGACCTGCTTCGAGTTCTGAGCATCCGGATGAAGTTCCTGCGCGGATCGTACATGACGAGCCGCTGTCCAGGCAAGGAACCCCGCCCGTGATCCGTCGAGAGTCGTTCGACCTCGCACGTCCGGACCTTTCGAACTGGGACGCAGTTGGATTACGTCTCCGCCTCGGATCCGCTCGTTCCGGCGATGACTGCTTGCGGTGGAGGACACAGCTGCCGCGTGGGAGGGAAGTGATCACTGTCCGGTCGTCATGGATCTTGATGCGCGGCAAAGCCGCCGACCCAATCAGTAATGTCGGGGTTGTGCGTTGCGCAAAAGGAAACGCGTTTCAATATGCTTGCACGTTCTTTTTGGTTCGGGTAAGGTGAGGGCCATTGAGCAAAGGTCGGCGCAGAATCAGCGCGATTGACCCGGCAAAACCGAACAGCGAGCGGAGCCCGCCGTGCCTTACGGCCGACACCTCCGCGAATGCAGATCATGCGGCGGCTCCAGGGCCGCGCGCCATGCGATGGTGTACCAGGACGGCCGTCGATTAACAGATCACACTCGCCGATCAAGACAACCCTCTTTACGGCAAACATCGATCCGACGAGGAGTTAGGCTCATGGCTCAGGAATGGCGTTCGCGGATTCTACTGTTCTGCTTGGGCATATCGTTCTTATCCCCTTCGATTATCCACGCGCAAGTCACTACAGCTACCGTCTACGGCAACGTGGCCGACGGTTCCGGCGCTCAAATCGCAGGCGCCCCGGTCATCATCGTCAATGAAGAGACTGGATCGGTGCAAACCGCGACCACCAGCACGGCTGGCGAGTTTACGTTCAACTTCCTGCCGGTCGGACGGTACAGCCTGACCATCACAGCGGACGGTTTCAAGGAACAGACGGAGTCCGGCATTGAACTGACCGCAGGCCAGAGAGTTCGCCGGAGCTACTCTCTCGAGATTGGTTCGATCACCGAGAAGGTCACGGTCACAGCTGGAAAACCGCTCGTCAACACCGTCAACGCCGAGCAGTTGATCACCCACGGCACGACTGAAGTGCGAGAAATGCCACTCGTCCGGCGCGACTGGACCAACCTCTTGAACGTGGGAACGGGCGTCGAGGTGAGGGGCTCCGGCGGCGGCACCGGGATCTCGCTGAACGGTCTCCCCCCCGGGGGCTTCAGCCTGACAGTAGACGGCACGCAGGCATCGGCCAGTTCCGAGGAAACGTCTCTCACCTCTTTCGGCAACTTCAACCTGATCAAGGTCGTCAGCCTCGAAGCCATCTCTGAGGTCAACGTCAACAAAGGAATCGTGCAGGCCGAGTACGCAAACACGCTGTCCGGCAACATCGGTCTGATTACAAAGAGCGGAACGAATAACTTCCACGGCAGCGTTTTCGAGAACTACCAGAATGCGGCCCTCAACGCCCGTAACCAGTTCCTGGCGACGAAGCCCAGCGGCACGCTTCATCAGTTCGGCGGTTCATTTGGCGGTCCGATTATCAGGAACAAGCTGTTCACCTTCGGTGTCTACGAAGGCTACAGGCAGGATAACTTTGCCGCCATCAACAGCGACGTGCCGACCGCAGAGTACCGGGCGCTGGCGATTGCTGCCGTGCCCGGCTACGAGCAGTTCTTCGATACCCTGCCGCTGCCCAACCAGCCTTATGCCGCAGGGGCGCGCACCGGGGTGTTCATCGGGTCCGGATCGTCTCGGGCCAGCGATGACCACATCGTCTTGCGAGGTGATTACAACCTCGACAATCGCAACCGCATCAGCAGCAGGTACACTCGAGGCAGACCAGATTCGCTGAGCCCGCGGGTTTCTCCGGTCAATCCTCGGACGTTCACCGGCCTGGACGATGCGTTCACGGCCAGCTATTTCCGCATCGGATCGGAGTTCAGCGCCGAGACCAGATTCGGCGTCGGCCGCAACGACGTCGCTCGTCTGGACGGAATCTACAACCTGGGGGTAGCGGGTATTGCCGGCCTGAACTTTACCTCCAACGGTGGAGAAATCTTGGCCAGCCGCGGCAACAACTGGAGCATCGAGGAGATCGTCGCCGTCAACAAGGGCCGGCATTCAATCAAATTCGGCGGCCTTCTGCAGTTTCAGGACCAGACCCGGGAGAATGCCGAAACTCCGCAGATCCAGTACGGCAATGATGCCGATTTGCTGGCCAACAACCCAAGCCGCCTGCAGGTGACTTTTGGACTGCGCCCCTATGTCATCGAGTACTGGACGAATGGATACTTCATCCAGGATGACTTCAAGGTCCGGCAGAATCTTGTGATCAATTTGGGCCTCCGCTACGATTATTTTTCCGTTCCTACGGAACGAGACAACCGGCTGTTCAACCGCGAAGGCCCATCTGGTCTCGGGCCGCTGATTCCGGCATCAGAGGGCATCTACAGGGCTGATCAAAATAATTTCGCACCTCGCACCGGCTTCGCCTGGACTATAGGTCAGTCTGGCCGAACTGTGCTGCGAGGTGGGGTGGGCATGTTCTACTCCAGGTCACCCCTGAGAAACATCCTGGAGGTCGTGAGAAATTCCATCGACGAGCCTTTCCGCGTCGTATATAGCCGCGCAGAAGCTCGGGCGCTGGACTTGAGATATCCGGTCACCAACGAGGGGGTGCTGCCTCTCGCCAGAAATCCTAATGCCCCATGGACCGGGGCCACGATCGATCCGAATTTTCCGACGCCGTACAGCACACAGTGGCTCATGAGCGTCTCGAGACAATTGACCGACACAATCGGGGTCGACACTTCATACACCGGTACCCGGGGCGTAAATCTGCTTTTCAACCGACAGATCAACACCGTGGACAGGCAGACGGGAGCGCGGCCCTTCGCGCCGGAGTTCGGGGAGTTTCGTCATTTCGACACGTCCGAGTTGACCAAATACCACGCTTGGCAGACCAGCGTTCAAAAACGCTTCTCTGATGGATTCCTCGTGAATGCCAATTACACCTGGGCAACCAATACGTCATATGGCGCTGCCAATCTGTCGACGTTGGATGCACCGCAGGACCCCGATGACCTCGAGGCAGAGCGAGGCCCTTCACCCTACGACATCAGGCACCGCTTCGCGGGTGATTTTCTTTACGAGCTGCCATTCGCGCGGCGGGGGAATACCGATGGCTTCGGCAAGAGGCTTCTGTTGGGCGGGTGGCAGGTGGGCGGTGTCTTCAGGGCCCAGACCGGCGCGCCATTCTCTATCTCGACCCCCAGCTCAATCATTGGTCAGCGGGTAGATTATGTGGGCGGTTCCTTCTATCTCGATTCTCCCTCTGATCCGCTGGCGTATCTGGACAGAGCAGCGTTTGCTCAGGTTCCGGTCATCCCGGCCAGCGGCGCATCGGCCCGCCCGGGCACTCTGAGGAGAAATGCGCTGCGCATGCCCGGGTTCTGGGACGTCGATCTGGCCCTGTCCAAGAACATCGCGCTCAAGGACGGCGTGCGCCTGCAGGTCCGGGGCGACCTGTTCAACGCGTTCAACGTGACGAGCTTTTCGTCCGTCAACACGACCATCACCAGTCCGAACTTCGGCCGGTTCACCGCGACGAGGGGCGCTCGCGTCGTGCAGCTCAATACCAGATTGATTTGGTGATGGCGCAGGTGGAGGGCACGGCTATCGGCCTGATTGGTTTGGGTCTGGTTGGCAGTGCCCTGGCCGAGCGGCTGCTTCGGGGCGGGCAGCGCGTGCTGGGCTGGGACATCGATCCCGGGCGCGTCACGGCTCTGCGCCAGAACGGGTGTGAGGGCGCACGGGATGTACAGGACGTGTTTTCCCGTTGTGGTCGGGTGTTGCTGAGCCTGCCGAGCCATCGTGAAGTCGCCAACGTGATGGAAGCCGCTGGAGGGTCTCTCCACTCCGGGCTCACGATCATCGACACGACCACCGGCGATCCCGCCAGCACCGAGGAACTGGCAGCGATGCTGGCGCATAGGGGAATCGTGTATCTGGACGCCACCATTTCCGGCAGCAGCGCGCAGGTCCGAACCGGTTCAGTGACGCTGATCGTGGGAGGAGACGCGGATGCCTTCGCGGCCTCTTCCGACATTTTCGAATCGATTGGCCAGCGGACGTTTCACACGGGCCCGGCCGGCAGCGGCGCGAAGATGAAACTGGTGACCAATCTCGTGCTCGGTCTGAACCGGGCGGCGCTTGCCGAAGGTCTGGCCTTCGCCGGGGCGTTAGGTCTCGATTCCACGTTGTCGCTCGCGGTCATGCGAGGCAGCGCTGCGTACTCCAGGATCATGGACACGAAGGGCGAGCGTATGATCCATGGAGACTTCGCGCCTGACGCCCGCTTGTCGCAGCACCTGAAAGACGTGCGGCTGATCGTCGACATCGGCCGGGACGCCGGGCTGCCGATGCCCTTGAGCGCTGCCCATCGTGCGGTGCTCGAGGACGCCGAGGCCGCAGGATGCGGCGAACTCGACAACAGCGCAATCATCACGGTCCTCACGGCGTCGGGCCGCATGCGACGTCCCACATGAGCTCGTCACCCGTCGCGCCCCCCTCGTCCGAACTCGTCTCACCCGCAAGCCTGCCGGCAACGGGTCCCGGGCCGCTCCCGCGCCGGGCCCGCCTCCTCGTGCTCTGCGCGGCCTTTGGCGGGCTGTTGTTCGACGGATTCGAGCTTGGCTTGATGCCGCTGGCGTCGCTCTCGGTGTCTCAGGATTTGCTGGGCGCCAACTACACCCCGACGCTGGGCGGCGACTGGTTCGCGCGGTTCACGGCGGCGTTGATGCTTGGCGCCGCGGTGGGAGGCATACTGCTCGGCAGCCTGGGCGATCGGATCGGCCGCGCGCGGGCGATGGGGATAAGTATTCTCTTCTATTCTGTTTTTGCAGGACTGGGCGCATGGGTCCAGACGCAGGAGCAGATGCTCGTTCTGCGCTTCATGGTGGGTCTCGGGGTTGGCGGTGTCTGGCCCAACGCGGTCGCACTCGTGGCGGAATGCTGGCCTGAGAAAGCGCGGCCCACGGTGGCCGGGTTGATGGGCGCGGCGATCAACACCGGCATCCTGATGCTGTCTCAGATCGCCCAGTTCTGGTCGCTCGCCGAGGACTCCTGGCGCTGGCTGTTCAATATCGCGGCGGCACCAGCCATCCTGGGCCTGCTCGTCCTGTTGTTCCTGCCGGAATCGCCCAGCTGGCTCGCCTCCCGCGGACGTAGAACGGACAAGAAGCGCGCGGCGCCCGTGCGTGAACTCTTCCGCCCGCCGCTGCTCGGCATCACGCTGACGGGCATCATGCTCGGCTCGATCCCGCTGGTCGGTGCGTGGGCGGCGAGCAAGTGGATGATCCCCTGGGCTGACCAGGTCGGCGGAGTCGCTCAGCCGGACTACAAGGCCATGACGCAGGGCTGGTGGGCCTTTGGCGCGATCCTGGGGAGCTTCGCGGGAGGCCAGATCGCCAGTCTGCTCGGGCGGCGGCGGTCGTACTTCCTGATCAGTCTCGGGTCCGTGGTGCTGACGGTCTCGATGTTCCAGCTCACCGCCCCGCTGCAGCCGTCGTTCTTCTGGATCGTGTTCGCACAGGGATTCGTCGCCACGCTCTTTTTTGGCTGGCTGCCGCTGTATCTGCCGGAGCTCTTCCCCACCCACGTGCGCGCCACCGGCAGCGGAATTTCCTACAACGTCGGACGGTTCGCGACGGCCGGCGGAGTCCTGGCCGCAGGCCTGCTGTTCACAGCGTTCGGCGGCAGTTATCCGGGCGTGGGAACCGCCGCCGCGATGATCTACGCCCTGGGCATGATTGCGATCTGGTGGGCCCCGGACACTACCCGCAGATCCTTGGCATAGCCGGCGCGCCGCCTGCCGCCGGACACCGTTCTCCTATGAGGTCGTCTATGACACATGCCGTGAAGCACTCCATCGGTTCGGCCCTGGCCGCGCTGACACTCGTTACAGCAGCGGCCGCGACGTTCGCGCTCGGCCAGCCGGGCAGTGACCCCGCGCTCCCGGCCGTCTCGTCCGAGCTGAAGGCAGAGCTCTTTGCCAGGGAGCCCATGGTGCGTAACCCGAGCGCCATGGCGTTCGACGCCCGTGGGCGCCTCTTCGTCGGCCAGGGACCGCAGTATCGGAACCCCAAGCCGGATACGCCCGGCGACACCGTCGTGATCCTCATCGACTCGAACCGTGACGGCCTTGCCGACACGGCCAAAACGTTCGCCTCCGGGCTGAACTCGATCCAGGGGCTCGCATGGCACGGCCGCGACCTCTGGATCGGCAACTCGCCCGATCTCACAGTCGTGCGCGACCTCGACGGCGACGATGTGGCGGACGAATACGTAAAGGTTTTTACAGACCTTGGGAATCTCGAGCATGCGAACCATGGGCACAACTGGGCGCCGGACGGGAAGCTCTATTTCTCCCATGGCACGTCCAAGGGCCTCACGCAGCCCGGGCGGGTGGCACCCAAGCCCTTTCGGGATCTCTGGGACGTGCGCGCACCCGAGGGCACACCCGATTTCCCGCCACCTCAGGTGTTCACACGCGATGAGTACAAGGCCACGTACCAGGATCCCGGAGATGACTGGGGACGCGAGGGGGGCGTGCTGCGGAGCGACGACATGGGTGCCAATCTGGAGATTGTTTCTCGTGGACTGCGCAACCCCTGGGACATCGCGTTCGACAGCGGCTTCAACTGGCTCGGCACGGACAACGACCAGAGCGAGGGCGATCGGGTATTCATGCCATTCTTCGGCGCGCATTTCGGCTGGGGACATGTCTGGAGCAACCACTGGACCGGCAAGGATCATGCGCCCACGGCCCCCATCAGCGGGCCGGTGTTCGACGGCTCGGGGACGGGAATTCTCTATTACGACTCACCCTCTCTGCCGCCGGCCTTCCGGGGCGTCTGGTTCTTCAACGACTGGCTGCGGAAGACGACGTTCGTGTACCGGCCACGGTGGGAGGGTGCGCTGATCCAGCCGGAGGGCGGTCGCTGGCAGCCATTCGCCAGCGGCGGGGGAGCTGGCCGGGCCGTCGCCAACTACGGCAGCGGACGGGAAAAGGGAGGACCGGCTGTGCCAAGCCCGCTGTTCAAGCCTGTGGACATCGTCGCCGGGCCGGACGGCTCCCTGTACATCAGTGGTTGGGGCGAAGAATACGGCGTGGTGTGGAAGGACGGCGAGCAGGCCAACGAAGGGCGAGTCTTCCGCATCTCCTGGCCCGGCGCGCCGGCGGCCAGGTGGGACACGCCCAACCGCGGCAAGCCGCTCACGGCGTGGTCGTTCGAGGAACTGTTCGAGGATCTCGGTTCCGTGCTACCCGTCTGGTCAATCGACGCGCAAGATGAGCTCGTACGGCGGGGAGCCGCAGTCAAGGATGGGCTCACGGCATTACTCCGCCGCGGAGGGCTGCCGGAGGCGCAGGAAACTTGGGCCCTGTGGACGCTGGGCCGAATGGAACCGGCCGACCGCAGCATAGACGAGTGGTTCGCCGAAACGGGGCGGACGCTGTCGCTGAACGCCAGCATCCAGGCGATCCGGATCGCGGCTCACCGCATTCGCGAGCACCGGCCGGGCGATCAACTGCCCTCCTATGTCGTGGCGGCGTTGAAGGATGCCGAGACCCGCCTGCGCTTTGCCGCAGTACAGGCTGTCGTTCAGGCGCGCCAGCGCCATCTCGTGCCGCAGATTTGCGAGGTGGCGGCGACGGAGCAGGATCCGGTGACGCTCTACGCCGCATGGCAGGCCCTGCGCGAGATCGCGCCGGCCGACCAGCTGCGTGCCTTGCTGAAGGATGGACGTGGCGCTGTCCGGCGTGCCGCATTGCTGGCACTCCTGGAGAGCCGCGCGCTCGCACCCGCCCAGGTGAAGCCGCTCGTCCGGGATCGGGACCCCGCAACGGCGGAGGTCGCGGCGAACTGGCTGGCGCAATCGGACGGCAACCCGCTCATCGACATCTATCCGAAGCCGGGCGACTTTGTCGACTCCGTGACCGTGAAGATCACACCCGGGATCAAGCCGGCGACCGTGCGTTACACTCTTGATGGCTCTGAGCCTACGCCGAAGTCGCGCTCCGGCAGCCCCGGCCCTCTGATCGAGACCACGACGCTCAAAGCCGCACTGTTCGTCAGCAACCAGCAGGTCGGCAATACGCTGATCGGAACCTATCGCAAGCGGGAGTCGAATCTCACGATACCGACCCTGGGAACAGTGGACGCACCCACGACGGTCGCCGAGGTGCTGCCGCTCCTTGCCGCCGCCGACCCGAAGCGCGGACCGGGCCTGTTCAACGCGGCGGGATGTGTCGCGTGCCACCGGGCCGGCGACGAAGGTCGCGCCATCGGGCCCGACCTCAGCACCCTCGGAGACCGAGAGGATGCGGACTCGGTGATCCGATCGATCCTGAATCCCAACCAGATCATCGTCGAAGGGTATGGGCTGCTGACGGTGGCCACGCGCGACGGAAACGGGTTCGCCGGTATTTTCGAATCGGAGACGGATCGCACGCTGAACATCGTGCAGCTGAACGGGGAGTCGATCGCCATCGACAAGAGCACGATCAGCAGCCGCCGCAACATTCATCAATCGCCGATGCCGGCCTATGACCGCGGCCTGAATCCGCGCGACCTCGCGGATCTCGTGGCGTGGCTCATGATGCAGCGCGCGCTGCCGGCTGGCGCCGCCCTGTCGGCACCGGCCCGGCCGGCGTCACTCACCGCGCCCGCGGACCACGCGTTTGGGTGGGAACTGAAGCCGGACCGGCTCTCCATCGCCCATGCGGGCCGACCGCTGGGGGACTATGTCTTCCGCGATCCCGAGGTGCTCCGGCCGCATTTTCAGAACCTGCACGCACCCAGTGGCGTGCAGGTCACCCGTCGGCATCCTCCCGCCGAGGGCGATGCAACCGATCACGCCACGATGCATCCCGGTGTCTGGCTGGCGTTCGGCGACATCAACGGCGAAGACTTCTGGCGCAACAAGGCGCGCATGGAGCATGTGGCGTTCACCGTAGAACCCGACGTAGCCGGAGGCCGGCTCACGTTCGCCACCAGGAATCAGCTCGTTGCTCAGGACGCCGCACCCCTCGCCAGCCTCAGCTCGCGGTTTGCGATCGCCCCCTGGGGCGATCACGCCTTCCTCCTGACGTGGGAAGCCGAGATTCGACCCGAGGGACGTGATCTCGTGTTCGGCGAACAGGAGGAGATGGGGCTCGGAGTGCGCGTGGCCACGAAACTGACCGAGAAGGACGGCGGGCTCGTGGTCAACAGTGACGGGCTCACCGGCGCCAAGACGGTGTGGGGCAAACCGGCCGCTTGGGCTGCGTACTCGCGCGAGACCGACGGGCGTATCCAGGGTGTGGCGATACTCCCTGCCCGGTCGAATCCAAATCCGACGTGGTGGCACAGTCGGGACTACGGCGTGATCGTCGCCAATGGGTTCGGCAAGCGTGTCCTCCCGGCATCGGCGGACGGCACACTCGTCGTGAAGGCTGGCGACGCGCTGAAGCTGCGGTATGACCTGCTGCTCTTCGATACGCCGGCCGCAGAGCCGATCGATCTCGCCGCCGCGTACAAGGCGATCCAATCGCTTCCGAGCTCCCGCCCATGACGACGACTCCGTCGTCCCTCAGCCGCCGGGAATTCCTGGCGACCGCCACCGCCGCCACCTCGGCAGCTTCCTCGCTGCAGCTTGACGCGGCCGACACGGGCACGACGTCGCCGGCCATCCTGTCGCCGACGGCCCTTATTGATTGCCAGAGCCATCTCTTCTGCCCCGAGCTTGTGGAGCTGATGGAACGGCGTACGAGTGATCCGCGTGTGTTTACGCGCGACGGGGTGCGGATCGTTCAGATGGGCGACTGGCTGCGCAGGATCCCACCGCACTACATGGACGTCGGGGTGAAGCTGGCCGCGATGGATGCGAACGGCATCGCCAGGACGGCGTTGAGCATCAACGACCCAGGGCCGGAGTGGTTCGGTGCCGACGGTCCGGCGGTGGCGCAGATGCTGAACGATTTCGTGGCCGGGATTGTCCGGGTGCATCCCACCCGGTTCTTTGGTCTCTGTGTGCTGCCGCTGCAGGACATGCGCGCGTCGGTTGCCGAGCTCGATCGCGCGGTGCAGAAGCTCGGGATGAAGGGCATCCTGCTCTACACGAATCTGGCGGGACGCTTTCCGGACGAACCCGAATTCCGGCCGCTCTTCGCCCGCGCCGTGGAATTGAACGTGCCCATCCTCCTTCATCCCGCCAAGCCCATCACAACCGAATTCGTGAAGGGCTACGAGATGACGAGCTCGCTCGGCAACATGTTCGACAACACGATCGCGCTGACGCGGATCATCATGGCCGGAATTCTGGACGAATTCCCCGGATTGAAACTCGTGTGTCCCCACCTCGGCGGCACACTTCCCTACATCGTCGGCCGTCTCGATCATCAGGTCCAGGTGCTGCGGCGCGGTCCGGCACATCTCACGCGTTCGCCGAGCGAATACCTGAAGAGCATCTGGCTCGATGTCGTCTCCCCGCTGCCGCTGGCCATCAGATTCGGACATGAGTTCATGGGACCGGACCGCCTGCTGTTTTCAAGCGATCACCCGTGGGTTGACCCCCGCCTGATCATCGACTGCGTGGTGGGGGCCGGTCTGCCGGCGGGCGACCAGGAGAAGATCTTCTCCGGCAACGCGCGAAATCTCTTCCAGTTATGACCGCCGCCGGCAGGCGACGTGCCTGCGCGGGTTCGCATACCGGTATCACGTGCGTGGAGGCACCGTCTAGGGGCGGCCCGGCTTATCCTTCCACATCCCGAGCAGGTCGTACAGAAACGTGAGGTGGCGGAGCATGATCTTCTCCCCGGCCCCCACCTCGATCCGGGTACTGGCGTCCCCTCCGTAGCCGCCATACGCGGCCGAACGAAGATCCGGGATGTACCCGGGCCACGTGCCCCCCGCGCTCAGGGTATAGCCATAGAAGAGCGGATGCGGCACGTCCGCCTGCTCCTTCCACATCCGCTGCAGCTTGTGGAGCGGCTCGCCAGGGACGGTCGCAATGGCGACCTCGCGGCCGAGGAGGATCGTCGTGATGCCGACCTCGATGGTCCCGTCCTTGTCCCAGCGATCGCCGAACGTGAGCACTTCGCTGCGGACCTTGATGGAATCCAGCACCGGTGCGAGCAACTTGACGGTCTTGTTGGCGCGCAGCACTTCGGCCGCGAGCAGCTGACCCATCTTCTCCATGACGGCGAAGTCATCCTCTTGCCGGCCCGAGCGCCCTTGAAAGAGCGGATTGATGTCTCCGGCGCCTCCCTGCACGAACATGACCTGCGTGCCTTCGAGCTCCCGCTCCACGACCGACTGAACGACGCCCGGATAGTCGGCCGAGTACTGACAGCTGGTGGGACCGAGGACGACCGGGTGCGCGGCGTAGTGCACGAGCAGCGCCTTCGCGCGCCCTTCCGCATCTTCGACCCGGAGGAGCACGACCTCGGGATCGACCGGGCCATACGGAATACGCTCGAGGTTGTCGAACACCGCACGCGCCCTCCCGTCCTCCCGGATTAGGAGGCGGTTGTAGCCGAGCTGCAGGGCCCCTGCCCCGACGCCGAGCCGCGCCGGGAACATGGTGCGGGATGCTTCGTCGATCGCGCCGAAGATCTTCTGCTCGATCTCCGCGAGGTACGACTGGGCTTCCTCGCCCGATGCGGGCGCGCTGCCGAACGGGAGAAACGACGGCGCCGAATGCGTGTGCGATGCCGAGAGCAGCAGCACGTGGATGTCGAGCTTCGAGGCCACCTCGCGGCGGAGGGTCTCCGACACCAGGCTACCGAGATCCGCGGTCACGAGAGCCATCCTCGAGCCACCCGCCTCGAGGACCAGCACCTTCGCGAACAGCGGATCATGCGTGCCGGTGGCGGGCCCGCACTTCCGTTTCGCGTAACCGTACATCGGCATGGACGTGGAGGGGGTGATCTCCACGCGTGCGATGCCCGCCTTCAGTTCGGCTGCGCCCTGTGCGGTCGCGGGCAGGACGAGGGCGAGAAGAAGGATGGCGGCGGCCGATGCACTCACTTCGATGCACCTGCCGCCGCACCGGGCGCCTCGTACAACCGCAGCCGCTCCATCGTCCAGGGAGAGGCGCCCTCTCCTGCTGCCGTCTGGGTGAGTCGTACGAACTTCGCCCTCACAGGTGCGAACGGGATCGTGGTCGTACGGCCTCCGCCACGGCCCTGGGCGACAGGCTCGCTCCACGTCTTGCCATCGGCCGACACTTCGACGACGTAGCCGCGCGGGGCTGTCGTGGCTGGAGCGCCACCCTCGCCGCCCGGAATCACCTGCGACTCGAACTGGACTTCCGTCAGGGTTACCGGGTGGGGCGCCTCGATCTCGAACCACATCCCGGGCTGCTGAGGCGCACCGCTCGACCATCGCGTGAAATCGAAGGCTCCGGCCGCCGCGCCGGAGTTGTGGCTGGCCCTGGCCCGCCACGTGGCATCCGGGATCAGCGGCTGCGGCAGGGTGCTGGCCAGTTCCTCGGCAGTCCAGAGCGCGGTGCGCCCGGCTGCCGCGCCGCGGACCCGCGCGACGTCAGCTTCCGTGACGACGGACGCCGAATTTCCGAAGCTGTTACGGATATAGGTTGCGACATCCGCGATCCACGCGTCGCTGCTCGCGCCGAGCGGCGGCATGACCTCGCCGTACGTGCGGCCGTCCAGGGGCCCGGTGAGGCCATGGAGCAGCGTGCGAATCACGTAGTCGCGGTGGCCAGTCACACGCACCGATCCGGCGAGTGCGGGCCCCCTGAGGCCCGCTCCGCCGGGCATCGGCGATCCGCGCCCGTTCTCGCCATGACAGGCGAAGCAACTCTCGGCGTACGCTGTGGCGCCACGCTCGACGGCACGGCGCTCGTCTTCCGTCAGCATCGGACCGCGGCTCCCTGGGGCCGCGGGTGGATCCAGGATGCGCCCGGCAACCCACTCGATGCCGCGCGCCGTTCGCGACTTCCCCACGGACGCCACGAGCTCCGTCGTGCCGGGCACCTTCAAGTGGTACAGCGTCAGCATCGCCTGGATGACCACGTCCGTCTCCGGATCAGTCTCTGCGACAGAGCGCCAGTCGGCCGCGAATGACGTCTCGCCAGCCTTGTAGAGGCTTTCGCTGGCGCGGATCGCCTGGACCCGCATCCCCGCGTCAGGATCCTTCAGCAGTCCTCGCGCCAGCGCTGCATCGAGGCTGCCGAGCCCCTCGAGGGTCCAGAGCCCATGGAGCCGGGCGAGCCCCGACGTGGGGGTGAGCACGAGCTTCTGCAGGGCAGGCACAACGGACCGATCCTGTTTGAGGACGAGGAGCTGCTGCGCCGTGTCGCGCCACCAGCCGTTCGGGTGGGACAGATGCGCCACGAGCTGCGCCGGCGTCTGGGCCAGCATCCGCGGCTGTGTCCGGTCCGGAGTCATCGACTCGTGGGTCAGCCGCCAGACGCGGCCGTGGCCGAGCACCGCATTGAGCTGATACTGTTTGATTTTCTCCCAGAGATAAGTGCCTCTCTTCGCCCAGGGAGCCCCCTCAATCACACCGCGATACATGTCGGCGATATACAGCGTGCCGTCTGGCGCGTTGGAGATCCCGACAGGGCGGAACAGCGGATCGAGCGACCGGATGAACTCCGAGCGCGGATGCACGTTCCGGAGCTGCGTCAGCCCCTCGCTCGTGACGGGCCGCAGGCGCCTGACCGATCGCGCGACGGTTTCGCCATGAAGGTAGTCCCCGACGAGATCCTGGGGGAGTCGGTCGCCTCGATAGATGGCGTTGCCGGCAGCGGCCGTCGCGTAGATCACCGACCCGTCGGGTAGACGTGTGCCGGGGATCCCGGCCTGGACGTCGCCAACCAGGATCGGCGCGCCCCAGACGATCTCCAGATCCGGCTCGAACTGATCCGGCGGCGCGAAGTTGCCGTAGTGGACCGGGAACTGAAAGTAGCCCGGCAGGCCGCTCGCGCCGTGCTGAAACCAGACCTTGCCCCTGTCGTCCTGCGTCGCTCCCCACTGCGACGAGCTCGGCCCGGTCGCCTCCCGGATGACGCCGTTCGGCGTCCAGCGGATGCGGAACGAGTTGACGGTGCTGTACATCCAGTTGTCCATGGCCCAGAACAGGTTCGACGGCTGTGATTCCATGCTGCCGCCACGCCCGAAGTTCGTCGTGAACAGGTCCTTCCGGTCGGCAACGCCGTCCCCGTCCGTGTCCGTGTACTTCCAGATCTCGTCGTTGTTCGTTTCACTGGTCAGGATGGCGTTGGCTCCGAACGGCATCGCAAAGCGCGGGAACATCAGTCCGTCCACGAAGACCGTGTGGTGCTCGAAGGTGCCGTCACCGTCACGATCCTCGTGAGCCGAAATCCGCCCGGTCGGCGCGAGCGAATCGACGCCGTCTGGCGTCTGCTCGTAGCCGCGGAGCTCGAGGACGAACATCCGTCCATTCCCGTCGAACGTCACCTGGCCGGGTGAATCGATCAGCGGATCCGAGAGGACAGGCTCCATCCGATAACCGGCTGGGGACCAGAACTGCTTCGCCTGCTCCCCGGGTGCGAGCGGCCGCACCGGAGGCTTCGGCGAGAGGTCGGCGTTCGCGTTGGCTGGATCGTCCGCCTCCGGCGCCGCGCCAGGGCCCTTGCCACCGACCGGGGTCTGGATCGGACTCGCGCGACCCTGCGCCTGGAGGCTGTCGAGCACCGATGGGAAAGGTGCCGGCAGGTTGGCCAGCCTGGCGCCGAAAACGGCAATGATTGCGAGCACGGCAGCAGTTCCGGCTGCCACGTGTACCGGCCGAGTTCTCATCTCTGCGTCTCCCTACTCAAAGGCGGCGCGGGCCGAGCCTGCGGCACGCCTGTCGGGCATTCTACCCGTGCTTCAAGACCGAAGGCGAAGCACGAGGGTCACCCGACGCGGCGGTCGCTGCGGTGGACTTTTGGCCGCGCGAGACGTCCGCTGTGCGGGGGCGTCAGCGTTCGGGAGAGGACCAGAGGTGGCCAGAGCGGGTTAGGGGGCGGAGAGCTTCAAGATCTGACCCCTAGTTGTCCCTCAGCGCGACCATCGGGTCAATCCTTGTCGCGCGTCGCGCCGGGATGTAGCACGCCAGCAAAGCGACCGCGAGCAGAACCACGGCCACCCCGGCGAAGACCGATACATCATTCGTGGTGACGCCGAACAGCATGCTCTCGAGATACTTCGACAGAGCAAGCGCCCCCGCGATTCCGAGGACGAGCCCCGCCAGTACGCGCCGCATGCCCTGCGCCAGCACGAGCGAGAGAATGGCACCCTGGCTGGCGCCAAGGGCCTGGCGGATTCCGAACTCACGCACGCGCTGGCTCACGCCGTACGCCAGCACACCGTAGATCCCGATCGCGGAGAGCGCCAGCGCCACGGCGCCGAAGATGGCCAGCAGCGTAGTAGGTGCCCGGCGCGTCTCGAGCGATCGGTCCATCCACTGCTCCATCGTCCGCACGTCGGAGATCGGCTGCTCCGGATCGATCCGTCCGACGGCCGCACGGACCTGCGGGACGAGCTGCGTCGGCTCGACTCCCGCCTTGACCACGAGCGCCATCGCGCTGCTCGGGTTCTGCGACACGGGTCGGTACACCCGCTCCTTCATGACCGGCTGCGCAAGATCGATGCTGTTGATCGTGCCGACCACGCCAACGATGCGGATTCTGGGGCTCGACCCGCCGCGCTGGATCTCCTGACCGATGGCGCTTCGACCCGGGAAGTACTTCTGCACGAGGTACTGATCCACGATTGCCACAGGGGCGCTGTCGGGCGTGTCACCGTCGTTGAAGAACCGACCCTCGACAAGCGGGATCCTCATGGCCTGGAAGTAATCGGCGCCGACAACCTCCTGTCGTGCATGGGGCTGCGGCTGGCCAGGCGGCGGCGTGAAGCCGACAATCGAATACGATCCCGAGCTGACGCTGCCGTTGAACGGAACATTGGAGGTCAGGCCGACGACGGTGGCGCCGGGGATCTGCTGCGTTTCTTCAATCAGGCGCTGCCAGAAGCGCCACCGGTCGGCTGGGGCAGGATGGCGCGCCGCCGGCAGCACGAGCTGCGCCGTCAGGATGTTCTCGGACTGGAACCCGGGGTCAACACCGCGAAGGTTCACAAAGCTCTTGATCAGCAGCCCGGCCCCGACCAGCAGCATCAGGGCAACGGCCACTTCCCCCACGACGAGCGCGGTACGCATCCTCCCGGTACCCCGTCCTGCAGACCCGCGCGTTGCATCCTCCTTCAGCATCGATGCCGCATTGCCGTGCATCATGGCAGCTGCCGGCACAGCCCCGAATACCAGGCCGGTGAGTACCGCTAGCCCCATGGTGAACCCGAGCACCGGAAGGTGCAGCGCCGCCGGCGCTATCCCGGGCAGCTGCTGGGTGGTCAGGGCAATCAGCGCCTGCGCACCGGCATACCCGACAAACAGCCCCGCGATCCCCCCGATGAGCGAGAGCACCACGCCTTCGACCAGCATCTGCCGCACCAGGCGCCACTGCCCGGCCCCGAGGCTCGTGCGGATCGCGAGCTCCCGTCCACGCCCGCTGGCGCGCATGAGCAGCAGGTTGGCAACGTTCGCGCAGGCGATGAACAGCACGAGCAGCACCCCTGCCTGCAGCACGAGCAGCGGCTGACGAGTATCGCCGACGAGCTCTTCGCGTAAAGGGCGGGCAAAGCCGGTAAAGCCGCTCGTCTTCAGGAATTCGGCGGACCCCAGACGTTCCACGTTGCGCGCAACGATAGTCTGTAGCTGGGTGTTCACCTCGTCGATCGTGGCTCCCGGACGGAGCCGGGCAATCATCTGGCTGAACTCGTTGCCCCGGCCGGCATCCGACATCTGCTGCGGCGTGAAGGCAAACGGGACGAGCGCGGCGACCTCACGGCCCGGCAGCTCGAAATCGGCCGGCAGCACTCCCGCCACTGTATATGCCTCACCGCTCATCCTCACGTCGCGCCCGACGATAGCGGCGTCGCCGCCGAACCGTGAGCGCCACAGGCCGTATGTCAGAATCACTGCCTTGTCCCCCCCGGGCGTTGCCTCTTCCTCGGTGAAGGCCCTACCGAGCATCGGCTGACGGCGCAGTGTCGAGAAGAACGACGGCGTTACGGCGAGCGCCCTCACCTGCTCGGGCTGCCCCGAAGATGCGAGACTCAGCGCGCGTCCCGTGAACAACGCCGCATCCTCAATCGCGGGCGCCTGGGTCTTGCGGTCTATGTAGTCAGGAATCGAGACCGACGCCTGATCCAGGCCCATCAAGGGGTAGCTGTTCCATACGAACACCAGGCGGTCCGCCTCCGGATAGGGCAGAGGCCGCAGGAGGATCTGGTAGACCAGACTGAAGATGGCTGTGTTGGCACCGATCCCGAGCGTCAGGGTCAGAACGGCGACCAGCGTGAAGATCGGCTGCTTCCGGAGCGTGCGGAAGGCGTAGCGGATGTCGTGCATGCGCCATTCGACGAGATCGTGTCAGAGAAGGTTGCCCGGCTCCACTATTTCTTGATGTCCTCCTTCAACTTGGCGATCTTGGCCTCGGCGCTCTTCCGGATAGCCTCCTTCACAGCGTCGCTCGAACGGTCCTTCGGCAGCAGCTCCAGCGCGCGTTCGGACATCCGCAGGGCGAGCTCGTTCTGGCCAGTCGCGAGGTAGGCGTCAGCGAGGCTGTCGTAGGTATTCGCCGACGACGGGTACACCAGTGTGTTCAACCGGAACAGCCGGCTGGCCTCGCCCGCCCTGCCGGCCTGCAGGTGGAAGTAGCCGAGCTCGTTGAGCTGTGCTTCGGTGAACAGCGGCACGCGCTGCCCTCGCTGCCCGAGGTCGTAGAACATCTGAATGGCCTCGGCCACGCCGCTCGGCGAGACCGCCTTCCGCCAGAATTCGCGGGCGGGCGTGCTCTTCTGGGGCACCGCCGAGTTCGGATCCGCCGGACGCGTGATCAGCGTGTCGGTGAACCACTCGACGAGCTGCTTCACCAGTTCCGGGTGGCGCCCGAAGATGTCGGTGCCGTGCCCGCCTTCCCTGAACCCCGAGAACCTGTTGCGCGGATTGCCCGAGAGCGCGAGGATCCAGCGCATCATCTCGGGGGCGTTTCGGTCGAACTGATCGTCCCCCGCCGCCGCCGCGAAGATCGGCAGCCAGCCAGCCTCGGTGATGTACGCGATGCCTTCGACGTCGGGCGATCCGGCCAGCAGCGCGAGCGAGCGCACGTCGGGATGACGCCGGGCGAGCCTGACGGCCTGCGTCACGCCGCAGCTGGCGCCCGCCGCGCCGACTCGGGTCCGGTCCACGCCCGGTTGCGCGACGAGGAACTCGAACGCCGCATCGATGTCGGCGGGCCACGTCTGGCTGACGACGCGCTGCGCAGCGTCCGGAGCCAGCGCGTCGAAGCGCTCACCTCCGCTCTCGCCGAACCCCCGGTAATCCATGGACAGCGCATGAATCCCCGCGGCCGCGAGCTGCGGCGCCAGCGGGGACCATGCGGCGCGCGTTGTGCTGCACATGTGGAACAGGAGCACCGCCGGCCCCGGTGTGGCTGAGGGATGATAGGTGGCTTGCAGCGGTGTGCCATCCGCGGATGCCAGAGTGACTTCGCGGGGCGCCACTTGCGCCTGCGCGAGCCCCCACGGGTGGAGGATGAGCAGTCCCAGAACAGCCGCGCGCGCAATTGCCATCGATGCCTCCCGAACAGAGGATGACGGAAGGTTCCTGACGCCGTCAACCGCGGCAGAGCCTGGCGGGCAGTCGCCCCTGCGTGAGCGCACTAGCGGCGGCTGAACCCAGGTTGCTCATGCTCGTCGCGATCGAGGCCAGCCACTTCATCTAATCTGTTTTGGGTGTCCACCGAGGGCTGGCGCCGCAGACCAGCGGGCCACCCGGACGACCGGTGAGGCTCCTGACGGCTGCGAGCGGGCTATTGCACTCGGCGGATAGCCGAGTACAGCGCGAATTCCTTTGACGATGAACGGCCTCATGCACGCGTGCCGGTGACAATGATCACCGGGGCGGTCACCTTCGTGAGCTCTCCATCATAGCCAGCACCAAGATCGTTCAGTGCTTCCTGTTCTGCCGCTGTTCTCTCCTCATCGGGCAGCGTGGCAGCTGCGTTGCGGAACGGGGCGGCGAGGTCCATCATGGACGTCAGCAACTCCTGAGGTGACCCACGGTAAGCAGTGGGAAGGTTTGCACTACGTTCCTCAACGTTCGCAAACCCAGCGCCTTCGAGCACGGTTGCGAGCTTGCGCGACTCTGCGAAACGCATCGGGCCCGGACCATCAGGATCCGGTTTGATGGCCAGTCTCCGCATAAATGGCAATGCCGCTGCGCCGAAATACGTGCCGGGCCCCGGCGGCCCCCACACCAGAAACGCCACACGGCCGCCGGATCTCAGTACGCGTTCTATCTCACGCAACGCCGCCGGCGTGTCGGCAAAGAACATCAGCCCAAGTCGCGACGTCACGAGGTCGAAAGTCCCGTCGGCAAACGGCAATTCGTGTGCATCACACACCTTCGTTTCAATGTTCGTCACGTCGTCAGCCTCGGCATTTGCTCGTAATGCACTCAGCATTCCCTCGCTCAAGTCTGTCGCCGTGACGTGACCGGTCGGTGCTACCCGCCTCGCCAGGGTGATCGCGGGCTCTCCGTTGCCGGACGCAAGGTCGAGAATGCGCATTCCAGGTTGCGGTTGCGCGGCCTCGACCAATGCGTTCGTAATGGGGGCCATCTGTTCACGCATTTGCGGGAAGTACTTCTGCCAGGCGGCTGCGGTGTCATCGCTCGCCCAATCCTGCGCGACCTGTTGCTTGAATGCCGAGATCTCCATGGTGTTCTCCTCGAACGGGGGCTTATCAGTGTCAGACTCTATTCGCACCGACAGCGGCCACGACTCACGCGGTCACAGCCTCGAATCGCTAGTTCGCCTTCAGGCATCCCTCAGGGCGTCGCTCGGCCTAATCCTCAGCGCGCGGATGGCGGGCCCGATACAGGCAAGCAGGCACGCTGCCAGCAGTTACCACGGATGTTATTCCAAGATGCCCGACGAAGAGCTGAATGTCTTCCGCAGGCCCGTCCGGCGTCGTGGTTCAGCCCATATGCGCGAAACCTCTCGGCATCACAACGATTGATCCGGACGTGCAGGTCGCGCGAGTCGTGCCATTTGCCGAGATGATCGGTCGACCTCTTGCCCGTCCAAGGTTCAACGTGTTTCTCCTGGGCGTCTTCGGCATCGCAGCGCTGTTGCTGTCATCAATTGGCTTGTATGCCGTCATGGGCGCTTACGTCCGCCAGCGGGAGGGGGAACTCGCGCTTCGCCTCGCGCTCGGCGCAACCGCGACACGTGTGCGTCGCGTCGTGCTCGCCGAGACCGTACGGCTGGCCGGTCTCGACACAGCGGCAGGTTTGGCAGGAGCAGCAAGTGCGTCCCGGCTCGTGCGCGGCATGCTCTTCGAAATCCATCCTCTTGATCCATTGACCATTCTCAGCGCAGCGTCGCTGGTGATTGTCGCCTCAGGCCTCGCTTCGTACATACCCGCGCGGCGAGCCACGCGGTAGACGCTGTCGCAATACTTCGAAGCGAGTGAAGGGACAGGACATATCCGCTGCCGCGCTTCTCGAGTCGTCACGCCGGGGTCCAGGGCCCATGCATCACGATTGCACGTTGCTTCGCACGATGTCGTACTCGAGCCCGATGGTGCCGGTCTTCTCGTAAGCGCGCCCTTTGCACAGCTTGAGCACCGCCCGGTCGGCGGGCGGTGGCAAGAGCGGAATGCCGCCGCCCAGGAGGACGGGAATGAGGGCCACCTCGATACGGTCATGGTGCGCCTCCTTGGCGCGCCTGCTCACGCTGGCAAACCGTCCAACCTGCCACCGCGTCATAATCGCGGTGCGGAGGCTCAGATTCACCGTAGAAGATACCCATGCGACTCGACCTGCTCCACCTTGCGCGAAATCTGCGCCGTTCACCGGTCAGCGCAGCCGCCGCAATTCTGGCCCTGTCGCTCACACTGGGTTACTTGTCGCGCTGGGAACGGGTGGCGGGGTCCTTCTCGCGCTCTGGATGATGCGTAACCCTCCTGGGCCGGACGCTGTTTCACTTGCTTGACATGAACCCCGGGTTCAAAGCGGATGGTGTGTTGACGCTGCAGGTGGCTCTGCCGCGTGCGAGCTACCCTGACGCACGGGCCGCTTCGTTCCACTCGGCGCTGCAGGGCGCGCTGGAAGGAAGTCTTGGACCCCGCTCAACGGCCATCGTCAACGAAATCCCTCTAACCGGGAGCGGCGGACGCAGTCTGCTCAGCAGACGCTCTGGCGACGTCGAACGCGAGGCGGTCGTGCGTGAAGCGACCCCGGCCTATTTCGAGGTGATGGGGATCCCCGTCCTTGCCGGTCGGTCCTTCGACCCGCACGACGACCCTTCCGCTCCGGCACGTTGTGTGATCAGCCAGTCGTTGGCTGAAAGTCTGTTCGGACACGAGCAGCCGATCGGCGGCAGGATTTGGCTGGGCGAGAGAGCGCAACTCGCGGAAATCAATCGGCGTCGTCGCCGACGTGAAGCACCGCGCGCTGGATGAACCCGTTCTGCCGACCGTGTATCTGTCAGGACTGCAATCACCACCCTCACACTCCAGCATTGTCGTTGTACGCAGTGCACGGCCGGACGCGGACGTGATCGCCGCAGTACGGGAAGAGGTTGCTCGGCTCGACAGCAGCGTCCCGGTCTACAACGTGCGATCGATGCAGGATGTGGTCGCCGGCTCGCAGGGAATGGCCGCCCGGCGGGTGCTGACCGCCACGTTCGCTCTACTTGCGCTCGTGCTTGGCGCGATCGGGCTCTTTGGCGTCGTCGCCCACGATGTGGCATCACGCCGTCGAGTTGCGCTGCGTATCGCGCTCGGGGCGGATCCGACACGCATCCTGAGCACGACGCTTGGTCAAGGCGGCGTGATGGTGGGAGCCGGCCTGGTGCTGGGCGGGTTGCTGTCGACCTGGGCGACGCGCGCGGTCAGCAGCTCGGGATTGGTAACTGGTCCCTTTGATGCTCTGAGCCTCGCCGTATCTGTGACGGCGCTCGCACTTAGGAGTCGTCAATAAATAACATTTACACAACCCGCGGTCGAATCACATAGTTCCATTCCCCGTGGAACGAGTGGGGCGTGAGATTGACCGTGGCGATGTCGTCGTCCGAGACCTTGCGGCCGA
>Ga0183260_10000387_pt1 | contig 36883 bp, 44 predicted proteins | sample AntDrymUQ4972206_2_FD_129768 | JGI IMG/M metagenome (GOLD analysis project Ga0183260, IMG submission 129768) | Polar desert sand microbial communities from Dry Valleys, Antarctica - metaG UQ497 (22.06) (version 2) (version 2) | ecosystem: Environmental > Terrestrial > Soil > Desert | place...
GGGGTGGTTGGGAGCATTGGGCAGACGCCGAGGGAGGAACCGATGACGAGCACTACAGGCAGCGATCCTTTCGGAGCTCGCTCCACGCTTGCCACTGCATCTGGGGACGTGACCTTCTACCGGCTTGGCGCGTTGGAAGACGCAGGTTTCAAGCCGGATCTGGTTCCCGTCACAGTCAAGATCTTCCTTGAGAATCTCATGAGGATGGTGGTCGGTGGATTCGCCGCCGCCGACTCCGTGTCCGCGCTGTCCATGTGGGGGCAAAAGCCCCTCGAAGACCAGGAGTTTCCCTATGCCCCCGCGCGCGTGATCCTGCAGGACTTCACCGGCGTTCCCACCGCCGTTGACCTCGCTGCGATGCGCTCGGCACTTGCAAGGGAGGGAGGAGATCCATCGAAGGTCGACCCTTTGGTTCCCGTCGATCTCGTTATCGATCATTCGGTGCAGGTCGACGCCTTTGGCTCGGCCCGCGCTTTCACGGTCAATGTCGAGCGCGAGTACGAGCGCAATCACGAGCGCTACTCGCTGCTGCGCTGGGCCCAGGGGGCTTTTCATGGTTTCAGGGTTGTTCCGCCCGGAATGGGCATCGTTCACCAGGTCAACCTCGAGAACCTGGCAACCGTGGTTCGCACCGTCTCCGAAGACGGAAACGAGGTCGCGGTGCCGGACACCTTGGTGGGAACCGATTCGCACACAACAATGATCAACGGGCTCGGCGTGCTTGGTTGGGGCGTCGGCGGTATCGAAGCGGAAGCCGCCCTGCTCGGCCAGCCGCTTCCGCTCGTCACTCCTAAGGTCGTCGGCTTCCGCTTCTCGGGCTCGCTTGCGACGGGGGTTACGGCTACGGACCTGGTGTTGACCGTGACCGAGATGCTGAGAGAGCACGGAGTCGTCGGCAAGTTCGTCGAGTTCTACGGCGAGGGCCTGTCGAACCTCACGGTGGCCGACCGCGCGACGCTGTCGAACATGTCCCCCGAGTACGGAGCGACTGCAGCTTATTTTCCGATCGACGAGCAAACGCTTACCTACCTCGAGCTGACAGGCCGGGATGAGGGCACCGTCGATCTCGTCGAGCGCTACGCCAAGGAACAGCAGATGTTCCGCACCAACGAAAGCCCCGACCCCGAGTTCACCGAGGCCCTCGAGCTCGACCTATCGGATGTCGAGCCAAGCGTCGCAGGACCACGACGCCCTCAAGATCGAGTCTCCCTGACGAACGTGTGGAAGAGCTTTACCGACGTCTACGACAACGGTGACACGGACATGTCCAAGGGTGTCGAGATCCAAGAGGCGCGTTGGACCGGTGAAGGGGGCACCGATCGGCTTAGCGATCGCGACGTGGATGCCGGTGCCGGGCCACCCGAGGGCCCCGAGACGAGCAGCACCCCCGCCGGGGAGCAAGACGCTTCGGCCGGGGAGCAAGGGGGAACCTTCAGCCTCCGGCACGGCTCCGTGGTGATCGCAGCGATCACAAGCTGCACGAACACGTCGAATCCCTCGGTCATGCTCGCCGCCGGGCTCCTGGCGAAAAAGGCCGTGGAGAGGGGCCTTGCGACCAAGCGGTGGGTCAAGACAAGCATGGCCCCCGGGTCACGCGTGGTGACACAGTACCTGCAGAGCAGCGGGCTAATCACGCCCCTCGAAGAGCTCGGTTTCCACATCGTCGGCTACGGGTGCACGACCTGCATCGGTAACTCGGGCCCACTGCCCGCGCCGATTTCCGCGGCTATAGACGAGCACGATCTTGCGGTCGTCTCCGTGCTCTCGGGAAACCGCAACTTCGAGGGCCGCATTCACCCTCAGGTCAAAGCCAGCTATCTCGCATCGCCACCACTGGTGGTCGCTTACGCCCTTGCGGGGTCTGCAGACATCGATCTCACAACCGAGCCCCTCGGCCGGGACCGCAACGATGAGCCCGTCCACCTCAAGGACATCTGGCCCACCCCTGAGGAGATCACGGAAGCGATGAAATCGGTTGAGACCCGCATGTTCAAGGAGGAGTACGCCAAAGTGTTCGACGGGGACGAGCACTGGGCCGAGCTACCCTCGCCCACCGGCGACCTCTATGACTGGGATCCCGACTCGACGTACGTTCGTGAGCCTCCCTTTTTCGAAGAGCTACGAACGGAGCCGGATCCACTCGAGGACATAAGCGGGGCCCGCGTCCTTGCTCTCCTGGGCGACTCGGTCACTACCGACCACATCTCCCCTGCTGGTTCGATAGCGCCTGCTTCACCCGCAGGGGCTTACCTCAAAGAGCACGGCGTCGACGTCAAGGACTTCAACAGCTATGGGTCGCGACGCGGCAATCACGACGTCATGGTGCGCGGCACCTTCGCTAACATCCGGATCCGCAACCGGCTTGTGCCATCGGGCAAAGAGGGAGGGTTCAGCGTTTATCTCGGCGGCTCACAGGCCGAGAACGGAGGGGAAGAGCTGCCGATCTACGAGGTGGCGAAACGATACCTAGACGAGGGCACAGCGCTTGTGGTGATCGCAGGCAAGGAATACGGCTCCGGCAGCTCGCGCGATTGGGCGGCCAAAGGGCCGAGCTTGCTTGGGGTGAGGGCAGTGTTTGCCGAGAGCTTCGAGCGCATCCACAGGAGCAACCTCGTCGGCATGGGTGTTCTGCCGCTTCAGTTCATCGGCGGCGACAACGCGGAATCGCTCAGCCTCGACGGCAGCGAGACATTCCTTGTCTCGGGCATCGCAGAGGGCCTCGAACCACACGCCGAGCTGCCGGTAGTGGCACGAAGGGATACCGGGGAAGACATCGAGTTCTCCGTCGAGTGCCGCATCGACTCCGATGTCGAGCTTGACTACTACCGCCACGGCGGTGTGCTGCAAATGGTGCTGCGTCGCATGCTCGCCGAGTCATAGCCGGGCGTCGGAATGCCATTGATATTAAGGCAGGAGCTACCCATGAATCCCACAACCGCCCTTAGGGGGCCCGGCGCCAGGGGTGTTAGCGCTTGCTGTACTGGGGGGCCTTGCGCGCCTTCTTGAGGCCGTACTTGCGGCGCTCTTTCTCGCGCGCGTCCCTGGTCAAGAACCCAGCGCTCTTCAGGGCGGGCCGCAGACCAGGATCGAGGTCCACAAGCGCCCGTGCGATGGCATGACGCAGGGCTCCCGACTGGCCGGTGACCCCGCCGCCCTCGATCTTGGCGAAGATGTCGTAGCGGCCCTCGGTGGAGGTGATGCGCAAGGGCTCGCTCACGACCATCCTGTGCGTCGCGCTTGGGAAATAGTCTTCGATGGGCCGGCCGTTGATCGACCAGCGGCCCGTCCCTTCCATGAGCCGGGCACGACACACTGCTTCCTTACGTCCACCGGTTGCGGCAGCAAGTTGCTCAGCCACCATCGACCACCTCTTCCACGGTGTGCGCCTGCTCGACATTCTTGGGCGCCGCCATTGGCCTTACGTCGAGCGGCTTAGGATTCTGCGCGCGGTGGGGATGCTCGGCACCGGCGTAGACTTTGAGCTTTCCCAACATGGAGTGCCCGAGACGATTGCTCGGCAGCATGCCCTTGACGGCCCTTTCAACTGCAAGCTCAGGACGAGTTGCCATGAGCCTCGAGTAGCGCACCGACTTTAGTCCGCCCGGGTATCCGGAGTGACGGCGATACTGCTTTTGCATCAGCTTGTTTCCGGTGAGCACGATCCTCGACGCGTTGATCACCACGACATGGTCCCCGGTGTCGAGGTGAGGTGCAAAGTAGGCCTTGTGCTTGCCACGCAGAAGCTTGGCAACCTCTGCGGCGAGACGGCCCAAGACGACACCATCGGCGTCGATGATCCACCACTCACGCGTGATCTCGGATGGCTTTGTGGAATGGGTAGTCATTGCTTCCTAACTTTCCGGTGTCCTAACGTACAAGCGGCCAAGCTCCAAAAGCACGGGCCTTGCCGGGAGAGTCAACAGCATAAATGCACTATTCGGCAGGGTCAAACGGGGAGCTCCAGCCCTCATCGTACTCGACAGCTACCAGACAGAGCCCGTGGGCGGGCGCCACGGGACCAGCGGCCGCCCTGTCTCCAGCCGCGAGCACATCGATCATGTCCTCAGGGGACCGCTTGCCCTCACCCACCGTGATGAGCGTCCCTGCCAGAGAGCGCGCCATCTGCTGGATGAACGCGTTCGCCCGCACCCGCAGGCGCACGATTGATCCCTTGCGGGCCCACCTGAGCTCGTACAGCGTGCGCTCGGTCGGCGCTCCGGGCTCTACAAGCCGTCCCAGAGAGCGAAAATCGCGCGCCCCGACGAGGTGGCCCGCCCCCTCGTTCATCGCATCGACGTCGAGCCTGCCTGGGTGGTAAAGGCACGTTGAGCTGAGCCACGGATCAGGCGTGTCGCCGTCGAGGACGGCATACGAGTAAGTGCGCGAGCGAGCACTAAAGCGCGCATGCCAGCCGGCGGCGGCTCTAGTCACAGCGGACACTGCGATGTGGGGCCCGCACATCTTGTTGAGCGCCGCGCGCAGCTCCACGACATCGACATCGACTGTCACGCCGCTTACCCCCATCACCTGCCCGAGCGCATGGACACCAGCATCGGTCCTGCCTGCCCCAACCGTCGTCACCTCTTGCTGGAGAAGCCTACCAAGTGCGCGCTCGACATCTCCTTGCACCGTGCGCATCCCCGGCTGTCTGGCGAACCCGCGAAACGGCGCACCGTCGTAAGCCAGATCGAATCGAAGGTTCAGCTCTGGCCGAGCTCGTCGTCGTCGGCCTCGGCCTCGGAGGGCGACCCAGTACCGGCGGCTACGCCGGTGCCGGCTGCGGCCCCTTCGCCGGCGCTCGCCGACCGGCCCCCTGAGCGGCGGCGTCCCGGCCGCCTGAAGCGGCGTCGCCTGGTCTCCGCCGCCGATGCCTCATCCCCCGGCGACATGCCGGACGACTCGACCAGCTCGATGAGGGCCATCGGCGCCCCGTCTCCGCTGCGAGGCCCGATCTTGAGCACGCGCGTGTAGCCGCCCGGCCGAGATGCGAAGCGCGGGGCAATCTCCACGAACAGCTTGTCGACGGCCTCTCTGTTCTCCATGACAGATAGCACCTGCCGGCGGGCATGGATGCTTCCTACCTTGGCCTTGGTGATGAGGCGCTCGGCATAAGGGCGAAGGGCTTTGGCCTTTGCCTCGGTCGTCGTGATCCTTTCGTGCTCGAACAAAGACACCGCCATATTGGACAGCATCCGCCTCTGGTGGGAGGGCCCGGATGCAAGCCGCGGGCCCTTCTTGGGCTGCGGCATCAGTAGTCTCGTTCCGCCAAGCTGAGGCCCATCTCCTCGAGCTTGCCTTTGACCTCGTCGATCGATTTCTGCCCGAAGTTACGGATCTCGAGTAGGTCCTGCTCGGACTTCTGCACCAACTCGTTCACAGTCGTCACGTTCTCGCGTTTGAGGCAGTTGTACGAGCGCACCGTAAGGTCGAGGTCCTCGATCGGCGTCGCGAGGATGCCGCTGACTCCTGAGTCAGTCTCTTCTGGGCTCAGCACGAGCCCGCCCTCCCCCTGGCCAAGGTTTCCGAAGAGCGTGAACAGCTCGACGAGGGTAGCGCCGGCAAATGACAGGGCCTCTGCCGGCGCCATGGATCCGTCGGTCTCGACATCAAGTATCAGCCGGTCGTAGTTGGTCATTTGTGCGACTCGGGTCGGCTCGACCTCGTAGGTGACCCGCTTTATAGGCGAGAAAAGTGCATCTATTGGGATGGTGCCGATCGCCTCTTTCGAGGAAGTCTGAGCCGCAACATACCCTCGGCCTTGCTCGACCCTGAGCTCCATGGACAAGGTGGCCTTGCCGTTGAGCGTCGCTATCTGGTGCTCCTTGTTCAGGATCTCGACGCCTGCCGGAAGCTCGATGTCGCCCGCAGTCACGGTGGTAGGGCCACTCGCACGCAGATAGACGGTTGTCGGCTCTTCATTGTCGCTCCGGATTACGAGCTCTTTGAGATTGAGGACGATGTCGGTTACGTCCTCTGTGACGCCGTCGATCGTCGAGAACTCGTGGAGCACCTGGTCAATCTTTACCTGGGTGACTGCAGCACCTGGAATGGATGACAACAGCGTGCGCCGAAGGGACACTCCGAGTGTGTAACCGAAGCCGGGCTCAAGCGGCTCAATGGTGAACTTGCGGCGTGCGTCGGAGATCTCCTCGTCGGCTATCTGTGGGCGTTGGACGGTGAGCAAATCCATGAAACTCCTCTCTTGTGGGTGCAGCCCGGCCTAGCTCCCGAGCTTCGGTGACGCGTGATTACTTCGAGTAGTACTCGACGATGAGCTGCTCTTGAACGGGCACATCCATCTGATCCCGCTCCGGCAGCGCCCTCACCTCGACGGTCATCTCCCTCAAGTTGGAACCGAGCCAGTCGGGGATGGGCCTGCCCTCGGCGTAGGCAACGTTCTCGATGATGCGGCCGATGCTCTTCGACCGGTTGCGCACGGATACGAGATCGCCGGGCTTGACCCGGAAAGAGGGGATGTTGACCTTCTTGCCGTTGACCTCGAAGTGCCCATGAGACACGAACTGGCGAGCCATCGACCTGTTCATCGCAAGGCCGGCACGATGGACGACGTTGTCGAGGCGGGCCTCGCAGATTCGCATCAGCTCCTCGCCGGTGACTCCCTTCGAACGCGCGGCCTCCGCGTAGTAGCCCCTGAACTGCTTCTCGAGGATCCCATAGAATCGCTTGGCCTTCTGCTTCTCCCGGAGCTGCAGGAGATACTCGGACTCGCGCACGCGTCCACGGCCGTGCTCTCCTGGAGGCGGCCGGCCCTTCTCGATTGCGCACTTTGGCGACTCGCAGCGTGTCCCTTTCAGAAACAGCTTTGTCTTCTCCCGCCGGCACAGCTTGCAGCGGGGACCCAGTGCTCTGCTCATGGGTTAGACCCGCCTCCTCTTGCGCGGGCGGGTTCCGTTGTGGGGCACGGGCGTGACGTCTTTGATCCCGATCACCTCGAGCCCGGATGCCTGCAGGGAGCGGACTGCCGTTTCACGACCGGAACCGGGACCCTTCACCTCGACGTCGACCCTTCGGACGCCGTGCTCCTGAGCACGCCGTGAAGCAGTCTCCGCCGCGAGCTGGGCGGCGAAGGGAGTGGACTTTCGAGATCCTTTGAAGCCGACGTTTCCCGCCGATGCCCACGACAGGACATTGCCCTCGAGATCGCTTATCGAAATCACCGTGTTGTTGAACGTCGACTTGATATGAGCGACGCCGTGAACGACGTTCTTCTTTTCTCTGCGACGAGTCTTGCCTTTCTTGGGGCCTGCCAAATGCCTATCCCTTCTCTACCGAGTCTTCTTCTTGCCGGACACCGTCTTCTTCGGTCCCTTGCGCGTCCTGGCGTTGGTGTGAGTACGCTGACCGTGCACGGGCAGACCCCGGCGGTGGCGGAGTCCCTGATATGAGCCGATCTGAACTTTGCGCTGGATGTGCTGGTTGACTTCCCGCCTGAGATCTCCCTCGACGTTGTAGTTGTTGCCGATCCAGTCCCTGATGCGCACTACCTCTTCGTCGGTGAGGTCTCGCACGCGCGTCATCGGGCTTACTCCGGAGCCACCGCACGTTTCCAGGGCCTTGGCAGGCCCGATCCCGTACACATACGTAAGACCGATGTCAAGACGCTTGTCTCTGGGTAGATCGACCCCTGCGATGCGTGCCACTTGAGCTCCTCCCTACCCCTGCCGTTGCTTGTGCCTGGGATTCGAACAGATGACCATGACCCGCCCGCGCCGGCGGATGATCTTGCACTTGTCGCACATTTGAGTGACGCTGGGGCGCACTTTCACAACTCGTCTGCTCCTACCTGTAGCGGAAAACGACGCGTCCCCGAGTGAGGTCGTATGGGGACAACTCCACGAGCACGCGGTCTCCGGGCAAGATACGGATGTAGTGCATTCGCATCTTCCCCGAGATATGGGCAAGCACCCTGTGGCCATTGTCCAGCTCGACTCTGAACATTGCGTTTGGCAAGGGCTCGATTACACTGCCCTCGACCTGGATGCCCTCCTCCTTTTGGGAGGTCTGCTCTTTGTTTTTCGCCATGCGCGGATCCTTGGGGTCGATCGGTTGATCTTTGTTCCCACACCCCGATACTCGCCCGTAACACCTGCACCGGGGATCGGGCCGACTGATAAGAATAACAGAGCTGTGGTGGGTCCGTCGAGGCCTCCCGCCGGCTGGCTGGGCCGGGGCTTAAGGGCCGCTTCCGGCTCTTGGCCCGCCCCGATTAGCCCCGGGTCCGGCCGAAGCCGCCCCGGTTAACCGTGGGTTCCGGCCTGCGCCGCCCCGGCTAGGCGCTGCAGGCGGCTCGAGGCCGCCGCCGGCGCCCGGGCGGTAAGGACCTCGTGGCCGGCTTCTGTGATTGCGACGGTGTGCTCGAAATGCGCAGACAACGACCCGTCGGCAGTCACCACCGTCCACCCGTCGGCCAGCGCTTTGGTGGCGCTGCCCCCGGCGTTGACCATCGGCTCTATCGCCAAAGTCATCCCCTGAGTCAGCCGCTCGCGGCGGCCGGGGGACCCGTAATTGGGGATTTGAGGGTCCTCGTGCAAGTGCCGCCCAACCCCGTGGCCGACGTACTCCCTCACGATGGAGAAACCTCCCGAGATGGCCACCGCCTCCACCGCGTGTCCGACATCACCAAGGCGCTTACCAGGGTGGCATTGGGCGATGGCCGCCTCGAGCGACGCTTCCGTCACTTTCAACAGTTGCAGGGCACGATCCTCCACGGTTCCCACCGGAAAGGTCCACGCCGAGTCGACGTGAAAACCCTCGTAAAGGACCCCGACATCGAGCGAGACGATGTCTCCTTCCTCGAGCACAAGTGGCCCAGGGATGCCGTGAACGATGACGTCGTTGGGCGAGGAGCATATCGACGCAGGAAAACCCCGGTAACCCTTGAAAGAGGGGATGCCTCCATGGCCCGTTATCCAGCCTTCGGCGAGAGCGTCAAGCTCACCGGTTGTGACGCCGGGGCGAAGGGCCTCCTCGAGCACGTTCAGGGTGTCGGCGAGAATGATCCCGCCTCGCCGCATGGCGCCGAGCTCCTCCCGAGACTTCTTGTAGATCATGTGATGGCTCCTAGATAGCGCTGATGATGCGCTGGAAGACCTCGTTCTGCGAACCGACGCCGACGATTCGCCGCAGCAGTCCTTTGTCGTCGTAGAACTCGCCAAGCGGCTCGGTTTCCTCGTAGTAGGTCTTGAGCCTCTGCCGGATCGCCTCTTCGTCGGCGTCGTCGGGACGCTGCACGACCTCGCCTCCACAATTGTCACACGACCAATCGCTTTGGGGTGGCGCGTCGACATGATAGTTCCGACCACATTCCGAGCACACTCTTCGGCCCATGATGCGCTTCATTGTCACTTCCTCCGGGACCTCGAGCACCAGAGCCGCATCAAGCTCGCCCTCCTCCTCGGTGAGAAGTCGATCCAAGGCCTGAGCTTGCTCTGTATTGCGTGGGAAGCCGTCGAGGAGCCATCCAGACACCGCATCCTCTTGGCCGAGCCGCTCCTTAACGAGCTCAATGGTGAGCTCGTCGGTGACGAGCTGTCCGCTCTCGACTATCTCCTTCACCTCTCGGCCGAGCTTCGATTCGCTTGCGATGGCATCCCGGAAGATGTCACCGGTCGCAATGGCGAGGATATGCCATTTCTCGGCAATCCTCTTTCCCTGCGTTCCCTTGCCCGCCCCCTGCGGACCGAAGATCACGAGCCTCATGACCGGGCCTACCGGAGGAAGCCCTCGTAGTGCCGCATGGTGAGCTGGGATTCGATCTGCTTCATCGTCTCGAGAGTAACGCCGACGGTGATGAGGATCGAGGTCCCCCCAAAGGGCAGCTGCTGGATGTTCTGGGTCGCCGTGAAGATGGACGGGAGCAGGGCGATGGCCGCGATGAACAAGGCTCCGGGGAGTGTGATGCGCGACAGGATGCGATCGAGGTACTCGGCCGTCTGCCGGCCGGGACGGATGCCAGGAATGAACCCTCCGTACTTCTTCATGTTGTCGGCGACATCGTTGGGGTTGAAAGTGATCGCAGTATAGAAATAGGCAAAGAACACAACCATGAGTCCGTAGAGCAGCATGTACAGGAGACTTGATGAGTTCACCAGATAGTTCGAGATAAAGTTTTGGATGCCCGGCTGCTGAATCACGTTCTGGAGCAATGAAGGGATGTAGAGCACGCTCGAGGCAAAGATGATCGGGATGACGCCGGCCTGGTTTACCTTCAGTGGAATGTAGGTTGAGCTTCCCGCGTACATCTGGCGTCCGACCACCCTCTTGGCGTATTGCACCGGGATCCGGCGCTGCCCCTGCTCCATGATCACGATGAACACGATGATGGCAAGTCCAAGCAGACAGATCAGCGCGAAGATGAATGCTCCCTTCTGCTGCAAGATGGCATTGCCCTCGCTCGGCAGGGTCGACACGATCGAGGCGAAGATCAGAATTGACATGCCGTTTCCGATGCCGCGCTGCGTTATGAGCTCGCCCAGCCACATGATGAGCGCAGTCCCCGCAGTGAGCGAAAGCACCACGAGTGCGACGCGGGGGGCGGTGAAGTTCGGTATGAGATCAACGGGCTGCCCTCCTACAGCGGGCACGCCTCCACCGTTGTGGAACAGGAAAGCCAGGCCGGTGGACTGCAGAAGCGCAAGGACCACCGTGAGATAGCGCGTCCATTGAGTGATCTTCTTCGTGCCCGTCTCGCCCTCTTTGGACCATGCCTCGAGCTTGGGGATCACGACGGTGAGAAGCTGCATGATGATTGAAGAGGTTATGTACGGCATGATGCCGAGCGCGAAAATTGCCAGTTGGGTCAAAGCGCCGCCTGAGAACAGGTTGATAAATTGAAACACTCCGCCTTGGGCTCCCCTGGCAAAGTCCTGGGCAGCCTGCACGTCGATGCCGGGCGTCGGGACGTGCGCCCCGAACCGGTAGACCGCGATGATCAACAGGGTGAACAGGATCTTCTTGCGAAGGTCGGGAATCTTGAAGGCGTTTCCGAACGCTCCGAGCAGGTTCATCGCTTGGCCTCCACGGAGGGATGAAGCACCTCTACCGACCCGCCGGCGGCTTCAATCTTAGCGACCGCTGACTCGCTGAAAGCGTGTGCCCGCACGGACACGGAGCGGTCAATGTCACCCCGGCCCAGGACCTTGATGAGCTCGCTTCTCTTCTTGATGAGCCCGGCCGTCCTGAGCTCAGCCGGCCCGATCTCAGAGGGTGCCAGCTCCCGCAGGCTGTCGAGGTTGACGACGCCGTAGACCGTCTCGTGAGGGGGCTTGAAGCCCTTCAGCTTGGGAAGACGCCGGACCAGCGGCATCTGGCCGCCCTCGAAAGCGGCCGAAACAGAGGAGCGCGCCTTGGTCCCCTTGGTTCCTCGGCCGGCCGTTTTTCCTCCACCGGCGCTTATCCCCCGGCCGACCCGCTTGCGCTTCCTGTGGGCGCCGGGCGCCGGGGCCAAGTCGTGCGGCTTCATCGGATGCGGCTCCTGTTGTTGATCCCGAATTGTGCTCTGCTCAATGTCTACCAGTCCCTAGCTGCTACTCGCAGCCGGTGCCGGGCCTCGGAGCAGGTAGGCGGGGGCCACATGCTCGAGCGACTTGCCCCTCTTGGTGGCGATCTCCTGGGGAGTGTGGATGCTCTTTAGCGCCCTGATGGTCGCGTTCACGATGTTGATTGGGTTGTCCGAACCGAGCGACTTGGAGAGGATGTCCCGCACACCCGAGCACTCGACCACCGCCCGAACGGGCCCGCCTGCAATGACACCTGTACCGGGGGAAGCGGGCTTGAGCAGAACGACTCCGCCCGAGTCCTCGCCCTTCACCTGGTGGATGATCGTCTGCCCGGACATGGGAACCGTGAAGAAGTTCCGTTTGGCCTCTTCGACGCCCTTTTGAATGGCGGCGGGAACCTCGCGCGCCTTGCCATGACCGACCCCCACGCGCCCGGCGCCGTCACCCACCACGACCAGCGCGGTGAACGAGAATCTGCGTCCGCCCTTTACGACCTTGGCTACGCGGTTGATCGAGACGACGCGCTCTTCGTACTGGGTTCTGTCGTCATCGCGTGAGGAACGTCCGCCTCTTGACATCAGCTAATCCATCCTCTCTGTGGCATTGTTCTAGAGCTCCAATCCAGCCTCGCGGGCCCCCTCGGCGACGGCGCGGACCTGTCCGTGGTACATGAAGCCACCACGATCGAATGTGACCCTGGTGATCCCTCTGGCCGTCGCCGCCTGTGCAACGACGGCGCCCACCGCCCTGGCCTTGGCTTTGGGGTCGCTCCCTTCGGCGCCGCTCAAAGTCGAGGCCGCCGCCAGCGTCCGACCCGCCGTGTCGTCGATAACCTGCGCGTATACGTGCCGGTTAGATCGATACACGGCCAAACGGGGCCGTTCGCTCGTCCCCACCACCTTCTTGCGCACGCGTCTGTGCCTCACGGCACGGGCTCGCGCCCTCTCGGCAGTCGCCATGCTTAGGCACCCGCCTTTGCTGCTTTGCCTGCCTTGCGCCTGATTCGCTCACCCTCGTAGCGGATTCCCTTGCCCTTGTATGGTTCGGGCTTGCGGATAGCGCGCACCTCGGCCGCAACCTGACCGACTAGCTCTTTGTCGATTCCCTTAACCGTGATCCTCGTCGGCGCCGGGACCTCGAACTCGATCCCAAGGGGGGCTTTCTTTCTGACAGAGTGTGAGTAACCCACGGCGAGCTCGATATTGTCGCCCTGCTTGGTCGCCCTGTAGCCCACTCCTTGGATCTCGAGCCGCTTCTCATAGCCCTCGGTCACTCCAAGCACCATGTTCGCGATTAGAGTGCGGAAGAGACCATGTAGCGCCCTCACCTCGCGCACGTCGTTGGCGCGCGTAACGACGAGCTCGGCACCCGTGTTGGCCACGGCGATCCCGTCGGGGAGGGCGCGATGGAGCTCGCCTCTCGGCCCGTTGACATGCACGGCTCGCGCCGCGACGCTCACGTGCACGTCGGATGGAATCGGTATGGGGTTCAGCCCTACTCGTGACATTGCCTTCTTTCCGTCCTCCTCGTCACCACACGTAGGCGAGCACTTCGCCGCCGACCCTCGCCCTGCGTGCCTGTTTGTCCGTCATAACGCCCTGCGAAGTCGAGATGATCGCGACCCCCAGGCCCCCGAGCACGCGCGGCAGCTCGTGTGCCCCTTTGTAGACCCGGCGCCCCGGCGTCGAAATGCGCCGCAATCCTTCAATCGCACGCTCTCGCTCCTGAGAGTAGCGAAGTCTGATTCTGATCGCCGGATGGCCACTTTCCGTTACCACCTCGTAACCATCGACGTAACCCTCCTCATGAAGGATGGCCGCGATGTTCTGCTTGAGCTTCGATGCAGGCACGCTGACGTCGTCGTGCATCGCGGAGGAGGCGTTGCGAACTCTCGAGAGCATATCGGCGATTGGATCGGTCATTGTCATGGTTACCAACTCGCCTTCGTGATGCCTGGGATCTCGCCGTTGTGCGCCATGTGCCTGAAGCACAGACGGCACAGCCCAAAGCGCTTGTAAACGGCCCGGGGCCTGCCGCACCGTTTACAGCGCGTATAGCCCTGAACCTTGTACTTGGGCTGCCGTTGCGCCTTCATCTGCAAAGCCTTCTTTGCCATTTACTCCTCCACCCGCACTTAGGTCAGGTCCCTGAAGGGCAGGCCCAATGCCTTGAGCAGGGCCCGGCCTTCGTCATCGTGACGCGCCGTTGTGACGATTGTGATGTCCATGCCACGCGTCTGATCGATGTCGTCGTAGTCGATCTCGGGGAAAACGAGTTGCTCGGTCAGTCCAACCGAGTAGTTGCCGTGGCCATCAAAAGACCTGGGGTTGAGGCCCCTGAAGTCCCGAATACGAGGAAGCACCACCGCAAGGAGCCGGTCGATGAAGTCCCACATTCGGTCGCCCCGCAGCGTCACGCTGGCGCCGATCGGCATTCCCTCCCGGATCTTGAACGTTGCGATCGACTTGTGGGCGCGTCTGAGGGCCGGCTTTTGACCCGTGATGGTCGTAAGATCCTTGACTGCGCCTTCGAGCAGCTTGGCATCGCGGGAAGCCTCGCCGACGCCCATGTTCACGACGACCTTCTGAGGCCGCGGAACCTCCATGATGTTGGCAAGGCCAAGATCATCCTTGAGCCCGCGGCGGATCTCCTGATCGTAGCGCTCCTTGAGGCGGGGTCTATAGGTGGCTGTGTGGCTCACACTAAAGCTCCGTTCCGCATTTCCTGCAGACCCTGATCTTGGCGCCGGTCGCATCTTCGACCCGGAAGCCAGCACGTGTAGGCCCGTCGTTGGGGCACACGAGAGCCACATTCGAGATGTCGACCGGGGCCTCCTTATGGGTGATACCGCCCTCCTGGTTGCCTCGGCGGCCCATTCTTACCTTTTCGTGCCTCGTCACCTGGTTCACCCCTTCGACCAGGATGCGCCCCTTTTTCCTGACGACCTCGAGGACGCGGCCCTGGACGCCGAGATCCTTGCCGGAGATGATCGCCACCCTGTCGCCCTTCCTTATCACGGTCACTCAGATCACCTCCGGAGCGAGAGACACGATCCTCATGAAGCGCTTATCTCGCAGCTCGCGTGCAACCGGGCCAAATATCCTTGTACCGCGCGGCTGCATCTGGTTGTCAACGATGACAACTGCGTTGTCGTCGAACTTGATGTAGGAACCATCCCCCCTGCGCCGCTCCTTTGCAGTCCGAACGACTACTCCCTTTACGACGTCCGATCTCTTCACTGCCCCCCCGGGAATCGCATCCTTCACGGTGCAGACGACGACATCGCCAATGCCTGCATACCTTCGGCTTGACCCGCCAAGCACTTTGATCACGAGAACCTCACGGGCCCCTGTGTTGTCGGCAACCCTGCACCTGGTCTCTTGCTGTATCACTCGGCTCTTTCCACTATTTCGGCGACGCGCCACCGCTTCGTCTTGGATAATGGGCGCGTCTCTTGGATCCTCACCGTGTCGCCCTTCCCCGCCTCGTTGCGCTCATCGTGAGCCTTGATGCGGTGGGTGCGGCGAACGATCTTGCCGTACGTCGCGTGCGCATTGGAATCGCGAACCTCGACCACCACGGTCTTATCCATGACGTCGGAAACGACCCGGCCGGTGCGGCTCTTCCTGTCACCCCTGTGCGTTGTGACATCTGATTCTGTGGTGCTCATGTCCGGCTTCCTTCCAGCTCTTTCTCTCTTAGAACGGTTTTTACCCTTGCTATGTCCTTACGCAGCTCGCGCAGGCGCCGGTAGTTATCCAACTGCCCCGTCGCGTTCTGGAATCGGAGGTTGAACAACTCCTCCTTGGTTTCGATGAGCCTGCGTTCAAGCTCCTCGACACTCAAGTCTCTCAGCTCCTGTGCTCCGGCCACGGCTACTGCGCCTCGAGCGATTGCTCGCGCCCCACGAAGCGGCACTTGATCGGCAGCTTGTGAGCCGCCAAACGAATGGCCTCTTTGGCCAGGGGCTCGGGAATGCCGGCAATCTCAAACATCACACGGCCCGGTTTCACAACCGCAACCCAGAACTCCGGGTTGCCCTTACCCGAGCCCTGGCGAGTTTCCGCCGGCTTCTTGGTGACGGGTTTGTCCGGAAACACGTTGATCCAGACCTTCCCGCCCCTGCGGATGTGGCGCGTCATGGCGATTCTGGCGGCTTCTATCTGGCGGTTGGTGATCCATCCTGGTTCGACCGCCATGAGCCCATAGTCGCCAAAGCTCACGGTCGTGCCGCCTTTGGATTGGCCGCGCATGCGCCCCCGCTGCTGCTTGCGGTGCTTGACCCTCTTCGGCTGCAACATGACTAGGCTCCCCCTTCCTTCGGCTGTTCCTGAGAGGGAGAGGAGGGGGAGGGGGGAGACGTGGGGGAGGGTGCACTTGCTGCGGCATCTCTCGCCGGAGTTGCTCGAGGACGGGCCGGTCGCCGGGCCGCCCCGTCTGGAGCAGCCGTTCGGTCGGCAGCGCCCCGCCCAACCGTCTCGCCGGCTGCGAGTGCCGCCTCACGGCGCAAACGAGCGACATCGCGGGCCGACGCGTACACGTCCTGGAAGGGGCCCTTGTAAATCCACACCTTCACGCCGATACGACCGAAGGTTGTGCGCGCCTCGGCCAAGCCGTAATCGACGTCGCCCCGCAGGGTGTGCAGCGGCATCTGCCCTTCGATGTACCACTCGGTGCGGCTCATCTCGGCCCCGCCGAGACGGCCACCGCATTGCACTCGAACGCCTTTGGCCCCGTTGCGCATCGCCGTCCCAACTGCCTTCTTCATTGCGCGCCTGAACGACACCCGGCTGACGAGCTGTTCGGACACTCCCTGGGCTATGAGCTGGGCGTCGAGCTCGGGCTGCTTGACCTCGAGAATATTGAGCCGCACATCGGTTGGACGGCCGTAGATCCTGGACTCCATGTACTCGAGGTGGGAGCGAAGGCGCTCGGCTTCCGATCCTCGGCGGCCGATGACGATGCCGGGCCGCGCCGTGTGGACGTCGATCCTCACCCGCTCACGCGTCCGTTCGATCTCGATGCGGCTGATCCCGGCGTGGGGCAACTGGCCGAGCAGGTACTGGCGTATGCGGAGATCCGCCTCGAGATACTCGCCATACTGCTTCTCGGAGAACCAGCGCGACTTCCAGTCGGTATGGATGCCGAGCCGCAGGCCGTAAGGATGAACTTTCTGTCCCACTTATGACTCTCCCTTGTCGGTGTCCTCTGATGTCTCCGACTCAGAAGCGGCGCCTCGGCGCGTCGTCGTCGTCTTTGCCGTCGTCTTGCTGCCCGTCGCTGTGCGAGCGCCGGCGGCCGAACGGCCGGCGGGAGGCGCAGCAACGAGCTCCTCGGGCCTCGCAACCACAATCGAGACATGTGAGGTCCGCTTGCGGATTCTCGTCGCCCTCCCGAGAGCTCTGGGCCGAAAGCGCCGCAGAGTCGGTCCCTCGTCAACCCAGGCGCGCGCCACGACGAGCTCGTCGACGGCGAGGCCATAGTTGTGCTCGGCATTCGCGATGGCGGACTCGAGCACCTTGGCAACGGGCTCGCAGGCAGCCTTCTGTGTGAACCTCAAGACCCTGCGGGCATCATCGACATGGCGGCCCCTTATCAAGTCCACCACCTGCCGCACCTTGGTCGCCGAAATGCGCGTATAGCGCGACCGGGCAAGGGCCTCGGGGGCGTCGGGCGAGATCCGTGAGGCGCTCCTTGCCATTACCTGACCCTCGTCGTTCTCTCGGCCCCGCCGTGGGTTCGAAAGGCGCGCGTGGCTGCGAACTCACCGAGCTTGTGCCCGACCATTGACTCCGTGATGTAGACGGGGACGTGCCTGCGCCCGTCGTGCACTGCGATGGTGTGACCGACCATCTCGGGGATCACAGTCGAACGCCGAGACCACGTCTTGATCACACGCTTTTCGTTGCGGCTGTTCATGGCGTCCACCTTCAAGAGAAGGTGGTCGTCGACGAACGGGCCCTTCTTGGTGCTTCTCGGCACTATCTACCTCTCTTCTTTCTGCGCCGGCGAACAATGAGCGCATCGGACTGCTTCTTCTTGCGCGTGCGGCCTTCCGGCTTGCCCCACGGGCTCACAGGATGCCGGCCTCCGGATGACTTGCCTTCCCCGCCGCCGAGGGGATGGTCGACGGGGTTCATGACCACACCGCGGACGGTCGGTCGCTTGTTCTTCCAGCGATTGCGTCCTGCCTTTCCACCCGTCACAAGCTCGGCTTCTGCGTTTCCCACAGCACCTACGGTCGCACGGCACTCCGAGGGCACCATCCGGACCTCGCCCGAGGGCAGGCGCAGGGTGGCGCGCGTTCCTTCCTTGGCGACGAGCTGCACCGAAGAGCCGGCGGAACGAGCCATCTTGCCTCCGCCGCCCGGCCTGAGCTCGACATTGTGAACGACCGTTCCAACTGGGATGTTTCTCAGGGGAAGGGCATTGCCGGGCCTGATATCTGCGCCGGACCCGGACTCGAGCATGTCGCCCACCCGCACTCTGTTCGGTAGCAGGATGTAGCGCTTCTCGCCGTCGGCATAATGCAACAGTCCGATGCGGGCGTTGCGATTCGGATCGTATTCGATGTGAGCGACCTTGGCCGGAATCCCATCCTTGGCGCGGCGGAAATCGATGCGGCGATACCGGTTCTTGTTCCCGCCCCCCTGGTGGCGAGTGGTGATTCGCCCATGCGCATTCCGCCCCGCCTGCTTGGGCTTGGGCTCGAGCAACGCCCTCTCGGGGCGAGTTCGGGTCAGCTCGGAGTAGTCCGAATAGGACTGAAAACGGCGCCCGGGAGATGTCGGCTTGGTCTTACGGATAGGCATTGGAAGCTCCCACTTAACCCTGTTGCTCGAAGATATCAATACGTTCGCCTGCGGCAAGCTTGACGATGGCCCGCTTGTGATCCGGGCGGCGGCCCATCTCATACCTGAAGCGCTTGACCTTGCCCTTCCGGTTGGCCGTATTGACGCCTAAGACCTTTACTCCCCATATGGACTCGACCGCCTGTCGGATCTCGGTCTTGTTGGCGCGGGGATGCACTCTGAACGTGTAGGCATTCTGCTCGATCAGCGCATAGGACTTCTCGCTCACGATCGGGGCAAGGATGACGTCGCGTGGATCGCTCTTGGTGGAGCCGCTCACGAGGCCTCCCCTTGTGCAGAAATCTCGCGCCTCGCTTCGGCGCCGCCGGCCAAGGCCTCCAAAGCGCGTGGCGTAAAGATCACGGCGTCGGCCGCCAAGACGTCATACGTAGACAGCGCGCCCGACAGCGAGAAGGCCGAACCGGCAAGGTTGCGAAAAGCCCGGTCAATCCCCCGTGAGGCCTCGTCTTGGGGATCGAGCACGAGCAACACGCGTCTGCCGATCCCTGCCTTCCCCAGGGCCTGCGCTGCGGCCTTCGTCTTTGCTCCTTCGAAGCCGTCTAGCACCCATACGTTGCCTGCTTTGGAAGCGAGGGCAGATCGCAATGCCGCGCGTCGCATCTTCTTGGGGACACGCACCGCGTAGTCGCGCGGCTTGGGTCCGAACACCGTGCCCCCGCCCACCCACATGGGGCTGCGTATCGAGCCATGGCGCGCGCGCCCGGTTCCCTTTTGACGCCAGGGCTTCTGCCCGCCGCCGCGGACCTCAGAGCGAGTCCTGGTCGAGGCCGTCCCCGACCGGGCTGCTGCCAGTTGCGCGGTGGCCACCTGATGCATCAAAGGAACATTGACGTCTCCGCCGAAGAGCTCCTCGGGCAGCTCACGCTCGCCCACCTGCACTCCGGCGCCGTCGATTACCTTCGCAGTCGCCATCAGCCCGTCCTCTGCTGCGCTCGCCCGCGCAGCCTGACCGCCGAGCGGATCATCACCAGGCCGTTCCTCGGCCCCGGCACCGCCCCTCTGATCAAAAGGAGATTGCGACCTGCGTCTGCCTTTATGACCTTGAGATTCAATGTCGTCACGCGCCTGTGTCCGAGATGACCGGCCATGCGCATGCCCTTGAAGACGCGGCTTGGCGTTGCGCAAGCCCCGATGGCGCCGGGGGAACGATGCTTGCGTTGGGTCCCGTGAGTGGCCGAAAGACCCGCAAAGTTGTGGCGCTTCATGACCCCGGCGAAGCCCTTTCCCTTGGTCACACCGATGACATCGACGACGTCGCCGACCTCAAAGACGTCCGCCTTGATCTCGGTCCCCACCGGGTAGTCCTCGAGCTCGTCGTCATCGACGCGCATCTCGACGAGATGGCGCGCCGGTTCGACGCCGGACTTCGCGTAGTGGCCGGCAAGGGGCTTGGTCGTCCTTCTGGCGACACCGTAGGCGAGCTGAACGGCCGTGTAACCGTCCGTCTCCGGCGTCTTCACCTGAGTCACGAAGCACGGCCCGGCCTGGACGACCGTGACGGGCACCGCCCGCCCACTGTCTTCGAAGACCTGGGTCATGCCCACCTTGCGGCCCAGGATGCCCTTTGTCTCTGCCACCTGCGTCCAGCCTTCCTGTTAGAGCTTGAGCTCGATGTCCACTCCCGCAGGCAGATCGAGTCGCTGGAGCGAGTCGACCGTCTTCGCCGTCGGGTTCACGATGTCGAGCAATCTCTTGTGCGTGCGCATCTCGAAGTGTTCGCGCGAGTCCTTGTCCTTATGAGGCGATCGAATCGTCGTAAAGACAGACCGTGATGTTGGAAGGGGGATCGGCCCGTTGACGCTTGCGCCGGTGCGCACCACCGTCTCGACGATCTTTCGCGCCGATTGGTCGATGACCTCGTGGTCATACGCCTTCAGCCGGATCCTGATCTTTAGCCCATCGGCCATGTCGCTGTACGCCCCGTCTACTCGAGAATCTTTATGACGCGACCCGCACCCACAGTGCGCCCGCCTTCCCGGATTGCAAAGCGCAGGCCTTCATCCATGGCTATGGGCTGGATGAGCTCGACCTCCATCTCGGTGTTGTCGCCCGGCATGACCATCTCAGTGCCCTCCGGCAGGTGAGTCGAGCCGGTGACGTCGGTGGTGCGGAAGTAGAACTGCGGCCGGTAGTTGTTGAAGAAGGGTGTGTGCCGCCCGCCCTCGTCCTTGGAAAGCACATAGACCTGCGACTGGAACTTGGTGTGGGGCGTGACAGAACCCGGCCTGGCAAGCACCTGCCCCCGCTGCACGTCGTCCTTTTTGACGCCTCGCAGGAGGATTCCGGCATTGTCGCCCGCCTGAGCCTCATCAAGCATCTTGCGGAACATCTCGATGCCGGTTACGACCGTCTTCCGCGTGTTGGACTGAATGCCGACGATCTCGATCTCCTCGCCCAACTTCAGCTCGCCCTGCTCGACTCTTCCGGTCACGACGGTCCCGCGGCCGGTGATCGTGAAAACGTCCTCGATCGGCATGAGGAAAGGCTTCGCAATGTCACGTTCGGGCTCGGGGATGGCCGCGTCGACCGCGCTCATGAGCTCGACGATCCCTTCCGCAGCCTCGGCGTCCCCGTCGAGAGCCTTGAGGGCGGACACGCGCACGACCGGGACATCGTCGCCCGGATACTCGTACTCCGTGAGGAGCTCGCGTACTTCGAGCTCGACGAGGTCGAGAAGCTCGGGATCGTCGACCATGTCCACCTTGTTGAGGGCGACGACGATGTAGGGGACGTTGACCTGACGAGCAAGAAGCACGTGCTCGCGCGTCTGTGGCATGGGACCGTCGGCCGCCGAAACCACGAGGATCGCACCGTCGATCTGAGCCGCACCCGTGATCATGTTCTTGATGTAGTCGGCGTGGCCCGGCATGTCGACGTGCGCATAGTGTCTGTTATCGGTCTCGTACTCGACGTGAGCAATGGCGATGGTGATACCCCGCTCGCGCTCTTCCGGAGCTTTGTCGATGTCGTCAAACGGCGTAAACATTACGGTTGGGTTCTTCTCATGCAGAACCTTTGTGATCGCCGCCGTCAACGTCGTCTTGCCATGGTCGATGTGACCCATGGTGCCGACATTTACATGAGGCTTGCTGCGCTCGAACTTTTGCTTACCCATCGCCTTTCTCTCCCTCTTCTCTACTTCCTAGCCGGTTCGCCGCGCACCGTGGCGACGACCTCTTCCTGGATTGCCTGCGGAACATCTCTGTACGAGTTGAACTGCATTGAGTGAGTCGCACGACCTTGCGTGCGGCTCCGCAGCTCGGTTGCATAGCCGAACATCTCTGCCAGCGGCACCTGAGCCGTGATTATGCGGTCGGTTCCCCTCTGATCCATGCTCTCGATACGCCCCCGGCGTCCGGAGAGGTCGCCGATGACGTCGCCCATGTGCTCCTCAGGGGTTACAACCTCGACATCGAAGATGGGTTCGAGCAACACCGGTTTCGCCCTCTTGAGGGCCTCCTTGAAGGCCATCGAACCGGCGATCTTGAACGCCATCTCGGAGGAGTCGACGTCATGGTACGAGCCGTCGGTGAGGGTGACGCGCACATCGACTACCGGGTAGCCGGCCAGGACACCCGAAGACATCGCCTCCTGCATGCCCTGATCGACCGAGGGAATGTACTCGGTTGGGATGCGGCCTCCCGAGATCTTGTTGACGAACTCATAGCCGCCGCCGGGACCGGTAGGCTCGAGGTTCACGACAACGTGACCGTACTGGCCTTTGCCGCCGGTCTGCTTGACATATCGCACTTCGACCTTCTCAACCGGGTTCTTGGACGTCTCACGGTAGGCGACCTGCGGCTTGCCCACGTTCGCGCCAACGTTGAACTCCCTTATGAGGCGGTCGACGAGAACCTCGAGGTGAAGCTCGCCCATCCCCGAGATGATGGTCTGTCCGGTGTCGTCGTCGGTGTGGACGCGGAAGGTCGGGTCCTCCTCGGAGAGGCGCTGAAGAGCAATCGACAGCTTCTCGGAGTCGGCCTTGGACTTCGGCTCGATGGCAACGTCGATCACCGGCGTCGGGAAGTTCATCTCCTCGAGCAGCACCGGGTCGTTCGGATCGCAAAGAGAATCACCAGTCAGCGTCTGCTTGAGTCCGACGATCGCAATGATGTCGCCGGCGAAGACCGCGTCTTTGTCCTCCCTGTGGTTTGCGTGCATCTGGAGGATCCGGCCCACACGCTCCTTGCGCTCGCGCGTCGAGTTATAGACTTGGTCGCCGCTGGCCAGCGTGCCCGAGTAGATCCGCATGAACGTGAGCCGCCCGACATAGGGATCGCTCATGATCTTGAAAGCGAGGGCCGAAAACGGCGCTGAATCGTCGGGCTTCCGCTCGACGGTCTCTCCGGAGCCCGGGCGCTTAGCCTCCATCGGAGGCAGGTCAAGCGGGCTCGGGAGATACCAGCCGATTGCGTCAAGTAGCGGCTGCACCGCCTTGTTCTTGAAGGCAGACCCACACATAACCGGTGTGACCCCGCCCGCAATCGTGGCGCGCCTCAACGCTTTTCTGATCTGCTCGTGGCTTGGTTCTCCCTCGGCTACGTAGAGCTCCATGAGATGCTCGTCGAAGTCGGCGAGCGCTTCGATCAGGTCGTGCCTGTAGCTCGCGGCCTGATCCACAAGCTCGTCCGGTATCAGCCGGTCCTCCCATTGCTCGCCCATTCCTTCTGAAGGCCAGTAGTGGGCGACCATGGTCACGAGATCCACGACTCCGTGAAAGCCGGCTTCGCTGCCGATGGGAAGCTGTATTACGACCGGCCTGGCATTGAGCCGCTGGGCGATCATCTCGACCGTACGGAAGAAGTCTGCTCCGGTGCGGTCCATCTTGTTTACAAAGCAGATGCGCGGCACGTTGTAGCGATCGGCCTGACGCCACACGGTCTCGGATTGAGGCTCGACCCCGGCGACCGCGTCAAAGACCGCGACCGCGCCGTCGAGGACCCTGAGGCTCCGCTCGACTTCAACCGTGAAGTCGACGTGACCCGGCGTGTCGATGATGTTGATCCAATAGCCCTTCCAGTGCGCCGTCGTGGCTGCCGAGGTGATCGTGATGCCACGCTCTTGCTCCTGCACCATCCAGTCCATGACGGCTGCGCCTTCGTGGACCTCGCCGATCTTGTAGGTCTTTCCCGTGTAGTAGAGGATCCGCTCGGTCGTGGTCGTCTTCCCGGCGTCGATGTGGGCCATGATGCCGATGTTCCGGGTCCGCTCAATCGGGTACTCCCGGATTGAGGGCGCGCCCTTGCCACCCTTGACTTCCCGAAGTTGTGGGCGCCCGGGTCCCTTTGGCCTTTGAGCAGCTTCAGTCATCTGTGATCACCATCTGTAGTGTGCGAAGGCCCTGTTGGCTTCTGCCATCTTGTGAATGTCCTCACGCCGCTTGACTGCGGCGCCGGCGCCTCCCGACGCATCGAGGATTTCGCCGGCGAGCCTGTCGGACATGGACTTCTCCCTGCGCCTGCGTGCAAAGGTTACCAACCAACGAATGGCCAAAGTTGTTCCACGGCGCGCCTCGACCTCGACCGGGACCTGATAGGTGGCCCCTCCGACGCGCCGGGGACGGACCTCGAGCAGGGGCTTGATGTTATCTACGGCCCTCTTGAGAATCTGCATGGCATCTTTGCCGCTTCTATCTTCAACCTTTTTGAGCGCCCCGTAGACGATGCTCTCGGCGAGACTGCGCTTCCCGCGCATCAGCACGCGGTTCTGAATCTGCGTCACGAGCACCGAGCTGTAGATCGGGTCGGGGGTGAGCGGTCGTCTCGCTGCCGGTCCTTTGCGTGGCATGGCTAACCCTTCTTGGCGCCGTACTTGGAGCGAGACTGGATTCGGTCCCGCACGCCGGATGCGTCAAGCGCCGCTCTCACGATCTTGTAGCGGACCCCGGGGAGGTCCTTGACCCTCCCGCCGCGCACTAACACGATTGAGTGCTCCTGGAGGTTGTGGCCGATGCCGGGGATGTAGGCCGTCACCTCGATGCCCGAGGTGAGCCGGACGCGGGCGACCTTGCGGAGCGCCGAGTTCGGCTTCTTGGGGGTCGCTGTGTAGACGCGCGTGCACACCCCGCGCCGCTGGGGCGAACCCCTAAGGGCGGGCGACTTCGACTTCTCCCGCTTGGACTCTCGTCCCTGTCGAACCAGTTGTTGGACCGTCGGCACTAACTAATCCTCCCTCGTAACGGTCCGGCTCTCGCACGAACCCCTCGGGCCCTGAGGCCCCCTTACCTACCTCGGCGCTATGGGCCTCTTCCAAGCAGCATTGAACGAGCTGCAGGAGAGGGCCGTTTCTGTCGATCCCGTCCCTGGGAGCCGGGCATCCGGCCCAGCTTCGGCGGGACCCTGCGAACGGTGTCGTTCGGCGATTTACCCCGACCCCGGCGGTTCCCGAACGACCGGGCCTACCGAAGCTCACCGAACTCGGGCAAACTCATAACTTGCAGACGCCCAAGCTGGGCGCGCCGCACCCCGGAGGGCGCGACCGATAAGGATACGCGACGCGCCCTACCTGGTCAAACGTCTTATTTCTGCGGCCCGCCGAGCCCCGCCCGCCGGCGGAGGTGGCGCCGCGGCGAGGGCACCGGGAGCTGTGTAGCGCTCCCGGGGCCTGACTCCTAGCAACTCGGCTCTACTCTGCGGCGCTCGTTGCCTCTTCCGAGATCACGGCCTCGCCGTCGCCGTCGACGGAGGGCACGGCGCTTAGGCCGACACCTCCGAGCAGCTCGCGAGCCACGTCTGCGGCTTCCTGGTCCTCGATCCGTGGCGGCAGGCCGAATATCGCCCTTGCCTCCTCGTCGGACATGGCGCCCTCACCCGTGGTCACGACCCTGGTCGAGCGGTACCGGCTCATGCCGGTTCCCGCCGGGATCAGCTTGCCGATGATGACGTTTTCCTTGAGCCCGAGCAACGGGTCCGACTTGCCCCTGATCGCAGCTTCCGTCAAGACTCTTGTCGTCTCCTGGAAGGAGGCTGCCGACAGCCACGATTCCGTGGCCAGCGACGCCTTGGTGATACCCATGAGCACCGGCCTGGCGGTCCCTGCCTCCCCGTTGCCCGAGACGGCGACCTCGTTGGCCTCAGCAAACGACCTCGCGTCCACGAGCTCGCCGGGCAGGAACTCGGTGTCGCCCGGCTCGATGATCGTCACCTTGCGAAGCATCTGGCGAACGATGAGCTCGATGTGCTTGTCGTGAATCGGCACACCCTGAGACCGGTACACCGACTGGACCTCGTTGACGAGGTAGTTCTGGACATCCCTCGTCCCAAGGATCTCGAGGATCTCGTCTGGATCGCGCGATCCTTCGGTCAACGGTTCACCGGCGGCAACACTGTCTTCGTTGCGAACTCGCAGGCGTGCGTGGCGCGACACCTTGTAAGCAATGGACTCGCTGCCGTCGTCGGGCACGAGCTCGATGGTCCTCGTGCGCTCGTCTTCGTGAAGGACGATGTGCCCCGAGGCACGGGCGATCTCGGCCTTCCCCTTGGGGGTACGAGCCTCGAACAGCTCGATCACCCGTGGCAGGCCGTGAGTGATGTCCTCGCCGGCCACGCCTCCGGTGTGAAAGGTCCTCATCGTGAGCTGGGTACCAGGCTCACCAATCGACTGGGCGGCAACGATACCAACCGCCTCGCCCATCTCGACGAGGTCCCCGGTCGCAAGCGATACTCCGTAGCACTTCTGGCAGATGCCGTGGCGCGCATCGCACATCAACACCGACCGCACGATGACCTCGGCAACGCCGCTCTGGTCGATGAGCTTCGTCAGCTCGGCGCTTACCTCGTCGCCGGCGCGCGCAATCACTTTCTTGCCTGCGCGGGCGTCCTCGAGCAGCACGCGGCCGATCAGTTTCTGCTTGAGGAAGGCGCGTTCCTTGTTGATGTCGAGCCTGATGCCCCGGTCCGTGCCGCAGTCTTCGCTGCGCACGATCACCTCTTGCGAGACGTCGACCAGGCGTCGGGTTAGGTAGCCGGAGTCGGCCGTCCTGAGCGCCGTGTCGGCAAGCCCCTTTCTTGCGCCGTGTGTCGAGATGAAGTACTCGAGGACGGTCAGGCCCTCACGGAAGTTCGACCGAATGGGCCGCGGGATGATCTCACCACGCGGGTTAGCGACGAGGCCGCGCATACCGGCAATCTGGCGAATCTGCTGGATGCTTCCCCGGGCCCCCGAGCTCGCCATCATGTAGATGGGGTTGAGCTCTTGTTCCTGGAAGCCCTTCTCCATCGCCTCACGCACGGACTTGGTGGCGTCGTTCCAGATGTCGATGAGCTCCTGACGGCGCTCGTTCTCGGTTATTACGCCCCTGCGGTACTGGGTCTCCACGCGCTCTGCCTGCTTTTCGTGCTCGGCAAGGATCTTGGGTTTGCTCGGCGGAGTCGTGACGTCCTCGAGCCCAATGGTCACTCCCGCCTTGGTTGCCCACTTGAAGCCGATGCTCTTGACCCCGTCGAGGATCTCGGCAAGCTCCTTTTTGTCATAGATGTGAGCACAACGGTCTATCAGCATCGAGAGCTCACGCTTTTTGATCTCGCCGTTCTGGAAGGGGAAGTCCTCGGGGAATGCCTCGTTGAGGATCACCCGGCCCGCTGTGGTCTCCTTCAAGCGCTTTGGGTTGGCGTTGTACTCCTCGACGGACTCGTCCTCGAACCGCTTGAGCCCGCGCACCCTGACCCTGTCGTGCAGCGACACCGACTTGGCATCCAGAGCGCTGAGGAGATCGTTGCCCGACGAGAACGCCCGGTCCTGCTGGGCGTCGCGCTTCTGGAATGTGAGGTAGTAGCTGCCCAGGATGATGTCGTGCGACGGTGCAACGATCGGGTCGCCGTGGGCCGGCGAAAGCACGTTGTGCGCCGAAAGCATGAGGATCCTCGCCTCGGCCTGGGCCTCTGAGGACAGCGGCACGTGCACGGCCATCTGGTCACCGTCGAAGTCGGCGTTGAACGCCGCGCACACGAGTGGGTGGATCTGAATGGCCTTGCCCTCGACGAGCACGGGCTCGAAGGCCTGAATGCCGAGGCGGTGAAGCGTCGGAGCCCGGTTGAGCAGCACCGGGTGCTCATGGATGATCTCCTCGAGCACGTCCCACACATGCGGCCGGCTGCGCTCGACCATTCGCTTCGCGCTCTTGATGTTCTGCGCATGCCCGAGATCGACGAGCCGCTTCATCACAAAGGGCTTGAAGAGTTCGAGCGCCATCTGCTTGGGCAGGCCGCACTGGTGCAGCCTGAGGGTCGGGCCGGAAACGATCACCGAGCGCCCCGAATAGTCGACCCGCTTCCCGAGCAGGTTCTGGCGGAAACGGCCCTGCTTTCCCTTGAGCATATCCGAAAGCGACTTGAGCGGACGGTTGCCCGGCCCGGTCACGGGACGGCCTCGGCGGCCGTTGTCGAACAATGCGTCGACGGCCTCTTGCAGCATGCGCTTCTCGTTGTTGACGATGATCTCCGGCGCACCGAGGTCGAGCAGCCTCTTGAGCCGGTTGTTGCGGTTGATGACCCGCCGGTAGAGGTCGTTGAGATCGCTGGTCGCGAAGCGTCCGCCGTCGAGCTGCACCATCGGCCTGAGGTCGGGCGGTATGACGGGGACGCAGTCGAGCACCATCCCGAGCGGGGTGTTCTTCTTGGCCGGGTCGCCGAACGGCGCTACGACCTTCAGACGCTTGATCGCCCGCTGCCGCTTCTGGCCCTTGGCCGTCTTGATCTGCTCCCTGAGCGTCTCCTCCTCGGCTACGAGGTCGAGGCTCCCGAGCAGGTCCTTGATCGCCTCGGCCCCCATGCCGCCCTTGAAGTAGTCGCTGTAACGGTCCCTCAGCTCGCGCCAGATGATCTCGTCGTCGACGATCCTCTTCGGCTCGAGCGCCTTGAACTCCTCGAAGGTCGTCTGGAGCCTCTCGATCCTGTCGCCGGCACGCTCTCGCACGTCTCGCTGCTGGCGCTCAGACTGATTCTTGCGCGTGTTCTTCTCGGAGGAGCGGGCCTTGCGGCCCTCCATCTCCTCGAGGGCGGCTTCCGTCTCCTTGAGGATCTGCTCGATGCGCTGATCGCGCTCGCTTTCCATCCGCGCGACCTCGGCGGCGACATCCTCCTCGAGGCGGGGGAGATCGCGGTGACGCTTGGCGTCATCGACCCCGGTTGTTATCGAGGCCGCGAAGTAGATGACCTTCTCGAGCTCTTTGGGCGCGATGTCGAGAAGGTACCCGAGCCGCGAGGGCACACCCTTGAAGTACCAGATGTGCGTAACCGGAGCGGCAAGCTCGATGTGCCCCATGCGCTCGCGCCGGACCTTGGCGCGCGTTACCTCGACACCACAGCGCTCGCAGATGATTCCCTTGAAGCGAACGCGCTTGTACTTGCCGCAGTAACACTCCCAATCCTTTGTCGGCCCGAAGATCTTCTCGCAGAACAAACCATCCTTTTCGGGCTTGAGCGTGCGGTAGTTGATCGTTTCGGGCTTCTTGACTTCTCCGTTGGACCAGGTGCGGATCTGGTCACCCGTGGCCAGGCCGATCCGGAGCTCGTCGAAATAGTTGACGTCTAGCACGTTTGGTTAAACCTCCTCGACCGACGACGGTTCGCGACGGGACAGATCGATGCCCAGCTCTTCTGCGGTGCGGAAGATGTCTTCGTCGATCTCTTTCATCTGAATCTCCTCGCCCTCTGCCGAAAGAACTTCGACATTCAGGCACAGAGACTGCATTTCCTTGATGAGCACCTTGAACGACTCGGGAATCCCGGGCTCGGGGATGTTCTCTCCCTTGACTATCGCTTCGTAGACCTTGACCCGGCCGAGGACATCGTCGGACTTGATCGTCAGCAACTCTTGCAGGCAGTAGGCGGAGCCGTACGCCTCGAGCGCCCACACCTCCATCTCTCCGAAGCGCTGGCCGCCGAACTGAGCCTTACCGCCCAATGGCTGCTGCGTGATCATCGAGTAGGGGCCCGTGGAGCGGGCGTGAATCTTGTCGTCCACGAGGTGGGACAGCTTCAGGATGTACATGTAGCCGACGGTGATGTCGTTGTCGTACGGCTCACCGGAGCGCCCGTCATAAAGCGTCGCCTTGCCGACCGAGTTGACCAGCGGGTACTCGGTCTTGCGCTTAGCCGTCTTAGCCAGAGCGTCGAGCAGCTCGCCCTCCTTGGCGCCGTCGAACACGGGCGTCGCCACCCACGTCGGTTCCTGGTCGCGCCACTTCCCGGGGGAGCTGTCCAGGTCGGCGCCGTCCTCCCAGCGCTGCTTGGCGGCCCAGCCGAGGTGCGTCTCGAGCACCTGGCCGAGGTTCATTCGCGAGGGCACGCCGAGCGGGTTCAAAATGACGTCGACAGGGGTTCCGTCGGCAAGGAACGGCATGTCGGCATCGGGCAGGATCTTGGAGATCACGCCCTTGTTGCCGTGGCGGCCGGCGAGCTTGTCGCCCTCGGAGATCTTGCGCTTCTGCGCGACGAAGACACGAACCAGCTCGTTGACGCCGGGCGGGAGCTCGTCACCGGCGTCGCGCGAGAACTCCCGGACCCCGATGACCTTGCCGCTTTCCGTGTGCGGCATTTTGAGCGACGTGTCGCGAACCTCGCGCGCCTTCTCACCGAAGATCGCCCGCAGGAGCCGCTCCTCGGGAGTCAGCTCAGTCTCGCCCTTGGGGGTGACCTTTCCAACGAGAACATCTCCGGGCGCGACATCTGCGCCCACTCGGATGATCCCCCGCTCGTCGAGGTCCGCCAGCACCTCCTCGGAGACGTTGGGGATGTCGCCTGTGATCTCCTCGGCGCCGAGCTTGGTGTCGCGGGCGTCGACCTCATACTCCTCGATGTGAATCGAGGACAACAGGTCTTCCTTGACGAGGCGCTCGGAAACGATGATCGCGTCCTCGAAGTTGTAGCCCTCGTAGCTCATGAACGCGACCAGCAGGTTCGCGCCGAGCGCAAGCTCGCCCTTGTCCGTCGACGGACCGTCGGCAAGGATGTCGCCCTTCTTGACTTTCTGGCCCTCGATTGCGATCGGCCTCTGGTTGATGCAAGTCGACTGGTTCGAGCGCTCGTACTTGTTGAGCTTGTAAACCTTCCGCTCGGAGCCATGGGCAACCACGATGCGGTCGGCGGCGACTTCCTCGACCGTGCCGTTGGCATCGGCAAGGATGACGTCGCCGGCGTCGACGGCGGCCCTATGCTCGAGACCGGTGCCGACGTACGGCGCAGCCGGGCGCAGCAAGGGCACCGCCTGCCGCTGCATGTTGGCGCCCATCAGAGCGCGGTTTGCGTCGTCGTGCTCGAGGAAGGGGATGCAGGCTGCGGCAACGGATACCGTCTGCTTTGGCGAGACGTCCATGAAATCGACCTCTGCAGGGGGCACATAGTCGACCTCGTTGTGCCTGCCCCTGACCAGGACCCTTGCCTCTGTGAAGGAGCCGTCGTCGGCGGTGATGGCGTTGGCCTGGGCGATGATCGCCCTGTCCTCCTCGTCGGCGGTGAGGTACTGGGTCTTGGTGGAGACCTTTCCGTTGGCCACCCTGCGATAGGGCGTCTCGATGAAGCCATAACGATTGAGCCGCGCATAGGTCGAAAGGGACGCGATCAGGCCGATGTTCGGGCCCTCTGGGGTCTCGATCGGGCACATCCGCCCGTAGTGGCTCGGGTGGACGTCACGTACCTCGAAGCCGGCCCGTTCACGCGACAGACCGCCCGGCCCGAGGGCTGAGAGGCGCCTCCTGTGGGTCAGGCCGGCAAGCGGATTCGTCTGGTCCATGAACTGACTCAGCTGCGAAGAGCCAAAGAACTCCTTGAGCGAGGCCACGACCGGTCGGATGTTGATGAGCGTTTGCGGCGTGATGGCTTCGACGTCTTGGGTCGTCATCCTTTCCTTGACGACCCTTTCCATTCGGGACAGGCCAACGCGGATCTGGTTCTGAATGAGCTCGCCCACGGGCCGGATTCGCCGGTTACCGAAATGGTCGATGTCGTCGACCTCATAGTCGCCGTCCCCGGCGTGCAACCTCACGAGGTACTGGATGGTGGTAAGGATGTCTTCCTTACGGAGGACCGTGCCCATCTCTTCGATGGTCTTCTCATCGGAGCCAAACCCGAGCTTGCGGTTGGTCTTGTAGCGACCGACCCGCGACAGGTCGTAGCGCCTTGAGTTAAAGAAGAGATTGTCGAGCAGTGTCCGGGCGCTCTCAACCGTCGGGGGCTCGCCGGGGCGAAGCTTGCGGTAGATATCGATCAGAGCTTCGTCTTCGGTTTGAAGTGCATCCTTTTCGAGCGTGGCCTGGATCGAAGGTGCGCCGTCGAAGAGCTCGAGGATGGCGTCGCCGCCGCCGAAACCCAGGGCCCGCAGAAGAACGGTTACATTCTGGCGCCGCTTGCGGTCGATTCGAACCCCGACGGTGTCCTTCTTGTCGGTCTCGAACTCGAGCCAAGCACCGCGGGCCGGGATGACCTTGCAGGCGAACACGTTCTTGTCGGAGGTCTTGTCGGTGGAGCGATCGAAGTAGACGCCGGGAGAGCGGACCAGCTGCGACACGACCACGCGCTCGGTCCCGTTGATGATGAAGGTTCCCTTGCCCGTCATCATCGGGAAGTCGCCCATGAACACGGTCTGCTCTTTGATCTCGCCGGTCTCTTTGTTGATGAAAGCGGCGGTCACGAACAGCGGACGGGAGTAGGTCATGTCTTTCTCTTTGCACTCGTCCTCATCACCCTTGGGCGCTTCGAAGCGGTGACCGAGAAACTGGAGTGCGAGATTACCGGTGAAGTCTTCGATGGGGGAGATGTCCGCAAGGGTCTCTCCGAGGCCGGTGTTGACGAACCAGTCGAAGGACTCTTTCTGGACGGCGATTAGGTCGGGCGGAGGAAGCACCTCTGCCAAGCTGGCGAAAGACCGGCGTTCGCGCAGGGTGTTAGACGACAAGCGAGCCTCCTAGCTATCTGGTCTGGGAGGGGATCGAACCGTAGGGCTGAGAGGGTCCCCTTTCTTTCCCTTTCAGACCTCCCCCGCTCGGATGTGCCATGGGCGGTTCTTAGCCGCGCGACAGGGCCATGCGGACGGACGGGGGCAGGGCACAGCAAATTAGCAGTATAGGCGAAACCTACACCGCTGTCAAACCGATACCTCGGCTCGAAGCAAGACTCTATGCGAGCTCCTTTGCTGCTAGCTGACGAATACTCTAGTCCCCCCCGCGAAAAAGGTCAACACCAAGATTGGACCGCCCATTCCCTACTTCAGCTCGACGGCGGCGCCTGCGGCCTCGAGCTTGCCCTTGGCCTCCTCCGCCTGCTCCTTGGCGACCTTTTCGAGGACCGGCTTGGGCGCCGAGTCGACGAGGTCCTTGGCCTCCTTGAGCCCGAGGCTCGTAAGGCTTCGCACCTCTTTGATCACCTGGATCTTCTTCTCGCCTGCGCCGGTGAGAACGACGTCGAACTCGTCTTGCTCCTCCTCGACGGCCTCCGCCGGGGCGCCGGCGACCGGGCCTGCCGCAACGGCCACAGGGGCCGCCGCCGAGACCCCGAACTTGTCTTCGAATTGCTTCACGAACTCGGACAGCTCGAGCACCGTCCATCCGGCAATCGCCTCGAGCACCTGCTCCTGGGTCAGCGTGGACTCCGTACCGGCCACTGGTTTCCTCCTTTGGTCTTATCGCCCGCCACCCCTAGGCGGCGGACGCTCCTGGTACCTCTTTGCTTGTCACGACTTGGGCGAGCATCGATCCGAGATCCCGAAGCAGCCCGGCGGCCGCGGTGGCGGCGCCCTGGGCGGGAGCGTTCATCATCATGGCGATCCTGGCGAGGAGCACCTCACGCGACTCGAGGGATGCGAGTGCCGACGCCTGCTCCGCCGAGATCAGCTTGCCCCTTAGAATCCCGCCCTTGATTGTGAGCACCGGGAACTTCTTGGCGGCCTCGTCGAGCGCCTTGGCCGCCGACACTGCGTCACCCCTGCAGAAGGCGACCGCCGTCGGGCCCTCGAGCATGTCACTCAAGCCCTCGTAGCCGGCCTCCCGCACTGCAATGCGCGCAAGGGTGTTCTTGAGCACCTTGTAGTCGGCCTCGGCATCGCGCAGGGCGCTTCTTACCTCTGCGATCTCGCCCACGTGCAAACCGCGATACTCGGTGAGCAGCACTGCCCCTGCCTCGTCGAGGCGGTTCCTTATCTCTTGTACCGCCGCGACCTTGTCGGGTTTGGGCATTGATCTACTCCCTGTTCGTGACCCCGTCCGTTACCCAGCAACAAAAAACGGCCCCCCCAGACGGTACGGGGCGGCCGCGGTTGCGCTGTGCGTGCTCGCCTGCGCCGGTCCCCGTTATCGAGGCTTAAGGGATCTCTCCCGCCGGCGGTCTGGGGGTTGCTTCTACTGCAGCTGGAAAGGATACCAGGCACGAACTGCGCCCCTGAAACCGAGCCGGGGGGGTGGGGGGGGCGAGGGGGATCAGCCCGAAGTCGCCGCCTCGAACTCGTCCTCGAGATCCTTGGACTTGGCCGGGTCTATCCGGATACCAGGGGTCATGGTCCCCGCAAGCGTGATCGCTTTGACATAACGCCCCTTGGCCGCCGACGGCTTGGCGCGCCCCACTTCGTCGAGCACGGCGAGGTAGTTGTCGACGAGAGAGGCCTCGTCGAAGGACCGCTTGCCGATGATGAGGTGCAGGTTTCCCTGCCTGTCGGTCCGGTACTCGACCCTGCCCCCCTTGATATCACCAACGGCCCTGCCTACGTCGTCGGTCACGGTGCCCGACTTGGGATTGGGCATGAGACCGCGGGGGCCGAGCACACGGCCAAGCTTCCCGACCACCGGCATCATGTCCGGGCTCGCCACGACGGCGTCGAAGTCGAGCCATCCGCCGGAGATCCTGTCGGCCAGATCCTGCTCGCCGACGACATCGGCGCCGGCCTCCTCTGCCTGCGTAGCCTTGGCGCCTTTGGCAAAGGCCACCACCCGCATCGTCTTGCCCGTGCCCTTGGGGAGCGACACGGCCCCCCTCACCATCTGGTCGGCCTTGCGGGGATCGACCCCGAGCCGGATTGAGAGCTCGACGGTTTCGTCGAACTTGGGGCCGGGAGTGCTCTTGAGCAGCCTGATGGCCTCGCGGGGCGGATACAAGCGCTCACGGTCGACGGCTTTTATGGCCTCGGCATAACGCTTGCCTCGTTGTGTCACGTTTGGTCCTCCTCCTGTGGTCCAGGCGACGGTGGACGGCGCCGTCTCCCACTTTGAATCACTAGGTGACGCTGATGCCCATGCTTCTTGCGGTGCCCTCGACGACTTTCATCGCCGCATCGACGTCATTTGCATTTAGGTCGGGCAGCTTGATCTCGGCTATCTCACGTAGCTGGCCGCGAGTGACGGAACCGACCTTCGTCCGGTTGGGCTCGCTGCTGCCCTTCTCGACGCCCGCCTTTTGTCGCAGCAGGACGGCGGCCGGCGGAGTCTTTGTGACAAAGGTGAACGAGCGGTCCTCGTAGACCGTGATCTCGACCGGCACGATCGTCCCGGTCTGCTGCTGGGTTGCTGCGTTGTACTGCTTGCAAAACTCCATGATGTTGACGCCGGCTTGCCCGAGCGCAGGGCCGATCGGGGGGGCGGGCGTAGCTTGCCCCGCCGGGATCTGAAGCTTGAGCATCTGGGTTACGCGCCTGCGGCGGCCTCCAGGTCTGGTCATCTCCGGCTCCCCACTACAGTTTGGCGACCTGGTCGAAGCCAAGCTCGACCGGAGTCTCACGACCGAAGATGTTGACGAGCACCTTGAGCTTGGACTGATCGACGTTGATCTCCGAGATCGAGCCTGTGAAGTTGGCGAACGGTCCCGAGGTGACGCGCACGCTCTCACCCTCTTCGAACTCGAGCCGCGGCTTCAGCTTCTTCTGCTCGGGCTTGACCTGAAGGATGCGGACGATCTCCTTTTCCGAGAGGGGGGTGGGCTTGGTTCCAGAGCCCACGAAACCCGTGACGCCAGGAGTGTTCCTCACGACGTACCAGGAGTCGTCGTCGAGGTACATGCGGGACAGCAGGTAGCCGGGAAACACCTTCTTTTGGACAATCTGCTTCTTGCCCTGTTTGATCTCCATAACGTCTTCCATGGGGATGACGACCTCGAAGATCCTGTCCTCCACGTTCATCGACGAGATACGCGACAACAGGTTGGTCTTGACCTTGTTCTCGTAACCGGCGTAGGTATGAATGACGAACCACTCGCCGGGCCGCTCGTTGGGCGGCATCGACGCCTCGTCGTAGACCGCCGCCTCCTCTTCTTGGGCCTCGGTCACGGGGGCTTCTGCCGGCCCGGCCTCGGCCGGGGACGCCTCGGCCGGAGCGTCGGCTGCGTGGGCGGCTGCGACGGCTTGGGCGTCGGCGTCGTCGAGCACCGGCGCAGGGCTGTCGAGCGTCGCCGACTGCAGGCCACCGGCCACCTGAGCCCCGTCCTGAGGGAGTTGTCTCTCTGCGGTGCCCGAGGGGGTCTCGCTCATGTCTCCACCCCGAACAACGCAAGGACCGCCTTGGTGAACACGTAGTCCATGGCGAAGATGATCGCCGCTATGACCACCACGCTCACGAGCACCACGATGGAGTAAGCGACCACCTCCTGGCGGGTCGGCCACGCCACCTTCCTGAGCTCGGCCATGACCTCCTTGAAGAACTGAAGCGGCTTGGTCCGCTGCTTGGTGGGCGCGCCGACCGGCTTGACCTGAGGGCGCGGTGACCGGCTCTTTTGGGCCTCCTGCTTTTGCATCAGTCTCTTGTACTGCCTGTTCACGAGTCCCCTTCCCTGACCCCGCCCACGGACGCGCCTTGTAAAGGTCCATGTTGTTGCGGGGGTTGAGCAGAACCCAAAGGTTATCACGGTCCAAGGGACGCCGCCGAGCCCCTGGTTGCCAGCCCACACCGCCCGGCAGGCAAGAGGACAAAGAGTGCCCCAAGCAGTTATGTGACACCGATCACAAAGACACTGTTGAGCGGGGTCACAGTCAAGACTATTTTGGTAGTTTGGCCGGCGGCGGCGGGGACGACAACATCGCGCTCCACGGGACGGAGCCAAGGACTCCGGCTCCTGCGGGGACGGGGTCGACACGGTGCTTGCCGACAGCGTGCCCAACGACACGGTCGCGGCCGACTGTGAGAACGTCAGCCGCCCCTAGCTGCGCAGGCCTTCCAGTTGCGAGGCAAGGCTCTCGACGCGGGCTCTGATGGCATCTCGGATGGCGCGGACATCCTCGAGGGGGAGCCCCGCCGGATCGCCAACGGGCCAATCCTCGTAGCGTTTGCCCGGAATGACCGGACAAGCGTCGCCGCATCCCATGGTGATGATGACGTCGCTCGCGCCGAGGATCTCATGCGTCCACGGCTTGGGGGACTTCGCACCCGAGGAGGCCGAGGCACGGCTCGAGGCGTGGTGCGCCACGGGCGGCGACGGGATAGTCGGCGAGTGGAGTCGTGCCGAGCTCGAGGAGCACGTGCGGGACGAGCACTCGACGTTCACCTGGCTGCTCGAGCCCATGATTCGGCGGGCGGGCTTTGAC
>Ga0183260_10000388_pt1 | contig 36881 bp, 34 predicted proteins | sample AntDrymUQ4972206_2_FD_129768 | JGI IMG/M metagenome (GOLD analysis project Ga0183260, IMG submission 129768) | Polar desert sand microbial communities from Dry Valleys, Antarctica - metaG UQ497 (22.06) (version 2) (version 2) | ecosystem: Environmental > Terrestrial > Soil > Desert | place...
GGAGCTCACGGCGACTCCGGAGACGATCACGCCGAACGGCGACGGCCAGGGAGATGTCGCAGCTCTCACCTACCGACTCACCCTTCCTGCGAACGTCACCGTCGAGGTCGTCGACCAGAGCGGACTCACGGCGTCGACTGTCGTCGACCGAGTGTGGACGCGCGCTGGCAAGCACACGGTCGACATCGGCGGAGCGTCGCTCACCGACGGCGCCTACAGCGTCCTCGTACGAGCAGTTAACCAGGCGGGTTTCGAGGTCGAGAAGACCGTCCCGCTGCTCGTCAGCCGCACTCTGGGCCTCGTCTCTGTCACGCCGAGCCTGTTCTCGCCCAACGAGGACGGCCGGAACGACCGCTTGGAGATCGGCTTCGCGCTGACGACAGCGGCGGAGGTCAACATCCGTATCGTCCGTGACGGCGGCTGGGTCGCGAGCCCCCACACCGCGAGCTACGAAGCGGGCGCGTATGTCTTTTCCTGGAATGGAATCCGGGCGACCGGGCGGCTGCGAGACGGCTCCTACGCAGCGGTCGTCGAGGCGACCGATGCCCTTCTGGGTCAGGTCTCGACGGTAGTTCCCTTCGCCTCCGACACCGTCGCTCCGCGTGTGCAGCTCCTCCCAACCCGCGACATTCGCGTCGACGTGAGCGAGCCTGCGGTCCTCCACCTCACGATCGACGGGGCGAAACGGCGGCGCGTCGTGAAGCGCGCCGGCGCCGTGCGCATTCGTTGGGAAGGGGCGGCCAGGCGCGTTCGCGTAGTCGCTCGAGACGCCGCCGGGAACCAAAGCGCGCCTATCGTGCGCGTCAGGAAGTCTCCTCCACCGGCCCAGTAGACTCGCCGTCGTGACCCAGCCGCTCCCCGCCGTTCCCTTCGGCCGGGACGAGATCGAGGCGATCCTGCCGCACCGGGATCCATTCCTTCTCCTGGACGAGGTGCTCGAGCTGGAGCCAGGCCTTCGCGTCGTCGCCCGGCGGGAGGTGCGAGGAGACGACTTCTGGGTTCCGGGCCACTTCCCCGACCGACCGGTCATGCCAGGCGTTCTCATCGTCGAGGCGATGGCCCAGGCCGGCGCCGTCGCGGTTCTCGTCGAGGAGGAGAATCGAGGCAGGATCGCCTTCTTTGCCGGAATCGACGACTGCCGCTTCAAGCGGATCGTCTCTCCTGGCGACGTCCTCACGCTGACCTGCGAGATCGACACCGTGCGCGGGCCGATCGGGCGCGGCAAGGCGACGGCGTACGTCGGGGAGGAGCTTGCAGCTCGCGGAACGCTGACATTCGCGGTCGAGCGATGATCGGGTCGGCGACAGCTGCCCGCATCGGCATCACCGGACTGGGGACGCATGTTCCCGAGCGCGTGCTGACCAACGCCGAGCTGGCGCGGATCGTCGACACTTCCGACGAGTGGATCCTCGAGCGGACGGGGATTCGCGAGCGCCGGATCGCCGCGAAGAACGAAGCGCTCACCGACATCGCTCGTCCGGCTGCGCGAGCGGCGCTGGCGGATGCCGGAGTCGAGGCGGACGAGATCGACCTCCTCATCTGCGCCACGGTGACGCCGGACATGATGTTCCCGACGTCTTCGGCGCTTCTGGCCAACGAGTTGGGGATGCCGAAAGCGGCGGCCTACGACCTGCTCGCCGGCTGTACGGGTTTCGTCTACGCGCTCGCCCAGGCCTACGGGATGCTCGCGTCGGGGCTCTCGCGCCGTTGCCTCGTGATCGGCGGTGACGTGCTCTCCAAGATCCTCGACTGGGAGGATCGCTCGACGCTCGTGCTGTTCGGAGACGGCGCCGGCGCTGTGGTCATGGAGCGCGTCGAGGAGGGTGGCTTCCTCGGCTTCGAGCTTGGCGCGGACGGCGGCGGCGGCGAGAACCTCTGGCTTCCAGGCTCCGGATCGAGGCACTTCGACGACCCGGACGCGTACGTGAAGATGAACGGGCGGGAGGTCTTCAAGTTCGCGACCCGGATCATGGTCTACTCCGCCGAGCAGATCCTCGCCGAATGCGGAAAGACCGTTGACGACATCGACGTGTACATCCCCCACCAGGCGAACAAGCGGATCATCGACTACGCGGCCGCTAAGCTCGGGATCCCTCCGGAGAGGACCGTCGTGAACGTCGACCGTTATGGAAACACGTCATCGGGCTCGATCCCCCTTGCGCTCACCGACGCGCGCGCCGAAGGGCGCCTGCGCGACGGCGCGCTCGTCCTGATGACGGGCATGGGGGCCGGCCTCACGTGGGGGTCAGCGCTGATCGAATGGAAGAACGGGAGGCTCCGATGAAGATTGCGTATTGCTTCCCCGGCCAGGGGTCGCTCGAGATGGGCATGGGTCGTGACATTGCGGAGGCGTTTCCCGTCGCCAAGGAGGTCTACCGCCTGGGTTCGGCGGCGACCGGGCTCGATCTCGAGCGCCTGTGCTTCGAGACGCCACTCGAAGATCTCGTGGACACCGAGCTGCAGCAGCCGGCGCTCGTCGCGACGAGCCTGGCGATTCTTGCAGCGATGCGCGATCGCGGCCTCGAACCGGACGTGGTCGTCGGACACTCCGTGGGTGAGTTCGCCGCGCTCGCCGCGGCCGGATCGCTCGGCACCGGCGAGGCGATCGGCCTTGTTCGGGAGCGCGGACTTGCGATGGCCGAAGCTGCGCGCAAACACCCAGGGACGATGGCCGCGATCCTCGGACTGGAGGATGCACAGGTCGAGAACCTTTGCCGGAAGATCGTGGGAGTCTGGCCTGCGAACTACAACTGCCCAGGACAGATCGTGATCTCGGGCGAGCGCGAGGCAGTCGAGGAGTGCTGCGCCGAGGCCACGAGCCTCGGCGCCCGACGAGCGATCCAGCTCAAGGTATCGGGCGCGTTCCACAGTCCCCTTGTCGCACGGGCGGCCGACCGACTACGGCCGGCGCTGGACCGCGTCCGCTTCACCGAGCCGCTGGCGCCGTTCATGTCGACGGTGACCGCGAAGATCGAGCCGGCACACCGACTCGCCGTTCTTCTCGTCGACCAGCTGACCGCCCCGGTGCGCTTCACGCAGGCGGCGACCGAGCTGATCCGAAGCGGTGCCACGACATTCGTCGAGGTCGGCCCGGGGAACGTGCTGTCCGGCCTCGTCAGGCGGATCGATCGCGGGGTGAAGACCATCTCGGTGAACACGGTCGAGAGCCTGGATCGCGCGCAGGAAGCGCTTTCTCGGTGAGCTCCGCCGCGTTCTGCTCCCTCGAGGGCAAGAACGCGCTCGTGACGGGCGCCTCCCGCGGGATAGGCGCCGCGATCGCGGCGGAGCTCGCGCGGGCGGGAGCATCGGTCGTCGTCTCGTATCGCACCGGAGCGGATGAGGCTGCGACGCTTGCTAGCGAGATCGGGGGTCGGGCGGTGCAGGCCGACGTCTCCGATCCGGAGTCCGCGCGCGCGCTCGTCGAGGAGGCGGGCGACCTCGACGTTCTCGTCAACAACGCGGGCGTGACCCGCGACGGCCTCCTCGTGCGAATGTCGGACGAGGACTGGAAGACGGTGATCGACACGAACCTCGCGTCGTGCTTCTACACGTCTCGAGCAGCGGTGCGGGGGATGATGAAGAGACGCGCCGGCGCGATCGTGAACATCTCGTCGATCGTCGGCCTGCGCGGCAACTGGGGCCAGACGAACTACGCGGCGTCGAAGGCCGGGATCATCGGCTTCACGAAGTCGCTCGCACGCGAGCTCGGTTCCCGGAACGTGCGCGCCAACGTCGTCGTGCCCGGATACGTGAAGACGCAACTGACCGACGTTCTTCCGGAGGAGGCGACCGGAGCCATGCTCGAGAACACTCCACTCGGACGACTCGGCGACCCGGACGACGTGGCCGGGGCGGTGCGTTTCCTCTGCTCCGAGGAAGCCGCGTTCGTCACGGGCGCGGTGCTCCTGGTCGACGGCGGCTTGGGGATGTAGCGCGAGGATGGGCGAGACCGCACACAACGGCAGGCGCCGGGTCGTGATCACCGGAGTCGGGATGGTGACACCGCTCGGCAACGACCAGGAGTCGACGTGGAAGAGCCTCGTCGCCGGAGAGTCGGGCGCGGGTCCGATCACCCACTTCGACGCCAGCGAGTACGCGGTGCGCTTCGCGTGCGAGGCATCGGAGTTCGAGCCGACCACGTGGATCGAGCGCAAGCAAGCGCGACGCATGGACCGCTTCTCGCAGCTCGCGCTGTCGGCGGCGCGAATGGCGGAAGCCGATAGCGGACTCTCGATCGCCGCCGAGCCCGACCGCGTCGGCGCCGCGTGCGCCACGGGTATCGGTGGTCTCTATGCCTTCGAGGACTGCTTCCAGACCCTGCTCGAACGAGGCCCAGGCCGGACGAGTCCGTTCTCGATCATCCAAATCATCCCGAACATGGCCGCGGCGTGGATCTCGATGGAGCTCGGCACGCGCGGGCCACTTGCCACTCAGACCACCGCGTGCGCAGCCTCGAACATGGCAATTGGCGACGGCCTGGATGCGATCCGGCTGGGTCGAGCGGAGGTGATGCTCTGCGGCGGCACCGAGGCGCCGATCACGCGCGTCGGCATCGCCGGCTTCACGGCGATGCGCGCTCTCTCACAGCGAAACGACGACCCCGAGCGTGGTTCGCGTCCCTTCGACGCCGACCGGGATGGGTTCGTCATGGGAGAAGGGGGCGCGGTGCTGGTTCTGGAGGAGCTCGAGCACGCGCGGGCGCGAGACGCGAAGATCTACGCTGAGCTGCTCGGCTATGGCGTCTCCTCTGACGCAACACATGTGACCGAGCCCGACCCCACCGGGGAGAACCCGGCGCGGGCGATGCAGATGGCGTTCTCCGACGCGGGGATCACTCCCGATCAGGTGGATTACGTAAACGCGCACGGCACGTCGACGCCCCTCGGCGATCCCGCCGAGACGCGTGTCCTGAAGCTCGCGCTCGGCGAGGAGAACGCGTACGCGACTCCGGTCTCCTCGACGAAGGGGGCAACAGGGCACACATTGGGGGCCGCCGGCGCCGTGGAGGCGATCTTCACGATCTTTGCGCTGAAGGACGGGCTCTTGCCACCCACGATCAACTACGAGACACCGGATCCGACTTGCGATCTCGACTACATCCCGAACGAGGCAAGGCCGGCGGACCTGAAGATCGGCGCCTCCAACTCGTTCGGCTTCGGCGGGCACAACGCGTGTGTTGTCTTTCGCAGATGGACAGACGAGTGAGCGCCATTCTTTATCCGCGCTAGCCGATTTCGGTCTTGCGCACCAGCAGCGCTAGGCTTCAAGCATGGCGGAGCGCTGGGTGACGTTCGACTGCTACGGCACGCTCGTCGACTGGAACGGCGGGATTCGGGCGGAGCTCGAGAAGCTGTTCGGAGTGGAGCAGGCGGACAGATTGCTGGCCCGCTATCACGCGATCGAGCCGGAGATCCAGGCAGCGCACACGGGAGCCTTGTATCGCGAGGTGCTCACACTTGCCCTCGAGCGGCTTGCCGAGGATGAAGGTCTAGCGCTCCCCGAGGGCGAGGCGAGCGCGCTGGCCCGATCGCTGCCGTCGTGGCCGGTGTTCGAGGACGTCCCCGCGGCGCTCGCCGAGGCGCGGGATCGCGGCTGGAAGCTCGGGATCCTCTCGAACACCGATCGCGATCTGATCGACGCCTCGATGGTCGCGATCGGCATCGCCTTCCAGAGAGTGATCGTCGCGTCCGAGATCGGCTCCTACAAGCCGGCGAAGCGGCACTGGGAGGTCTTCCGGGAACAGACTGGGGTCGGTGCGACTAACCACGTCCACGTCGCGCAGAGCCTGTTCCACGACGTCACGCCGGCCACCGAGCTCGGCATTCCGAGCATCTGGATCAATCGGGTAGGCGAGCCCGACGATGGGAGAACGCAGCGAACACTCTCGTCGCTGACTGGCCTCGCAGATGCATTGGAAGAGATCGCGTGAGCTCATTGCGGGCCCGGTGCCCGGACTGCCGCACCTTCACGGCGGTCGCTGTGGGCTCTGGCTACGAATGTCATGCGTGCGGACGGGAGTTCGCCGCCGGGCTCGTGAGGGTGCCGCGTGCATGGGGTACCGGCGGGGAGGCGATGGCGGAAGGCGCGAGCCTCGCTCTTCCGTATCCGGAGACCGGTGTGGTCGCGACGGACTCGCTGGACGAGCAGAGCGCCGAACTCGCCGCGGTGCTGCCCGAGCGGCCGCTCATCCTCGGAGGCTGCTGTTGCGCGCACGTGGGGGCTGTGCGGGGCCTCGCCGCCCGGGTCGATCGCCTCGCAGTCGTCTGGCTCGATGCTCACGGCGACCTGAACACGCCCGAGACGTCTCCGTCGGGGAATCTCTGGGGAATGCCGTTGCGGATGCTCCTCGACGACGGTGTCCTAGCTCCCGAGGACGTGGCTCTCGTCGGGGCACGTAGCCTGGATCCCCCCGAGCAGGCGTATCTCGACGAGGCCGGGGTCGACGACTCGCTTGACCGCGCCCTCGCCGGCGTGGACGCCGTGTACGTGGCGCTCGATCTCGACGTGCTCGATCCGGGCGACGCCGAGGTCTTCGTACCCGAACCCGACGGTTTCACCATCACCCATGTCGAAGCCACGCTTCGCGATGTCGTCTCGCGCGCGCCCTTGGCTGGAATCGGGGTCACCGGACACCTCCGATCCGAGCGGAACATTCCTGTCGCCTCACGTCTCCTCGCTGCCGTGGGCCTCTGAGGGGCTTAGCGACGAGCCGCACGTAGGATCCAGCCCATGTCCTCTCCGGACTCAGGCGGGGTCGACGTGTCGGTCGAGACCAAGAAGACAACCGATGCGGCACCGGCGAAGTCGCACCCGAACACCTGTCCGGGGTGCGGCTCGCACTATCGCGACGGCGAGCTCGCGCAGACCCTCCGCGTCTGCTCCCAGTGCGGGCACCACTTTCCCGTTGGCGCTCGTGAGCGGATCGAGCAACTCGCCGACCCCGGCTCGTTCTCGGAGGAGGATGCAGAGCTCCGCTCGGCGGACCCGCTCGGCTTCTTCGACCTCAGGCCGTATACGGAACGTCTCGCTGAGGCCGAGATCGCGACCGGCCTCGGCGACGCGATCGTGTGCGGCAGCGCGACGATCGAGGACGAAGGCTGCCGACTCTCGGTCATGGACTTCGCGTTCATGGGGGGCTCCATGGGCAGCGTGGTCGGGGAGAAGTTTGCGCGCGCGTGTGACAGTGCGAGCGAAGGCGGAGTGCCGCTCGTGTCGGTCTCAGCGTCGGGTGGCGCCCGCATGCAGGAGGGAATTCTCGCGCTGATGCAGCTTCCGAAGACCGTGTGCGCGATCGAGGAGCTGCACGACTCGGGCGGTGCGCTCCTTTCCATCCTCACGCATCCGACTACAGGTGGAGTACTGGCGAGCTTCGCCAGCCTCGGCGACGTCGTCCTGGCCGAGCCGGGCGCGCTGATGTCCTTCGCCGGTCCCCGGGTCGTCGCCCAGACGACGCGGGAGAAGCTCCCCGCCGACTTTGGCTTGGCCGAGTCCAACCTCCGCTTCGGGCACGTCGACGGGATCGTTCCACGTGGCGAGCTACGACCGACGATCGCGCGTCTGCTGCGTCTCTTCAAAGAGAACTAGTGCCGAGCGAAGCCGAGATGCGCTTACGCGAGCGGCTCAGTAAGCTCGCCGGCATGAAGCTCCTCCGCGGGACGAAGCTGAGCGGCGAGCTCGAGCGGCTCCAGGATCAGCTCGACCGCCTGCAGGCGGAGCCGAGCGAGGAGGAGATCTGGCGCTCGGTCGAGCTCGCGCGGCATCAGGATCGCCCGTACACGCTCGACTACGTGGAGCGGATCCTGGACGACTTCTTCGAGCTTCACGGGGATCGGGGACGAGCAGACGACCGGGCGATCGTGACCGGCCTCGGCAAGCTCGGGGAGCGGACGATCGTCCTCGTCGGTCACCAGAAAGGCCGAGATCTCAAGGAACGGACGAAGCGGAACTTCGGAATGGCGTACCCCGAGGGCTACCGGAAGGCCATGCGCGCGATGGCGCTCGCGGAGCGACACGGGTTCCCGCTCGTGACCATGGTCGACACTCCCGGCGCCTACCCTGGTGTCGCGGCCGAGCAGCACGGTCAGGGCGGCGCGATCGCACGTTCCCAGGCGGCGATGGTGCGGCTCTCCGTGCCGACCGTCACCTGCGTCATCGGCGAGGGTGGTTCCGGAGGCGCGGTCGCGATCGCCGTCGCCGACAGGGTGCTGATGCAGGAGCACGCGATCTACTCCGTGATCTCGCCGGAGGGGTGCGCGGCGATCCTCTGGAGAGACGCGGGCGAGGCGCGCAAAGCTGCCGCCGCGTTCAAGCCCGATGCCGCGCACTGCCTCGAGCTCGGTGTGATCGACGCGGTCGTTCCGGAGCCGGAGGGCGGCGCGCATACGGATCCGAATGCGGCCGCGGAGCTGCTCGAGGCGGGGATTCTGGGAGCGCTGGAGGAGATCGACGCTTTGGAGCCCGACGAGCGACGGCGGCGACGGCGGGAAAAGTACCGCGTCATGGGCATCCTGTCGACCGCTTGACGACTATCCACAGTCTCCACAGGCTTATCCCCTACACAAAAACCCTTTCAAGCGGGACTTTTCTCGGATCTGGAGCCAGTTGGTGAAGAAAGTGTTGCGTTGATGGCGACAATCCACAGGTGACGCTCGACGAGTATCGGCGCAAGCGCAGTCCGGAAAAGACACCCGAGCCGTTCAGCACGAAGAAGCGGCGTTCCACGGAGGCACGCTTCGTGATCCAACGCCACGACGCGCGGCGCCTGCACTACGATTTTCGGCTGGAACGCGACGGTGTTTTGGCGAGCTGGGCTGTGCCGAAGGGCGTCCCGCTGCGACGCGGCGAACGGCACCTTGCTGTCCACGTCGAGGATCACCCACTCGAGTACGGCGACTTCGAGGGGACGATTCCCGCCGGCCAGTACGGCGCCGGCACGGTCGAGATCTGGGATCGGGGCACGTACGAGCTGCTCGAGGAGAAGCGTGACGGAGGGTTGACGGTTCAACTGAACGGCGAGCGTCTGGACGGCGTGTGGACGCTCGTGCCCGCCAAGCTCGACGGTGACCCGAAGAACTGGCTCCTCCTCCGGAAAGACGGCGCCAAAGACGACCAACGCAAGTATGCGCCCATGTTGGCCACGTCGTCGGAGACGCTCCCTCACGGCGAGCGCTGGACGTTCGAGCCAAAGTGGGACGGCTTCCGCGCGCTCGTGACGATCTCGGGCGGCCAGGCCACACTCACGAGCAGGAACGGCAACGACCTGACCGAGCGGTTCAAGGCGGCTGCGCGCGCCGCTGAGCTCGGGACACGCTCGGCCGATGCCGTGCTCGACGCGGAGATCTGCGCGCTCGACGACAGCGGCCGCTCGCGGTTTTCCCTGCTCCAGGAGGGGGCAGGCACGCTCGTCCTCGTCGTCTTCGATCTCCTCGAGCTCGATTCAGAGCCGCTCGTCTCGCTTCCGTTGGCCGAGCGCAGGCAGCGGCTCGAGGGACTGATCGACCCCTCGCGAGGCGGCATCGTCATCTCTCCACAGTTCGACGACGGCGAGGCGCTTCTCGCCGCGGCCGACGACCAGGAGCTGGAAGGTGTCGTCGCGAAGCGGGTCGACTCGCGGTACCAGCCCGGCAGGCGCAGCGCCGACTGGCACAAGGTGAAGGTGCGCCGCGGTCAAGAGGTCGTGATCGCGGGCTACACGAAGGGACATGGACGCCGCTCGCGCGGCTTCGGCGCGCTCGTCGTCGGCGTTCACGAGGCCGGTGGCCTACGCTGGGCCGGGAACGTCGGCACCGGGTTCGACGAAACCGAGATCACGCGGCTGCTCGGTCTTATGCAGCCGCTCAAACGCACGGATTCGGCCTTCGCCGAGACGCCGAGGATGCCGCGCGTCCAGCGCTCGGATGTCGTCTGGGTGGAGCCGTACCTCGTCGCGGAAGTCGCATTTGCCGAGTGGACGCACGAGAGGCGCCTGCGCGCACCGGTTTACCTCGGCCTCCGGGAGGACAAGCCTGCATCCGAGGTGCGAAAGGAGACTGCCCCACTGCCGTCGGTCATCAAGAAGGGGCGCCGCGAGCTCCGGCTCTCGAATCTGGACAAGCCCTTCTGGCCCGAGGAGGGGATCACCAAGGGCGATCTCATCGCGTACTACCGGGACGTCGCCGAGGTTCTCGTCCCGCACCTTCGCGACCGGCCCTTCACGATGAAGCGCTACCCGGACGGCTGGCAGGGAAAGAACTTCTTCCAGAAGCAGGCGCCGTCGCACATGCCGGAGTGGATCAAGCGTGCCCCGTTCCCGGCCTCGACCCGCGAGGGGGAGAAGAAGATCATCGACTACGCCCTGGTCGACGACGCGCTCGCGCTCCTCTGGATGGCGAACATGGGTTGCATCGACATGCACGCCTGGTCGTCGCGCGCGGACAAGCCCGACCGCCCCGACTGGGTCATGTTCGACCTCGACCCCGCGGAGGGCGCGACGCTCGACGATGTCGTGACGGTGGCCGGGCTCGTCAAGGACACGCTCGACCTGCTCGAGCTGGAGGCGTTTCCGAAGACCTCGGGCTCACGTGGGATACACATCCTGGTGCCGATTGCGCGGCGCCACACGTTCGCCGACGCGCGCGAGTTCGCATCGATCATCGCCGGGGCGCTCGCGCGGGCGCATCCAGGGCTCGTGACGACGGAGTGGTCGAAGCAGAAGCGCCGCGGGGTGCTCGTGGATGCGAACCAGAACGGCCCCGGGAAGACGAACGCCTCGGTGTACTCGGTACGGCCGCGAGCCGGAGCCCCTGTGTCCGCGCCGCTGCATTGGGAGGAGGTCGTGCCGGGGCTCGACCTCGCGTCATTCACCATGGATGCCGTGCTCGACCGGGTGGCGCGCGACGGAGACCTGTTCGCGGGCGCCCTCGGCGGGAAGCAGTCGCTGACGCAGGCTCTGCGCCGGCTTCGTTGAAGCCCTTGCAGGTATCCGTCGTCGGAAGCGGAGCGGACTGGGAAGTGGCCGCTGAGGAGATCGGGCGCCTTCTCGCCGAGCGCGGCTGCACCGTTGTGACCGGTGGGCTCGGCGAGGTGATGGCCGCCGCGCATCGCGGCGCGAAGGCTGCAGGAGGAACCACGATCGCGATCCTCCCGGGCGAGCGGCGCGAGGACGCGAATCCTTGGGCCGACCATGTCGTCGTCACGGGCATCGGCCACGCTCGCAACCTTGCCGTAGCGGCCTCCGGCGATGCGGTGATCGCGGTCGGAGGCGAATGGGGGACGCTGGCCGAGATCGCGTTCGCGCGCCGGCTCGGCCGAAGGGTCGTCGCTCTCACAGGGGCTCCCGAGGTCGCCGGCGTCGAGACTGCGGCGACGCCTGCGGAAGTCGTCGAGCTCGCCCTACGAGACCTCGAGTAGGCGCCGCTCGAGATACCGGCCCTCGGCCTCGTTCGCGGTGAGCTCGAGCGCTCGCCGGTACTCGGCGGCCGCCTCGTCTCGCCGCTCGAGCCGGCGGAGCAGGTCGGCGCGGGCGGCATGGAGGAGGTGGTAGCCCTCGAGCGAGTACAGCCCGCCCATGAGCGCGAGGCCCTCTTCGACGCGTCCGGAGAGCGCTACCGCCACCGCGCGGTTGAGCTCGACGACGGGGGAACAGTCGAGCTCGACGAGTTGGTCGTAGAGGATCACGATCTCGCTCCAGGGACGATCCTGCGCATGCGCGGCTGCTATTGCGGCCTGAAGCTGGTAGCGACCACCCCGCCGCAGCGAGACGGCGCGCTCGAGGACGGGCAGGCTTTCCTCGATCCGCGTCCGGTCCCAGAGCGCGCGGTCTTGATCCTCGAGCAGCACCAACTCGCCGTCGACGCCCGTCCGCGCTGCCCGCCGCGAGTCGTGCAGGAGCATGAGCGCCAGCAGCCCGAGGACCTCCGCTTCGTCCGGCATCAGGACGGCGAGGAGCTTGCCGAGCCGTATCGCCTCGTCGCACAGGTCTCCGCGCACGTAGTCCGAGCCCGCGGTCGCCGCGTAGCCCTCATTGAACACGAGGTAGAGCACCGCGAGCACGGAGCGCAGGCGCTCCGGCAGGAGATGGTCGGGCGGGACGCGAAACGGGATTCCCGCAGTACGGATCCTCCGTTTGGCGCGGACGAGCCGCTGCGCCATCGCAGGCTCGGTGACGAGGAATGCGCGCGTGATCTCGCCCGTCGTGAGCCCGCCGACCTCGCGCAGCGTGAGCGCGACCGGCTCTCTGCGGCAAGTGCCGGATGACAGCAGGTGAAGACGAGCGCGAGCCGGTCATCGGGAATGGCGCTCACGTCGTCCTCTTCCTCGGGGAGGTCTCTGAGGCGCGCGAGGAGCTCAGCCTTCTGCCGGAAGACCTTGTCCCGCCTGATGCGGTCGATCGCCCGGTTGCGTGCAGTCGTGACGATCCAGGCGCCCGGCGTACGTGGAACGCCGTCTCTCGGCCAGCGCTCGATGGCGGTTGCGAATGCGTCCTGTACCGCGTCCTCGGCCAGCTCGAGATCGCCGAGGACGCGCGTGAGGATTGCGACCGCGCGGCCCCATTCCTCCCGAAAGACTCGCTCGACCGTCACTCCACCAGCGGCCGGATCTCCAGGGAGCCGTGCTCGGCGGTGGGTACCAGCGCGGCGAGACGGATGGCCTCGTCCAGGTCTGGCAAGTCGATGACGAAGACACCGCCGACGACCTCCTTCGTCTCCGCGAACGGCCCGTCGGTGACGATCCGCTCGCCGTTGCGGACGCGGACGACCTTCGCGGCGTTGCGCCCGTCGAGCTCGTAGCCGGCCAGGCTCGGGTCGGCCTTCTGCAGCTCGTCGAAGAGAGTCATCCAGCGCGGCATCTCCTGCGCGCGGAGCTCGCCCTGTTCCTCTTCCGAGAGGTCGACCCACGCGGAGTCGTCGCCGTAGACGAGAAACGCGTACTTCATGTCGCCGCTCCTTCTGCTGCGGGATCAACGTAGATGGGCCGGACCTCGATCGCGCCATGCTGCGCTCCCGGGATCTTCGCCGCGTACTCGACTGCCTCGTTCATCGACTCACATTCGAAGACGAAGTAGCCACCGAGCGCCTCCTTCACCTCCGCGTAGGGCCCGTCGGTCACGAGCGACTCGCCGTCGCGGACGCGGACCGTCGTAGCGTCACGGGTCGACGCGAGCTCCGCTCCACCGGCCATGACGCCGGCCTTGCGCGCTTCGTCCGAGAACGCGCGGTACTGCGCGTACACGGCCTCGCGCTCGTCGGCGGAGAACGCGTCCCAGCGCGACGCGTCGCCATAGATCAGTGCCATCACCTGCATTTGCTTCTCCTTTTCCTGGATTCCATCAGTAGACGATCTACGACAGGCGAAATCGACGACCCAACTCCGAGGTCAGGCTAAAGCCTGACCCCGCTCATCGGCCGAGAGCATCCGCTGAAGCAGAGTTCGTGCGCCTGCCTTGTCCAGCGGCTCGTTCAGGTTCCCGCACTTCGGGCTCTGCACGCACGACGGGCAGCCGCTCGCGCAGGCGCAGCGCTGCAGCAGGTGCGTCGCGTCCTCGACCCAGCCCTCGAAGCTCGCGAAGCCGCGCGCTGTGAGGCCCATTCCGCCGGAGTGGCCGTCGTACACGAAGATCGTCGGGCGGCCGGTCTGGTAGTGGACATTCGTAGAGAGGCCGCCGATGTCCCAGCGGTCGCACATCGCCCACAGCGGCAGGAGCGCGATCAACGTGTGCTCCGCCGCATGCAGCGTTCCGAGCAGTGCTGGCATCTGCTCGAGCCCTTCGAGCTGCACGGAGTCGGGGCAGAACCAGATTGCCTCCGTCTCGAATGTGGTCTCGGGCATCAGCATCGGGACGACGTCGATCGTCGAGCCGTCGCGCACGGCCTTCCGCGCATACCCGACGACCTGCTCCGAGACCGACACGCGACCGAAATGGAGGTCGACCCCGAGTCGTCGCTCGACCCGCTCGGCTTCCTCGATCGTCGTCTCCGTCTCCTTCTTCACCTGCGTGTACCAGTCGACGCGCGCAGGGACGACGACCGCGACCCGGTTGTCGTGGTCGAGCTGCTCGACGAGGTACTGCTCTCCGAGATGCAGATACACGGCACCCTCGTGAACGGTCGAGTACGCGCGCTCGCGCTCGACCAGACCGAGGAGGGATCCGGTCATGCCGTCGACGACGGTGAAGGCCTCGCCGTCGCCGGAGCGCAGCGAGATGCGCGCTGCCGGGTAGTCGCGTCCCTTCCAGACGAAGCCGGCTGAAGTGCGCTCGAGCTCGGGCAGCTCGGCGGCTCTGCGAAGCGCATCCTTGCCCAACGTCTCGGCGTCACCCTCGTCGAGCGGGGCTTCGAACGCGGCCGCGAGCACGTGCGGGTCGAGAATCCGCGGGTTCGTGTGATCGACGATGGCCGCCTCCACCCGGCGTGAGAGCAGAGCCTCCGGTTCACGCGCGAAGAACTGGTCGAGAGCGTCCTCGCTCGCGACGAGCACGGCCAGGCCGCGGCCGCGGCGTCCAGCCCTTCCCCACTGCTGCCGCAACGATGCAACCGTGCCCGGAAACCCGACGGAGATCGCGCAGTCGAGGAGGCCGATGTCGATGCCGAGCTCGAGCGCGTCGGTTGCAGTGACGCCCAACAGCTCGCCTTCCACCAGCCGTCGCTCGATCTCGCGGCGTTGCTCTGCGGTGTAGCCCGCGCGGTAGGGAGCGAGCCGACTCGCGGTGGCGGTATCCACCCGTTCGACCGTGAAGCGATGGATGAGCTCCGCGGCCTTGCGGCTCTTCGCGAAGCAGATTGTCCTGAGGCCCCGAGACGTGAGCTGTGACATGAGTCGGGAAGCGTCACCGAGCGCGCTCGCACGCAGGCCGAGCTCGGGGTCGAGCAGCGGCGGGTTCCAGATGACGACCTCGCGCTCGGCCTTCGGCGAGGTATCGCTCTCGATCACCGTCGCTGGCTCTCCGGTGAGCGCTTCGGCCAGCTCGCCCGCGTTCGCGATCGTCGCCGAAGCGAGCAGGAACTGTGGCTCCGCCTCGTAGACGCGAGCGAGCCGCCGTAGCCGGCGAAGGACGTTCGCCACGTGCGAGCCGAAGACCCCTCGGTAGACGTGCGCCTCGTCCACGACGACGTAGCGCAGGTTGTGCAGCACGTCGCCCCAGCGATCGTGGTGCGGGAGCACCCCGACGTGGAGCATGTCCGGGTTCGTGAGGATGAGGTTCGACCACTTGCGAATCTGCCAGCGCCGCTCGCCAGGGGTGTCGCCGTCGTAGATCGCGGGCTTGAGTCCCTTGAGACGGAGCTCGGCTAGGGCACGTGCCTGATCCTGCGCGAGCGCCTTCGTCGGATAGAGGTAGAGCGCTCGCGTCTTCGGCTCGCGCGCGATCGCGTCCAGAACCGGCAGGTTGAACGCGAGCGATTTCCCGGAGGCCGTGCCGGTCGTGACGACAACGTTCTCTCCTCGCTGCGCGGCCTCCCAGGTCTCGGCCTGGTGCCGGTAGAGCGAGGTGACGGCGTTCGCGACGAGCGCGGAGGCGACGCGGGGATCGAGGTCGTCGGGAAGCGATTCGGAGCGGGCGTCACGAGCCGGCTCGACACCGGAGTACGCAATTTCCTCGCCCTCGAACAGGTCGGCCCAGGTCGTCGCGACATCGGTGGCCATCCGGGCCAGTGTCGCAGCGTTGGTGCCTTAGCCGATCCCTGGTCGGCGCTGCATCGTGAGAAGCGCCCCCAGGCCGAGCAGGGGACCGAAGGCGTACGCTGCTCGCCCCTCGTCCGTTAGCCCCGTGAAGAACGGGTAGCTCAAGAGGAGAAAGGCTGATCAGGATCGTGACTGCTGCATACGCTCGGCGGCCGCGCACGACGAATGCAATGAACGCGGACGCAGCCACGATGCCACTGAGAGCCGGAAGGACGACTTCGGGAAAGACGTCGTATTCGCCCCAGACCCACGGCCGAAGCAATGATGGAAATCCCGGCCCATCGCAGCCGTCTATGTTCTCAGAAGCCGGCGACAGCGATAAACGCGGACCAAAGGACGAAGCCGAACGCCAATATCCAACTGACTCCTCGGAGGTATCGCTCAGTCGTTCCCGTGATCACCCGAGCAATGGTTTAAACGCTCGCTCGTAGTGCGAGCGCGGATGCGCGCCGAAGATCGTTTCGCGGGGCTCGGCCTCCGCGAAGACCATCACCGTGGGCAGCGACAGGACGCCATAGCGACCCGAGACCGCGAGGTTCTCGTCCACATTCACACGCACGAGCCGAACGCGTCCTCCGTACTTCGCGGCAATCCCGACCAGGTGCGGTTCGATCGCTTCGCACGGCTTGCACCACGGGGCCCAGAAGTCGACGATCACCGGTATCGGCGAGGCCAGTACTTCGTCGGCGAATGTCTCATCCGTGACTTCGTCCACGCGCCCAGGGTAGTCCCCAGGGATAGCCGGGGGTCAGGCTCTCGACGAGGCTGGGGTCAGGCTGAAGTCTGACCCCGCGGGACGTCAGAGCCGGCCGAAAAGCGCGCGCAGCCGGAGAAGCGGCACTTTCCAGATCGCCTCAGCCACGATCGAGCTGGTCATCTTCGACGCGCCGGCTCGTCGCTCGACGAAGCGGATCGGGACCTCCTGCACGCGCAGTCCCTTCCGCAGCACGCGGTAGGTCGTCTCGATCTGGAACGCGTAGCCGTGCGCTGACAGGGCGCCGAGATCGATCGCCTCGAGTGTCTCGCGACGGAAGCACTTGAACCCTCCCGTGAGGTCACGCAGGCGCACACCCAGGAGCACCTGCGCATAGATGCAGCCGCCCCGCGAGACGAAGCGGCGCAGCAACCCCCAGTTCTCCGTGCCACCTCCTTGCACGTAGCGGGAGCCGAGCACGAGGTCCGCCTCGCTCGCGGCGGCGATCAGTCGTTGCACGTCACCTGGGTCGTGCGAGAAGTCGCAGTCCATCTCGAGCAAGAGTTGAGTGTCGCCCGCAAGAAGATGACGGAACCCTGCAATGTACGCCGGCCCGATTCCCTCCTTCTGCTCACGATGCAATATCGAGAGCCACGGCAGCTCCGCGGCAAGACGATCTGCGATCTCGCCGGTCCCGTCCGGTGACCCGTCGTCGATGACGAGAACGCCGTCTTGCGATGTGTCGAGCACCTCTCCGAGCGCCCGCACCATCGCCTCCAGGTTCTCGCGCTCGTTGTACGTGGGGAGGCAGACGACCGCGCGAGGCACCTCCGTATCATCGCGGCATGGCGAACACCCTGCCGCGGAACGCGGAGCTCGCCGACCAGCTCGACCTCCTTGCGGACATCTCCGAGATCCTCGCGGAGGAGTCGTTCAAGGTCATCGCGTACCGCCGTGCCGCCGCGCGCATCCGGGAGACGCCTTCGCCGGTTGCCGAGCTCGCGCTCGCGGGACGCGCGACCGAGCTGCCGGGGATCGGAAAGACGATCGAGCAGAAGGTCATCGAGATCGTCAACGACGGGGAGATGCACGCGCTCACGCGACGCCGCGAGCGCGTTCCGGTAGGCGTGGTCGACTTTCTGCGGCTGCCCGGCGTGGGGCCGAAGACGGCCGCCCGGATCTGGACCGAGCTCGGAGTCACCACCCTCGACAGCCTCAAGATCGCTGCCGGGGATGGGCGGCTACGCGACCTCTCGGGTCTCGGTCAGAAGAGCGAGGAGAAGATCCTGAACGCGCTCGAGGCGGGCGTCGGCGAGCAGGCGGAGCCGCGGCGGCTGCTTGGAGTCGGGTTGCCCGCTGTTCGGCGCGTTGTCTCGGAGCTCGAAGCGAATCCCGCGGCAATCGCCGTCTCCGAGGCCGGGAGCGTTCGGCGCCGCAGAGAGACCGTGCGCGATCTCGACCTGATCGCGACCTCACGCGATGCCCTCGCACTCATCGCCGCGTTCTGCGAAGGATCTTGGGTCAGAGATATCGCCGCTCGTGGGCCTACGAAGGCGACGGTTGTCGGGCACGACGAGCTCCGCTTCGACCTGCGCGTCGTTCCTCCCGAGTGCTACGGGAACGTGCTTCAGCACTTCTCCGGCTCGAAGGACCACAACATCGCGCTCCGGGAGGACGCGCAGCGCCGCGGGCTGTCCATCTCGGAGTACGGGGTAACGGTCGTGGAAACCGGCGAGGTCGTCACCCACGCGACTGAGGAGGAGCTCTACGACTACCTCGGCTACGCCTTCATCCCGCCCGAGCTGCGCGAGAACGATGGCGAGGTCGCTGCAGCTCGCGAGGACAAGCTACCGGAGCTGGTCGAGCCCATAGATCTCTGCGGCGAGATGCACTGCCACTCGACCTGGTCTTCCGACGGGAAGAACTCGATCGAGGAGATGGCGACGGAGTCGAAGCGTCGCGGCTACACGTTCCTCTGTCTGACCGACCACTCCCACTACCTGCGCGACGGGAGGATGGAGGCGCAGTGGCAGGAGATCGAAGCCGTCAACAAGCGCGTAAAGCCGTTCCGCATCCTGCGCGGGGTCGAGGTGAACATCCGCGCCGATGGTTCGCTCGACGTCGTCGACGACGTGCTCGCCGAGCTCGACTGGGTCGTCGCCTCCCTGCACACCGCATTCGAGCGGAGTCCGAGCGAGCGCATTCTGGGAGCAATCGACAATCCCAACGTCGACTGCATCGGGCATCTCACCGGTCGGCGGATCCTGAAGCGGACCGGCGCCGAGGTCGATATCGAGCGCGTGGTCGCGCGGGCCGCAGAGACAGGAACCGCGCTCGAGATCAACTCTCAGCCCGATCGCCTCGACATGCGCGACACGCATGCGCGGCTGGCGGGGGAGGCGGGTGTTCTCATCCCGGTGACGACCGACGCCCACTCGACCACCGCGCTCGGGTATGCGGAGTTCGGCATCGGGCTTGCACGGCGCGCGTGGCTGACGAAAGAGCAGGTTCTCAACACGCGCACATGGGCGCAGATCCAGAAGGTGCGGCGATGAGTTGTGGCGCCGTAGGGGCGAGGCATGTACCGCGCCTACGAGCACCAGAGGTGCCCTGACCGCGTTTCGTGAGGACGGCGCGGCTGCGGTCGAGTGGGTCGCCTCCTATCTCGAGCGCGTGCGCGAGCTGCCCGTTCTCTCCCAGGTCGAGCCGGGAGACATCCGCGCGGCTCTTCCCTCCTCGCCGCCGGACGAGCCCGAGCCGTTCTCATCGGTGCTCCGTGACCTCGACACCGTGCTCCTGCCGGGGCTCACGCACTGGCAGAGCCCCAAGTTCTTCGCGTACTTCGCCGCGACCGCATCCGAGCCCGGTGTCCTCGCCGAGCTCTTGATCGCCGGTCTCAACCAGGTCGGGATCCTCTGGCGCACGTCTCCCGCGCTGCAGGAACTCGAGGAGGTGACACTCGACTGGCTGGCGCAGCTCCTCGGCTTGCCGCCGGAATTCCACGGACACATCGAAGACACGGCCTCGACCGGAGTGCTCTCGGCCCTTGCGGTCGCCCGTGCGCTGCGACCCGGCCGACGCGTGGTGCTCTGCTCCGAGCACGCTCACTCGGCCGCCGACAAGGCCGCGAAGCTGCTCGACCTCGAGCTGCGCAAGGTCCCGGTAGACGACGAGTTCCGGCTCCGGCCGGAGTTGCTCGCCCTCGATGACGCGTGCGCCGTCCTCGCGACCATCGGAACGACCGGCGCCGCTGCGATCGACCCTATCCCCGCGATCGCAGACGCATGCGAGTCAGCGGGCGTCTGGCTGCACGTGGATGCGGCCTACGCGGGCTCGGCCGCGGTCTGCCGCGAGCTTCGCCCGCTCTTCACCGGCTGGGAGCGCGCGGACTCCATCGGAGTGAACCCGCACAAGTGGCTCGGCGTGCCGATGGACTGCTCGGCGCTCTGGACGCGCCGCCCGGACGACTTCCGGCGCACCTTCAGCCTCGTCCCCGAGTTCCTCCAGTCTCCAGACGACGCCGTCAATCTCAGCGAGCTCTCGATCCCGCTCGGGCGCCGCTTCCGGGCGCTCAAGCTGTGGGCGGTGCTCCGGTGCGTCGGTCGCTCTGGCCTCGAACAGCGAATCCGTAAGCATGTTCGGCTGGCAGCGCTCTTCGAGGGGTGGATACGTGAGGAGCCAGGGTGGGAGGTCGTCGCGCCGCGTCACTTCTCGCTCGTCTGCTTTCGTCGGGAGGGGGAGGACGAGGAGAACGAGCGCCTTCTCGAGCGCGTCAACGCCTCCGGCGAGGTGTTCTTCTCACACGCGCGGCTGGGCGACCGCTACTCGCTGCGCCTCGCGATCGGAAACTTTCGCACGACGGAGGACGACGTGCGGCTTGCCTGGGATGTCCTCAGGCGCGAGGCGTCGCGGCCCTGAGGTAGACGCGCCCGCGCTCAGACGTGGTGCTGGCGCGGCCCGACGCGAGAAGCCCCTGCGGATCGAGTAGAGCCACTGCGAGGTCATCCGTGTCGGCTCCTGTCGGCCGCAGGTCGAGGTCCGAGAACGTGAATTGCTCACGTCCGTTCAGCCGAACCGCCCGCATCGAAAAACAGGGCGCCCGAATACAACGCGCACCGGTATCCCGCAGGCGGTAGAAGTCGCCCTTGGCAGGTCCCCCGACGGGCCTCCAGACCTCGGCGACGACGAGCACACCGAGTCTGCCGAAGCTTGCGAATTCCTGCGCTTGGAGCGCGCCGTGAGCGAGGGCTTCCTCCGGTACGGCCACGGACAGCGGTTGCCGAGTCTCGCCCACGAGCGTCGCGACGTAACAGCGCGGCCGCAGCGCGCCGTCGCTGCAACGAGTCCGTGCGCGGTTCGCGAGCGCGACCCAGTAGCCACCGCAGAGCGGGGAAGGACAGAGGCGTGGGTCGCCTCGGACGACGTAGAACGACGATCCGACCGTCGCCTGCTCGCCTCCCGCCGGGCGCGCGAGCCCGAGCAGCGCACCGCAGGCGAGAAGCGCGGCGACCAGTGCACGGCAGGTCATGTCCATACGATAGGTCTCGTGCGCCTGATCGCCATCGGGATCGCGGCGGGGGTTTTCTCCGCCCTCTTCGGTGTCGGCGGCGGCCTCATCGCGGTCCCGTTGCTCATCCTCTTCACGCAGCTCCCCGAGCGGGTTGCCACGGCGACGTCGCTGGCGGCGATCGGGATCACCGCGCTCGCCGGGGTAATCGTCTACGCGTACCGCTGGGAGGTGGACGTCGGCTATGCCGCGCTCGTCGGTCTTCCGGCCGCTGGGGGAGCCTTTTTCGGGACGATGCTGCAGCAGCGAATCACGACCCGACATCTCACCTACGGGTTCGCCGTCCTCCTCACCGGAGTCGGCATCTGGCTCTTGGTCGCGTGACGACGTCCACCATCGTTGTCGGGATTGCGCTGGGACTGGCCGCCGGCGTGCTGTCCGGGCTCTTCGGAGTGGGGGGAGGCATTCTCTTCGTCCCCACGCTCGTGGCCCTCGGCCTGGGACAGATCGAGGCGCAGGCGACATCCCTTCTCGCCATCCTGCCCACCGTAGCCGTGGGCGCGGCCAACCAGCGCCGGTATGGAAACCTCCGCCTTCGCACGGCCGTGATCCTGGGGGTCTCGTCGGTGTTGGGTGTGGAGTTCGGCGCCAGGATCGCGACCTCGATGTCCGAGACCACGCTGAGGCGGCTCTTCGCCGTGCTCATCTTCGGGGTTGCAGCCCACCTCGTGTGGCGGACGACGCGAGCGCGCTACTCTGATTCGTCGTGATCCGTGTCGTCGCCCTCGCCCTCGCCGGCGCGGCTCTGGCCCTCTCTGCCGCGCTCGCCGCCGCCGCACCGCCGTCGCCAAGTGCGACCAGCGGCGCGAACGCTGTTCTGCTCCGGATCTCGATCCCCGGCCAGGACAACGTGGCTCTCGGCGAGCTCACCTGGCCCACGAACCTGAGCGCGGATGTCCAGTCGTTTCAGTTTCCGGCGGACGGCTCCATCGTCAGCCTCGGTCGCTCGCGGGCAGTCGTGTCCGCCCAGACCGGCGAGGCCGCGACTGCTCAGGCGTTGGCCCAGGTGGTCGGGCTCACGCTTTTCGGAGGCGAGGTCACCGCCGCGCAGGTGACCGCTTCGACCACAGCTGGAGCCAGTCAGCGGTCGGCCGGCTCCGACGTGTCAGCTTCGGCCGTGCTGGGACTACGCGCGCTCGGAGAGGACGTGTCCGGAGCTCCTGGTTCCACGGCTTCTCTCGCGGATTGGGGGGTGCTCTCCGTTCTCTCGCTGCAGAGTGGAAGCCGTCGCGGTGCTCCGCCCGGCGCACAGGGCACCGTGCTTGCGCTCCGCGTGACACTGACGGTGGCTCACGGCGGACTTCCCGCGGGGAGCGAGATCATCATCGGGAGCGCTCAGGCAGTCGCGGTCGCCAAGGTGCCCGCGAAGCCTCGCCCGCCGGGAGAGCAGACTCCGCGTCCCACGCCACCCGTCCGTCCTTCGCTCCCCACGGCGCCTGAACCGGACACCGAGGGAGCAGTGCCCGGCGGGCCGGTGCTGGCTTCGCCGGAGGTCTCGGCCCGTCTTTCGTCCGGAGGCTACGTCTTCCCCATCTTCGGAACGGCCTCGTTCGGGGACAGCTTTGGCGCATCACGACCGGGGATTCCGGGTGGCTGGCATCACGGAGAGGACATCTTCGCCCGCGAAGGCGCACCCCTGCTTGCAGTTGCCGACGGCACGATCCACCAGGTCGGGTTCATCAAGCTCGGCGGCTTTCGGCTGTGGCTGCGGGACGATCTGGGGAACGACTTCTACTACGCGCATCTCTCCGCCTATTCACCGCTCGCGATCGAGGGCAAGCGCGTGGAAGCCGGTGACGTGATCGGCTTCGTGGGCGACACTGGCGACGCCGACGGAGGATCGCCCCACCTCCACTTCGAGATCCATCCGGCCGCGATGAGCGGGCTCGGCTACGACGGCGTCGTTGCCCCCTATCCGATCCTCATCGCCTGGCGCCGTGCGGAGGACATCTCCTTCGCAGCCGGACGGGTCTACGCCCCGGTCGGCGCAGGAGGAAAAGCGCTTCCTCCCCCCGGAGCCGTGCTTCTCCAAGTCGACGACATCGGGTCGACCAGCGGACTCGTACCGGGCGCACTCGAGCGCGTCCTTGCTCGCTAGATCCTCTGACGCAAGACCGGAATCCGCTCGCGCGGATTCCGGTCACGCACGATCTCGAGGCAGCCGCTTTCGCGACTGCGCGAGTTCGACTACTTGGACTCGTCGCCCGGCTCGCTGCCGTTGCCCGGCGTCGAGTCCGTTGACGTCAGGTCAGAGGACTCGGTGCCGTAGCTCCCGCCGAACTCCTCGAAGCTGTCGCCGTTTCCACCCGAGATGCGCTCCATGAGCCAGTCGCGAGTTGCCTGACCGGTCCACGGGTTGTAGAGCATGCCGAGCGTGACACCGGTCAAGAGCGCCACATTGCGGGCCTTATGGCCCTTCTTGTCGCCCTTGATGCGTTCGGACGCATCGGAGAGGTCGTTGACCAGCGTCTGCAGCTCCTTCTGGAAGTCCTTCCCAGAGATGTTTTGCGCCTTGCCCTTGACGCCCTCGCCCTTCGAGATCTTGTCGTAGAGCTCTCGTGCAGCGGCAAACGCTGCGACCAGGTCCTCCCGCAAATCGGGGTCCTCGATCGCGCGCTTGACGTATGGGCGCACGGCCTCGGCGGTGTCCTTGGTCTTTGCCATGCGATGTACCACCTTTCCTTGACTTGGTTTTGAAGTATGTCGTCTAGGATCGCCCTGGTGCAGGGCGTCCTCTCTCTTCTTTTCCATCCGAGGCGATTGCTAACCATTCTGGCGGGAATCGTCGCCACGATCGCGTACATCTGGATCGCCGCGGTGCGTGCCGTGCCCGGCGTTCGCCGCCGAAAAGCCGCTACGCGGGTGAGCTGGCGAGCGAGGCGGACCCGGTCGTAAGGCTGAGTCGTTGGACGGTCTGACCCGGTTCGTCCTTCGGCACCGCTGGAGCGTGCTCGGGGCGTGGATCATCGTGTTCGGCATCTGCGGCTTTGCGTCGACGCAGCTCGCCGACCTGCTTACGAATCGCTTCACGCTGCCCGGCACCGACACGCACCGGGCGGAGCTCCTCCTCGAAGAGCACTTCGACCAGCGCACCACGGGCGCATTCACCATCGTGGCCGAGGGAGAGGGGAATGCCGATGCGCTCGTGCCGCGGGTGCGCGCCGCGGCCGAGAGGGCTGCGGCGGAGCTCCCGACCGGCAGGGTGGTTGCCGTCGAGCCCGTCACCGCCGACGTTGTCGTCGGGCAGATCGTCTCCAACCTCGAGCCGGCTGACTCCAAAGGACGAACCGACGAGATGCGGGAGGCCGTAGGCGTCATCCCGGGCGCCGAGGTCTACGTCACCGGCCAGGCTGCCATCGAGCACGATCTCGACCCGGTCTTCGCCGAAGATCTCGCCAAAGGCGAGCTGATCGCCGTTCCGATCGCGCTCCTGATCCTCATCTTCACCTTCGGCACGCTGGCCTTCCTGCTTCCCTTCGCCTTCACGATCGTGACGATTCCGACCACGCTGGGGATCATCTGGGTGTTCGCCAACTTCATGGAGTTGACGACGTACCTGACGAACCTCGTCACGCTGATCGGCCTCGGTATCGCGATCGACTACTCCTTGCTGATCGTTTACCGCTACCGCGAGGAGCTTCGCCGCGGATCGTCTCGCGACGAGGCGCTCGTGGCGACGATGCTGACCGCGGGACGCGCGGTCGTGTTCAGCGGCACCGCGGTCGCGCTCGGGCTCGCACTGCTCCTGTTCATGCCCCTCCCGTTCATCCGCGGCTTTGGGGTGGGCGGGCTGATCATCCCCGCCGTCTCCGTGCTCGCGGCGGTGACGTTCCTGCCGGCCGTCCTCTCGCTCGTGGGAAAGCCGCTCGACAGGGTGCGTCTGCTTCCGAAGAGCTGGCTCGAGCATCGTTCGGATCACGAGCACGGCTTCTGGGCAGTGCTGGCGAACTTCGTCATGCGCTACCCGAAGACGGTGGCCGGGATGACTTCCGCCGTTCTCATCCTGCTCACCCTGCCCGTACTCGCGCTCGAGCTGGGGCCGGGCTCCAACGAGGGGATTCCGCGCGAGCTCGAGGCGATGCAGGGATTCGACGTCCTGAGCGACGCCGTCGGAGCAGGGGCGACGGCGCCGAGCGCCATCGTGGTGGACACGGGAAGCGCGGGAGGCGTTCGGGATGCTGTGATCGCGCCGGCGCTCGCGAGCCTCGCACGGCTCCTCGAGGAGGATCCCGAGGTCGCGGCGATCCAGTTCGACCGCACAGCACAGCACGTCGACTCGACCGGCCGTTATCTGAACGTCGGTGTCATCGGCGAGAGGGACTACGGCGATCCCGCAAGCCTCGAGTTCGTGGACCGGCTACGTGGAGAGATCATCCCGGCTGCGGGATTTCCCCCGAGCGCGGTCGTCTATGCGGGCGGCGGGCCGCCGGGTGGCAAGGACTTCATCGACCTTACGTACAGCTGGTTCCCCTGGCTCGTGCTCGCGGTGCTGATAGCGACGTTCTTCCTGCTGATGAGAGCATTCCGCTCGATCGTGCTGCCGCTGAAGGCGATCATCCTGAACCTGCTCTCCATCGGGGCTGCGTACGGCCTGCTGGTGATCGTCTTCAAGTGGGGCGCGGGCGGGTGGATCGGCCTGATCGCGTTCGACCAGATCGAGGCGTGGGTTCCGGTGATGCTCTTCGCCATGCTCTTCGGCCTCTCGATGGACTACGAGGTCTTCCTCGTCTCGCGGATGCGCGAGGAGTGGGACAAGGGGGCGACGAACGAGGAGGCGGTCGTCCTGGGGCTGACGAAGACGGGCCGGCTCGTCACGGCGGCGGGGCTGATCATGTTCGCGGCGTTCATGGGGTTGATCGCGGGCTCGATCGTGGGATTGCAGCAGTTCGGGTTCGGCCTCGCGGCGGCGATCCTGATCGACGTCACGATCGTGCGTGCGCTACTCGTGCCGAGCGCGATGAAGCTCTTCGGGAAGTGGAACTGGTGGCTGCCTGATGGTCTAGCGCGAGTCGTCCGCGTCGAACCGTCGCCACTCGGCGAGCATCGAGCGCGCACCGTGCCCGCCGCAGCGAGCGGCGACTGACTTCCCGGCGGAGCCGGGCCAAGCATCTAGCATCCCCGCGTGCAGCCAAAGGGTCTCATCTGCGCGGGTGGCGAGGCGACGCGCCTCGGTGAGCTCACGCGCGTCTCCAACAAGCACCTGCTCCCGGTCGGGAGCTGGCCGATGATCTACTACCCGTTGCAGCTTCTCCAGCTCGCGGGCATCCGTGACGTTCTCCTTGTCACTGGCAAGGGGCATGCGGGGCAGATGATCGATCTTCTCGGCGACGGACGGCTTGCGCCGCGGGGCGGCGGCGATCCGATTCTCGAGGTCGACCTCACCTACAAGGTGCAGACGGAGCCTGGCGGGATCGCACAGGTCGTGGGCATGGCGCGCGACTTCGCCGCCGGCGCTCCGCTCGTGGTCGTGCTCGGCGACAACATCTTCGAGTTCGCGCAGTCGGCGGCGCTCGGGGAGTGGGCAGAAAACGGGAAACGCGCTCGGATCTTCGTCACGGACGTCGACGATCCCGAGAATTTCGGCGTCGTCGTGTACGGCGACGGAGGCACGATCACCGACATCGTCGAGAAGGCCGGAGTCGTCGACAAGCGCTACGACGCTCCACCTTCCTCGCACGCGGTCGTGGGCCTCTATTGCTACCCACCCGACGTGTTCGACGTCATCTCCAGACTCGAGCCGTCGAGCCGCGGCGAACTCGAGATCACTGACGTTAATCGCCACTACGCGGCTGAGGGCCGCCTGGAGGCCCGCGAGGTCGAGGGCTGGTGGGAGGACGCCGGTAAGCACTGGCAACATCTCGCCGATATCGGCCGCCGGATCGACGTGACGGGAGCCAACAAGTGATCGAGGGACTCCAGCGGTTCCCACTCAGGGTGCACGAGGACGAGCGCGGCTGGTTCTGCGAGCTCCGCAAGGACAGCGTTCTGCCCGCAAGCATGACGCAGACGAACGTGTCCTTCTCCCGCGCCGGGGTCATCCGCGGCCTTCACTTCCACGAGCGCGGACAGGATGATCTCTTCGCATGCCTGCACGGGATGGCCCGTGTCGTCGTGCTCGACCGCTCAAGCGGCGAGACGTACACCGAGGACATCGGGGAGGACAACCGCGTCGCGCTCTACATCCCAGGCCGCCATGGTCACGGCTTCGAGGCGCTGACCGACATTCTCTTCTGCTACCACGTGACCGCCGAATACGACCCCGCCAACCCCGATGAGCAGACGATTTCCTGGAACGACCCGCGCGTCGTAGGCCTATGGAGTACCAGCACACCGACTCTGTCCGCGCGGGACGCCGCCGTCGCGTCCTGATCACGGGCGCCGGCGGCCAACTCGGCCAGGCGCTCCAGGACGTGTTCTCGGACGACGACCTCGCCGCGCTCGCTCGCGAGGACTGGGACGTCAGCGACCCGCCAAGTTACAAGTTGTTACAAGGCAGATTCGACCTCGTTCTGCACGCGGCTGCTTGGACGGATGTCGACGGCGCCGAGGCCGATCCGCAGGGCGCTGCAGCCGCGAACGTGGGGGGAAGCGCGAATGCGGCCGCCCTCGGCGTGCCGCTCGTGACTTTCTCGTCGGATTACGTGTTCGACGGTCGCAAGGGCGAGCCGTACGTCGAGTCCGACGGGCCTAACCCACTCTCCGTTTACGGGCGCAGCAAGCTCCACGGCGAAGCCGCCGCCGGCTCGGACGCGTGGATCGTCCGCAGCTCGTGGCTCTTCGGTCCGACAGGCCACAACTTCGTGCGGACGATGCTCCGGCTCGGTGCAGAGCGCGATGAGCTAACTGTGGTCGACGACCAGCGTGGCTGCCCGACCTTCGTGGGGCATCTTGCTCTCGGCGTGCGGGAGCTCGTCGACACTGAGCGGCCGAAGGGGATCTGGCATGTCGCCGCCGCAGGGGACTGCTCGTGGGCCGAATTCGCGGAGGCGATCTTCGCCGAGGCCGGGATCGACTGCCGCGTGCGGAAGATCTCGACCGAGGAGCTCGGACGACCCGCGCCCCGTCCCGAGCACGCGATCCTGCGTAGCGAGCGAGATGGCGCGCCCACGCTCCCCCATTGGCGGGAAGGGCTACGCGCATGTCTCACCGAGCTTCGCTTCGAGCAGGAGTCGAACGAAGCCGAGTAACAGTCTGTTACGTGGCAGGGGTAGCCTTTCCCGGATGCGACTTCTCGTCACCGGCGCGGCTGGGTTCATCGGCTCGAACTTCGTCCACTACTGGCTCGAGCACCACCCCGACGACCACGTCGTCGCCTACGACCTCCTGACCTACGCCGGCAACCGCGAGAACCTTGCCGCTGTCGAGGACAGCATCACCTTCGTGCAGGGGGACATCTGCGACGGGGAGCTTGCGGAGAGGACCCTTCGCGAAGAGCGGATCGACGTCGTCGTCAACTTCGCCGCCGAGTCGCACAACAGCCTCGCAGTTGTCGATCCGACGAGGTTCTTCAAGACGAACGTGCTCGGTACGCAGACGCTCCTCGAGGCCGCCCGGGCAGCAGGAGCGTCGAGATTCCACCATGTCTCGACCTGTGAGGTCTACGGCGATCTCGCACTCGACACCGGCGAGGTCTTCACCGAGGACTCCCCGTATCGGCCGCGGACGCCCTACAACGCGTCCAAGGCCGGCGCCGACCACGCCGTTCGCGCCTACTTCGAGACCTTCGACCTGCCCATCACGATCACGAACTGCTCGAACAACTATGGCCCGTACCAGTTCCCCGAGAAGGTGCTTCCGCTCTTCACGACGAACGCGCTCGACGACGAGCCCCTCCCCATGTACGCGTCGACGCAGAACAAGCGCGAGTGGCTGCACGTTCTCGACCACTGCTCGGCGATCGACCTCGTGTTGCACGATGGCGTCGAAGGGGAGACCTACAACGTGGGATCGGGGATCGAGGCGACGATCGAGGAGATCGCCGACCTCGTGCTGGAGCTCACCGAGAAGCCGCAGACCTTGAAGACGATCGTCGCCGACCGGCCGGGTCACGACCGCCGCTATCTGCTCGACGCGACGAAGATCCGCGACGAGCTCGGCTGGGAGCCGGCGCACGGCTGGCGCGACGGCCTGGCGGAGACGGTCGCCTGGTACACGGGGAACCGCGACTGGTGGGAGCCGTTGAAGAAGCGCGCTCCGGTCGAGGAAACCGCCTGGCGCTGAGCCGAGATCTTGCGCCGATACTCAAACGGTTTACGTTATGTCGCTAGCCTGGTCCACCGTTGTGCGCCTCCTGACCGTCTGCTCGGTTCTCGTCGCGCTGGCCGCGGGTGTCGCAGGGGCGCAACCGGTGCAGTCCGGGGCCATGCCGGGAGAGGCAGTTTTCGTCGTTTCCGGACGCGGCTGGGGTCACGGTGTCGGGATGAGCCAGTACGGCGCCTACGGCATGGCCAACGCCGGCCACACGCACGAGGAGATCCTCGCGCACTACTACTCGGGAACGGAGATCGGCAAGGCCGAGACGAAGCAGGTTCGCGTGCTCCTCGCCGAGGGCAAGCCCGCGGTGACGGTCTCGTCCGCGAAGCCGTTCACCGCGGTCGACGGACGCGGTGAGACGTTCAAGCTCGCTCCTGGCGCGATCGTGCTCAGGCCCAAGCTGAAGCTGCCCGTGGTCGACGCGCCTCGGCCGGTCAACGTCGCATCGCCTCTCGTGATCCGGCCTGGGAAGGACACGCCCCTGTCCTTCGACGGAGTGCAATACCGGGGCAGCCTCGAGCTGGCCGTGCAGGGCCAGTTTTTCCGCGTGGTGAACTTCGTCCGGCTCGACGCCTACCTCCCCGGAGTGGTCGCGAACGAGATGCCGCATACGTGGCCGAGCGAAGCGCTGGAGGCGCAAGCGGTCGCCGCGCGCTCGTATGCGCTCGCAAACCTCGTCAAGGGGAAGCCGTTCGACCTCTACTCCGACGTTCGCAGCCAGGTCTACCGCGGTGTCGCGGGCGAGAAGCCGCGAACGACCGCGGCGGTGCGAGCCACCGCGAGTCAGGTCGTCCTCTACGGCGGCCGACTCGCCACGACCTACTACTTCTCGACCTCGGGCGGGAGAACAGCCAGTGCCGCAGACGTGTTCGGGACGCCCGTGCCGTACCTCCTGTCCCGCCCCGACCCGTGGGACAAGGCCTCGCCCCATCACATGTGGGGTCCGTTCTTGTTCGGCGCTCGCACCCTCCAGGCGAAGCTCGGCGTCGCCGACCGCATCCTCGACGCCGTCGGCGTGCCGACACCCTCTGGCCGTCTGCGCTCGATCACATTGCAGACGGAAGCAGGCTCCTCGAGTGCGCCCGCAGCGCTTTTGCGAACCAGCCTCGGTCTGCGCTCGACCTGGGTCACGATCGGCGTGCTTCGGCTCGATCAACCGCGCGAGACCGTCGTCTTCGGCTCACCGCTTCGGCTGACCGGCCTTGCACGGAGCCTGCCCGCTCCGTTGCTGTCCTCGTCGCCCGACGGGTCGAGGTGGACGGAAGTCGGCGCGGTTCAGCGAGCGACCAGTGGGATCGCCTCGCTCGTCGTCAAGCCCGAGCGGACGCTGCGCTACCGGATCGAGGCCGAGGGGGCGGCGTCGCCGGCAATCCTCGTCGAGGTCGCTCCGCGGGTGCAGCTCGCGCGGGGCGCAGGAGCTCTGTCGTTGACGGGCACTGTTCGCCCCCGACTGTCCGGAGCCACCGTCTTCATCGAACGCCGGGAAGGCGCAACTTGGAGGCGCGTCGTCAGGAAAACGGTTGATGCCGTAGGTGCGTTTCAAGCCGGCGTTGCTCGACAGGGTGAGTACCGAGCCAGCATCCCCGCTACCGGCGGCTACGCCGAAGCTGTGACGGCCGCGCTCTCGGTCGTCGGGTGAGCTGCATGCGACGCGCTCTTCTTCTCACCGCGGCTGTCCTCGCCTCGGCGCTGGCTCTTCCTGCCGCCGCGGATGCCGCCCGGGTGGCGGTCGGTCTGAAGCCGGGAGCGAGTACCGCGGCGGTCGCAGCCGCCGTGGAACGTCGAACCGGGACTCGTCCTGAGCTGCTGCAACCGATCCCTGCTCTCGTCGTCGATCTTCCAGCGGGACTGTCACTTACAGGTATCGAAGGGATCCGCTACGTCGAGACCCTCCACTCGCGGCGTCTCGCCTTCACGCCGTCGGATCCACTTGTCTCGCGCCAGTGGTACCTGACGCAGAGCCGCTTCTACGAGCCGTGGCTGACGCTGCCCGCCCTCGAGCGCGTTCCGGTCGCCGTGATCGACTCCGGTGTGGACGAGAGCCACCCCGAGCTCGCCGGGAAGATCCTCGCCGCCCAGAGCTTCGTCGGCGGCTCGGCGAACGTGGACGCGCTCGGGCACGGGACCTTCGTCGCGGGGCTCATCGCGGCGGGCGTGGGCAACGGGATCGGCATTGCCGGCCTCGCTCCCTCGGCCGAGCTCTTGGTCGCCAAGGTGGTTACGCCGTCTCGCGCGATTCCGATCGAAGCCGAAGCGAAAGCGATCCGCTGGGCGGTCGAGAACGGGGCGCGGGTGATCAACATGAGTCTCGGTGGCATCCGCGATCCGCTCGACCCCAACCGCGACAGCTTCTCGCGCCTCGAAGCCGACGCCGTGGCCTATGCGGTCTCGAACGGCGCGGTCGTGGTGGCCGCAGTGGGCAACGCCGACCAGGCGCCTTCGAGCCCGTGGCAGTACGCGAGCTATCCCGCCGCGTTGCCACATGTTCTCGGAGTGAGCGCGATCAGCGAGACCGGCGGCGTGCCGAAGTTCTCGAATCGGGACAAGGTCTACAACGATCTGGCTGCGCCCGGAGACCGAATCCTCTCCATCTTTCCGCGCCCGCTGACATCGCGTTTCCCGGCGTGCGCCGAGCAGGGCTATTCGAGCTGCGGGCCGGAGGAGTATCGCGAGGCCCAGGGCACCTCCTTCTCCGTGCCGCAGGTGTCGGCGGCCGCCGCGCTCCTGCTCGCGCTTCGCCCGCTGCTGCAGCCCGAGCAGGTGACGGCGATCCTTGAGCAGACCGCGGTAGATGTGACACCGGCGACGGGATGCGCGGCCTGCATCGTCGGTCGCGACGAGCACTCGGGCCGTGGCCGGCTCGACGTGGCCGCGGCCATCGCCGCGCTGGCCGAGCCTCTGCCACCGGCAGATAGATTCGAAGCCAACGACGACGCGGGCGCTCGTTCCTACACCGTGTCGGGATCGAACCGGCGGCTGAATGCGACAGTTGACTTCTGGGACGACCAGGACGACGTCTATGCGGTCAGGCTGAAGAAGGGCCAGCGGTTGTACGTAGGCTTGACGGGAGGCGTCGCCGACGCCGACTTGAGCCTCGCTCTCTGGCTCCCGAAGACCCCCACCATCGGAAACGTGCGCAACTTGCGCTTTCGCGCCCGCATCTCTGCGCGTCCCGCAGCTCGCGAGTACTTCTCACACCGCGCGTCGAGAGCGGGCTCCTACTACGTGCAGGTGCGCATGTCGAGCCCGGGCGTCACCGGGTACCGGCTGATCATCGTCAAGGGCTGACCTCTCCAATCAGATCGTCGCGCCGATTTCGCGCGCGAGCTCGACCGTCCCGGCCGCGAGCTGAGGTCTACAGAAGCTCGTCCTCGGAAACCTCGCGCAGCACTCGCGCGGGGTTCCCGACGACGATCGTCCTCGGCGCGACGTCCTTCGTCACGACGGCGCCCGCTCCGACGAACGCCTCCTCTCCGATCTCGATCCCCGGACAGAGAACCGCGCCGCCTCCGACCCGCGCGCCCCGCCGGATGGTCGGCCCCTTCATGAGCTCATGGCGCCGCTCGGTTCGCCCCATGAAGTTGTCGTTCGTCGTGACGACACAGGGCGCGATGAAGACGTGCTCCTCGAGTGTCGAGTACGCGGTGATGTAAGCCTCGGCTTGAATCCGTGTCATCGCGCCGATCGTGGTGTCGTTCTCGACCAGCGAGCCGCGCCCGATGATCACCTCGTCCCCGACCGTCACGCGCTCCCGTACGCACGACTGGTCGCCGAGGATGACCCGTGCGCCGATCTGCGAGCCGGCGAAAACGATCGCACCTGTGGAAACGATCGTTCCCTCGCCGATCTCGGTTGCCGGGAGCGGCTCCCGCTTTGCGGTCGAGCGCGACGAGAGCGCGGGCTGCTTGCCGACGACCGCGTTCTCGAGCACCTTCACGCCCTCCCCGAGCACCGTCCCCGGGTAAACGGTTGCCGTCGGGTGGACTTCAGCTTCCACGGAGCGATCTCGTGAGCATGTCGAGCGCCCGCACGACGCGCGCACCGTCCTCGGCGACCTTGCGGCGGTCACCCTCGCCCCCGATCAGACGCAGGAACTCCAGGCACTCGAGCTTGAGCGGCTCGTCGCTGGCAATGCGCGGACTGAAGATGTCGCCCGTGCGAGTCTGCCACTCGCCGTAGCGGTCGGACGGCCGCCACGGAGCTTTCTCGTACACAGTGACCTTGCGCTCGAGCTCCATGTCGTCGAAAACGACCATCTTCTCGGTGCCGACCACCGTGATCTTCCGCATCTTGTGCGGATCGAGCCACGAGAGGTGCATGTGCGCGATCTTCCCGGACGGAAACCGCAGGTAGCAGAAGACGACATCTTCGACCCCGTCCGTCAGGAAGTCGCGGCCGAGCGCGATCGCCTGCTCCGGGTCCTCGTCGAGCAGGTGGAGGATCACGGAGAGGTCGTGCACGCCGAGCGACCAGAGGGCATTCTCGTTCGACCTGATGATCCCCAGGTTCTGGCGGTTCCCGTAGACGCAGAGCACGTCACCGAGCTCACCCGCGCCGATCATCTCCTTCAGGCGGCGAACGCCGGGGTGGTACAGGAGCAGGTGACCGGGCATGAGAACCAGGTCGCGGTCCCGCGCGAGCGCGACGAGCTCGTCCATCTCGACGCCGACCATCGCAGGCGGCTTCTCCACCAAAACGTGCTTGCCCGCGCCGAGGGCGCGGCGGGCGAGGTCGAAGTGAGTCGGCACCGGCGTCGCGATGACGACGGCGTCGAGCTCTGGGTCGGCCAGCATCTCCTCGAAGCTCGCTGTCCAGCGCGCCTGGGGGTAGCGGGACGACGCGACCTCACCCTTTTCGACGTCCGAGTCACAGAGCCAGGTGACCTCGGCCAGCTCCGCGAAGTTGCGGGCGAGGTTCGGGCCCCAGTGTCCGAGCCCGGCGACGCCGACCCGGACCGTCACAGCTTCCAGACCTTGTCGGAGCCCTTCCCATTGGCGCCGGTTGCGTTTCGCAGGTCGACCACGAGCTTCGAGTCCTCCACGAGCCGGTCGTAGTCGATGCCGTAGTGGTCGGTGACGACCACTACGCAGTCGTACGAGGCCGGGTCGAGCGGAGACGAGCTCATCGTGATTCCGTTCTCGCGAAACGAAGGCACATGCGGGTCGTGATAGGAGACATCGGATCCCGCGGCCTCGAGGAGCCCGATCAGCTTGATCGCAGGACTCTCACGGGTGTCCGAGATGTTTGGCTTGTAGGCGACTCCGAGGACGAGAATCCGCGAGCCGGAGAGCGAAAGCTGCAGGGAGTGGTTGAGCGCCTGCGAGACCACCGAGCGGCAGAACCAAGGCATCGACTCGTTGACCTTTCCGGCGAGCTCGATGAACTCCGTGTAGAAGCCGTACTCCCGCGCCTTCCAGGTGAGATAGAAGGGATCGATCGGGATGCAATGCCCACCGAGACCAGGCCCTGGCTTGAAGGACATGAAGCCGAACGGCTTGGTGGCAGCGGCTTCCACGACTTCCCAGACATCGATCCCCATCCGGTCGCAGAGCTGCGCGAGCTCGTTGACGAGGGCGATGTTGACCGAACGGAAGATGTTCTCGAGCAGCTTGGTGAGCTCAGCCGCCTCTGGTGACGACACCGGGTGCACGGTGTCGATCGCGGCCGCATAGAAGGCCACCGCGGCGTCGGTCGACGCCTGGTCGATGCCACCCACGACCTTCGGCACCGTCTTCGTGGTCCAGTCGTCACGGCCGGGATCCACGCGCTCGGGCGAGAAGGCGAGGTAGAAGTCCTTCCCGGCCGTGAGACCGCTCCCGGACTCGAGCACGGGGAGCACCTGCTCGCGGGTCGTGCCGGGATAGGTCGTCGACTCGAGGACCACGAGGTGTCCAGGACGGAGCCGCGTCGCGATCTCCTCCGCCGCCGAGATGAGGATCCGGAGATCGGGCTCGCGCTGTCTGGAGAGCGGGGTCGGGAGCGCGATCAGGATGGCGTCGGCCTCGCGAAGCTCGTCGTAGTCCGTCGTCGCCGAGATCGATCCGCTCTCGACGTGCGGCTTCAGCGTCTCCGAGGGGATGTCCTCGATGTAGCTATCGCCCCGATTCAGCCGCTCGACCCGCGCCGGATCGATGTCGACGAGGACGACCTTCTTGCCCACCTCCGCGAATGCATGTGCGAGCGGCACGCCGACGTATCCGGCGCCCACGATGGCGACGTCCCGTTTCATCGGTCGGGCATCGTAGCGACCAGCAGGCTGACAATCCGCGCCGACGCGCGACCGTCGCCGTAGAGCTGAGGACGCGTCTCCGGCATGGTTGCGATCGTCACTGCCGCTTCGATCGCGTCCGGGTCGTCGTCCACGAGGGTGTTCGCGCCGACTTCGACCGTCGCCACCCACTCCGTCGAGGGTCGAAGGGTGACGCAGGGGACGCCGTACCAGTACGCCTCCTTCTGGAGGCCGCCGGAGTCGGTCGCGATGACCCGAGCCTGCGACGCGAGCGACGCGAGCTCGAGATAGCTCAGCGGATCCGTGAGATGCACGTGCTCACCGAGCTCGATGCCCTCGCTCTCGATTTGGGAGCGGGTGCGCGGGTGCGCGGGAAACACGATCCGCTCCGTCAAGCGGTTCAGGCCTTCGATGATGCGCCCGAGCCGGGGCTGGAAGACGTTTGCCTCGCGGTGAACCGTGGCGACGAGGTAGCTCTTGGGCTCGAAGGGGATCGGGAAGCGCTCTCGGGCGATCGGCGCGAAGCGGCTGCAGGCCTCGGCCATCACGTCACCGACGACATGAGGCTGACCCAGGGCACCTTCCTCGACGAGGGTCTCCCGGGAGCGGTCGTCGGGGCAGAAGAGCAGCCATGCCAGGCGGTCGACCTCGATGCGCGCGCGCTCCTCGGGCATCGTCAGGTCGCCACTTCGCAGACCCGCCTCGACGTGCGCAAGCGGCACCGAAGCCTCGGCCGACGCCCGTGCTCCGGCGAGGGTCGAGTTGGTATCGCCGTACACGAGCACGAGGTCGGGCTCCTCCCGGTGGATGACGCGCGTGATCTCAGGCTCCATGACGTCCGGATCCGCGGTCTTCAGCTCGAGCCGGTAGTGCGGTCGGGGGAGTCCGAGCTCCTCGACGAAGACCTCGGAGAGCTCGCGGTCGTAGTGCTGCCCGGTATGCACAACGACCTCGTCGATGCCTGCGACGAGGAAGGCGAACGAGAGTGGACCGCTCTTGATGAACTGTGGCCGGTTTCCGACGACGGTGAGGACCTTCACAGAGCGAGGAGACTACTGGCCCGCTTTGGCCGAGCGGACCAGTCGTCTTCTTCGGGGGGTCAGACAGCTAGGCGACGATCTTTATCGGGGTGCCGGCGGGAGCTAGCCGCTTGAGCATGAGTGCCGCCACGTTCGACATGCGAACGCAGCCATGGGACACTGCCTGCCCGAGCAGCCAGGGCATCGAGGTGCTGTGGAGGCCAACGACACCGCCTCCTGGCCACTCCGAGAGCTTCGAGTACGTGCTCGTCTCGAAGGCGAAGGTGCCGAGGAATCGCTCCGTCGGCTTGAACTTCGCGGTGATATAGAACGTTCCGATCGGAGTCTCCATCCCTTTGCGACCGACTGCCACTCGAGTGGCAAACCGGGTCTTGCCCTGCTCGAGTACGCGCAGCTTTCTCGACGAGAGGTCGATGACGATGCTGCGCTGCACGGGGCGCA
>Ga0183260_10000389_pt1 | contig 36879 bp, 32 predicted proteins | sample AntDrymUQ4972206_2_FD_129768 | JGI IMG/M metagenome (GOLD analysis project Ga0183260, IMG submission 129768) | Polar desert sand microbial communities from Dry Valleys, Antarctica - metaG UQ497 (22.06) (version 2) (version 2) | ecosystem: Environmental > Terrestrial > Soil > Desert | place...
GTTGATCCCGATCACGCGGCAGATCGACTGCAGTTCGCGCGTCCAGTCGCCGTACACGCCGTGAATGTGGTTGCAGTGGAACTCGTTGATGAACGCCTCGACCGGGCAGGCGAAGCGGGCGAACGCGTGAGGCCAGTTGTCCTGCGACAGCGCGGCCAGCTCATGATTCCGGCTCCCGAAGTCGACGATCTCCGCCTGCACGACGACCATTCGATACCGCCGGTCGTGCCGCATCAGCCGCGCCAGGGTGAACGGCCCCGGGCTCGCGATGTGGTAAACGGCGGCCCCCCCGGCGGGGAAGTAGAAGCCCTGCGGGCGGAACTCGACCTTCGGCAGGTTGACGGCGGGGTCCGTGCTGCGCCCTGCAAAGTAGGTCGCGTGCTCGCCGCTGTTGCACAGATCCCAGACGTCGAGATCCGCATGATAGTGCCGGACGTCGGCAAACAGCACGGGGGTCCGCGCCAGGTGCGCGAAGATCTGCATCGTCAGCGCCGCATCGCTGTCGGCTTCAGTGGCACAGACGATGGAGGGCTTCGGGGTGCCGTCGGGCCCATACGGGTCGTTCAGGAATGCTTCCGCCACATCGGCCGTGGCGAAGTGTTCCGTGAGCTCGCGTTGTCCCTTGATGCCGCAGAAGTCGTACTTGAACTCCTCGATCAGGTCGAGGGTCGCATAGTAGAGCCCGAGCTGACGCTCGAGGAGGTCGCGTGTGAGAAGGAACGCGGCATCAGGTGCCGTCCAGTGGATCCGGCCGACACTCCGTTCCAGGAACGCGAGCGCGGGCGCAATCCTCTCGCCGTGCTGCATCTCCCCCTCGGCCCGGCGCACGAGCTCCATCTGGTCCACGTGGTCCACGTCGATTCCGAAGTCGGCCGCCCACTGCGCCGGATCGATCACCGTGGTATCGATTCCCAGGGAGCGCCCCCCGATCAGGCAGTAGGTGAGGCCCCGCAGCCGATGAACCGCGGCTATAGCCAGGAGGTCGGCCCGGAGCGCCCCATAGACCTCGTCGTCTGCAATGTCTCCGAAGCGCTTGGTGAACGGGATGCCGGCCTGGTCGAGCGACCCGGAGTTCGCCAGCATGCCCACCAGTCCCGGGTACTGCGGGTTGATGTTGGAGAACATCACCACCGGCTTGGGGCAGAACTGCGCGGCCACGCGGGCGTATTGAGGCCAGGCCCAGACCGAGAAGTTGAAGATGACCGCATCGACCCCCGCCGCCATCAGCGCCCGGCCGTTGCGGACCGCGATCTCGTTCTGCCAGATCACGTCGTCGCCGGGTACCACCTCGAAGCCGTCGGCTTCGAGACGCGAGACGAGCAGGTCGCGAAACTGGCGGTTCACGGGCGCGAGCGGCTCCTGAAGGAACGCACGGCCATCGCCAAAGTCCAGGACCCCTACTTTTATCCGGCGGCTTGCAAGATGCTCCAGCAAAAAACGGCTCCTCTTCCGAAGGTCAGCGGCCTGTCGGCTGTGCGGCGGTCGCTGCCGGCAGGGACTCTCCCTGCCGTACCCAGGCCTCGTTGAAGTGCGCGTATTTGATGCTCTTGCGGACGGGGCGTCCCTCTGAATCCTTGGCGGCGGCCCGGGCCGGCGGCAGGAAGTAGCTGTAGGTGGCGTGCAGCGAGCCATCAGCCGCCTGGATCAGCGAGGGGTAGTGGTACTGGCCGAGCGCGTCCTGGTCCTCCGACGGCGGATCCTGTTCGAGGTGGCGGGTGTAGGGCCATGTGGCGCCGTCGTCTTCGGAGATGGAGACCGCGAGGCTGTACCGGCCACGCTCCAGATCGTTGTAGATCAGGGCCCAGTGCCCGTTGCGAAGCACGACGACCTCGGCGCCGGTGCCTGGGTTCGGGATGTCCGAGTCGCGGACGTCGCTCCAGGTGTCGCCGCGGTCCTTCGACTCGCTGATGTGCAGGCGCTTTGGTGGCGGCCCGTTGTCGCGCATGTAGGCCACGAGCGTTCCGTCACGACGCCTGGCGATCGTCGGCTGGATGTTCCCGCGCCCGACCAGCGGTTCGCTTGCGTGCCATGTCGCGCCGCGATCGTCCGAGATCGCCATGAGCGAAAAGCTGTAGCCGTCGGAGTAGAGCGGTACGATGATGCGGGTACCGTCGAGCACCGTCGGATGCGCGCGTGTCATCCACCCCAGGCGCCTGGAGAGCTTGTCGGACGCCTGCTTACGAATTGAGGCCATGTGCTCGACCATTCGTTCGTCGAGCGACCCGGCCGCCTCGCGCTCGAAGCGCTTCAGCGCTTCTTCGACCTTCTGCTGGAACGGCTCGCCCGGCTTGAGGAGCAGGAGGCCCTGCTGCTCCCATTCCGGAGCCCCTTCACCGGCGTGCCGCGTGCTGATCTTGAACTGCATGAGCGCCGTGTGCCATTCGTTGGCGAGGATGGCGGGCCAGAGCAGCCACAACCGCTCCTGCGGATCCAGGAACATCGTGGGGTTGGTATCCGGATACCCCGGCGTATCCGCGAGCAGGAACGGAGCGCTCCAGGCTCCCGTTCCTCCGCGCATCCGCGCACCGCGCACGACCACGTCGTCGGCGGTCCGCTCGCCGGATCCGTGGAACCAGCAGACGAGAAGATCGCGGTTGGGCAACTCGACGATCATGGAGGAGTGGTTGTGCCAGCCCTCGAGCGGGAAGACGAGCGTGCTCTTGTGAAAGGGGGCTTCCTGGGCAGCTCCGCCATGAAGTCCCGTCAGGCACAGAGCGAGCGCCGCGGCAACCGCTGTATGGATCGTCACATCAACCCTCCTTCGCGCTCGTCACCTTACCGGAAATGAATACGGTGGCGCAATCGGGGTCGGAGCACCCGCCCGCCGGTTGACACTCTTGTCGCCACGGCGATAGTACTGATGCCGGTTCAGGTGATGTGCACGCCAGGAGATGGAACATGCGGCTGACCGGCTTGTTTGCCGCGCTCGCCACGCCGGTTGATGCCGAGGGGAGCGTCGATCTGGAGACCGCCGATCGGATCTGCGACTTCGTCCTGGAGCGCGGTGTGGACGGCGTGTGCATCGGCGGCGCGACGGGGGAGTTTCCGCGTTTGGAACTTGCCGAGCGGCTCGCGATCATCCGGCGCGTTCAGCAGCGGGTGCCCCGAGGTACCGGAATCGTGACGGCGATCGGCTCGTCTTCGCTGCCGCGTGTGCTCGCGCTGGGAACGGCGGCCGCCGAGGCGGAGAGCCGTGCGGTGCTGCTGCCAATGCCCGTGTTCTTCCGTTACCAGCAGGAGGATCTGGCCGCATACTGCGCGCACGTGGCGGGCCAGGTTTCTCTGCCATGCCTGTTGTACGACCTGCCGGACTTTGCAACGCCCCTCGAGCCCGACACGGCGGTCCGTCTGATGGACCGCGAACGCAATGTCGTCGGGATCAAGGACAGCAGCGGCAGGCCAGAAAACCTGCTGCGGTTCCCCGAGGCCCGACGTGACCGCGAATGGACCCTGCTGGTGGGGGACGACCGGAATGCGCTCGCCGGACTCGACGCGGGGTGGGACGGTGGTATCTCCGGCGTGGCGTGCTGCTGCCCGGAACTGATGGTCGCGCTCCACCACAGCCACCGGCGCGGAGATCACGCGGAGGCCACGCGGTGCCAGGGGCTGCTCGACGAGCTGATCACGGAGCTTTCTGTCTTGCCGACCCCGTGGGGCGTCCGGGTTGCCCTCGGGGTCCGCGGCGTCGACACGGGACCACTTCCCCTGCCGCTCGGTCCTGAGCGTGTGCACCAGATCGGCAGATTCGAAAAATGGCTGCCCGCGTGGCTCGATAGGGCTGACATCCCGGGCCTGCGGCCGCTGGCGCAGCGCGTAGTGTGAGCGCAGCGCCTGTGGCGCGCGAGTATCAATCCCTGTCGGAGTTCAAGCCGGTGCTACGACGGGAGCGCCGGCGGATCAGCGGCCACAGGAGTGAGCCGGCGGTGATGGCCAGGAGCACCACGGCGATCGGGCGTGTCAGGAACACGCTGATGTCCCCCTGTGAGAGGACGAGCGCCCGCCGGAGATTCGACTCAGCCATGGGCCCGAGAATCAGTGCGAGCACGAGCGGCCCCATCGGGAAGCGAGCCTGCCGCAGGACGAAGCCGAGCGCCCCGGAAGCAAGCATCACCCAGACGTCGACCTGCGCCTGGTTCAGGGCGTAGCTTCCGAGGACGCACACGATCAGGATCAATCCCCAGAGGATCTCGTCCCTGATCGTGAGGATGCGGGCGAGTGGTCTCGCACCTGCCAGCCCGACGAGAAATGTCAGGAATGAGGCCATCAGCAGCAACATGACGATGTCACTTGCGAGTTCGGGACGATCCCTGAACAACATCGGGCCGGGCTGAAGGCCATGGATTAGCAGTGCGCCAATCAGGACGGCGGAGGCGGCGTCGCCGGGAATCCCCAGCGTGAGCATGGTCGTTACAGCGCCGCCGATGGCCGCGTTGGCCGCCGTGCACGAGGCCACGAGGCCCTGGAGCGATCCGTGCCCGAATGCGCCGGGCGTGGACGACAGGCGGCGGGACTGCCCCCACGCGATCATCGAGCCGATGTCGCCGCCGGCCCCCGGGATGATTCCAACCCCGGTGCCGACGATCGAGCCGAGCAGGGCGTGAGGCGCCATCTCCCGCAGCTCGCGGCCGGAGGGCACGATGCGCTCGAGCGGCAGGGGATGGCGCAGCCGGTGCGGCGCACGTGTGTACACCTGCATCAGCACCTCGGCCACTCCGAACAACCCGACCATCACCGGGATGAACGAAACTCCCTCGATGAAGGCACCCGAGCCGAACGTCAGGCGCGGGTAGGCCATGATGGGATCGAGTCCCACGACCGAAATCGCGAGCCCCAGCATCCCCATCAGCAGTCCCTTGAGCAGCGACTCGCTCGAAATGCTGACCATCATGCTGATGCCGAACACCGCGAGTGCGAAATACTCCGCCGGCCCGAACCGCAGGGCGAACGCCGCCAGCGGATATCCGGCCAGCGCCAGGACGAGAATGCTGATCGCCTGACCCACGAAGGCGCCAAACGCGTTCACCCCCAGGGCGAGCCCCGCCTTCCCCTGCTGCGCCAGCGGATAGCCGTCCCAGGTCGTTGCGATGGAAGCCGGAGTTCCCGGTGTGTTGATGAGGATGGCGGGGATACCACCGCTGAAGATGGCGGCGCACAGCAGCCCGAAGAGCATGGCCAGGGCCTGGTCGGTCGGCAGCCAGAAGGTCAGCGGGGTCAGGATGGCCAGCCCCATGGTGGCGGTGAACCCGGGGAGTGCCCCGAAGACGATGCCGAGGATCACACCTGCGGAGAGGTACAGCCAGGTCGCGGGATCGAAAATCGGCACCTCAGAGCCGCACGCGGAGCAGCGCGTCGAAGACGCCCACCAGGAGAGCCGTGATCGACACCGCCAGAACGCTGCTTCGAAGCCAGGGCTCCCCGACGGTGCGGTAGATGCCGGCCAGGAGGAGTGGTGTGCGCCAGACGAAGGGCACAGCATCCCAGAGCGCAAGGTACGCCGCCAGCAGCGCCAGGATCGCGGCGACCTGCCGCAGGCGCCGATCGCGCCAGCCGTGTGGCCAGTAGTCGGTTAAAGCGGAGGGGACCGGACGACGGGCTGACGCGGCCAGCGCAAGGCCAAGGAAGGCCAGGCCAAGGCCGATCATGGTGGGGAAGAATCCAGGGCCGGGCACGTGTGCCAGACCATCGGGCAGTCCGCGGCCGGCGAGGGCCAGCGATGCGCCGAGAACGGCAAACGCGAGGCCCAGACCGGTGTCCCACCTGCGTGCGTTCATTCCGTCACCGCGCGCCGGCCAGACCGAGTCCCGCCTGGGCCACGAGGTGCCCGAAGCGCTCGGACTCCTGCTGGACGAACTGCTCGAAGGCCTCTCCCTTTAGCACCTCGACCTCGAGACCGCGCTCTCGTGCGAAGCGCGCGAACTCGTCGCTCGCGAGTACGTCCGTAAGCGCCTGCAGCAGGCGCTCGCGACGGTCCGGCGCGAGACCACGAGGAGCAAGAAATCCGCCCCATGCGTCAATCGTCAGGTCGGGATAGCCCAGCGATGAGAACGTCGGCACATCCGGCAGGAGGGGGGACCGTTCATCGGCCATCACGGCAAGTACCCGAAGCACCCCCGCCCTCACGTGCGCGTCGACTTCGAAGGGGGCAGCCACCACTGCATGGACGTGCCCCCCGAGCAGCGCTGTGACCGCCTGGCCCGAGCCGGAGAACGGGACGTAGGTCAGGGGCACGTCGATGGCGCGGCTGAGGGCAAGGCCCGCGAGGTGCCAGATGCTCCCGCTCCCGGACGTGCCCATGTTGAGCTGACGCTCCCGTCCGGCAGCAATGAAGTCATCGACTGAGGTCCAGCCTGTAGACGCGGGAACGGCCAGCGCCGCCGGCGCACGGGTATGCAGGGTGAGGTACTCGAAGTCCCCCAGCGAGACACGGCTGTAGCCCAGGTGGGGAATGATGGTCATGTCCACAGGCGCGTAGCCGATGGTATAGCCGTCCGCCTGGCTGCGGGCGACGAAAGACAGCGCGAGCGATCCCGCAGCGCCTACACGGTTCTCGGCCACCACGGGCACGCCAAGCCGTTCTTGCAGGCCGCGCGAGACGTGCCGAGAGACGGCGTCCGAAATCCCGCCGGGGGAGGCATGCACGACAAGCCGGATCTCGCGAGCCGGGTAGGGCCCTTCCGGACCGCAGCCCGCCGTCAACAGCGGGATTGCGAGGAACAGCAGCAGACAGGCACAGCGAGGCGCGTGCTCAGATCCCACGCGTGCGCCCGCCGATGAAGTTCACCAGGGCCAGAACGATGGCGACCACGAGCAGGATGTGCAGAAAGCCGCCCAGCGTGTAGCGGGTGATGAACCCGAGCACCCACAGGATGACGAGCAGCAGGACAAGGAACAACATGATTCGCTCCTCTCGCGATGCGGCTACATTGTGTCGTAGAACTGGATGTGCGGATTGGCTTCGGTCACATACCGGAGCTCCCACGGCGATTCGAATACGACCACATCGCGCTCGCGGCCATCTTTCGCCAGGAGTGCGCCCGATGTCGTCAGCGTGAGCGGCTTCGCGCTGCCCGGCGTCGGCACCGGCCATCGGGCGGCCACGTGCGGAAGCGTATCCACCACACACGTGATGCCGTACTCCGACCGCAGCCGGGCTTCGACGACGTCGAACTGGAGCGGCCCGACAACGCCGATGATCGGGTGCCGGACACCGGACTGCGGGACGAACACCTGCATCAGCCCCTCTTCCTCCAGCTGCCGCACCGCCTCGTCGAATCGCTTGTGCCGCACGTCGGCCGGACGGAGGTAGGCAAACCGCTCCGCCGGAAACTGCGGAATCGGCGGATACCGCACCGGACGGCCGGAGTAGAGCGTGTCGCCGATCGCCAGGCGCCCGGGGTTCACCAGCCCGACGACGTCGCCCGGATACGCCTGCGGGACCGTTTCGCGGTCGCGGCCGAAGAAGCGGTAGACCCGCGACAGGCGTACCGTCGTGCCCAGGCGCTCGTTGATGACGGCCATGTCTTTGGAGAGTCGTCCGGAACAGATGCGAAGGAATGCGACGCGATCCCGATGCCGCGGATTCATGTTCGCCTGCATCTTGAACACGAAGCCTGAGAAATCAGGATCGGTTGGCAGGACGAGCCCGCTGTCGCTCTTGCGGGCGGGTGGGCTGGGTGCGAGCGCGAGCACGGCACGGAGGAACGGCTCGACGCCGAAGTCGTTCAGGGCGCTCCCGAAGAAGACCGGCGTCTGGGTCTCCTGCCGGTAGGCCTCCATGTCGAACCGGGTGCCGGCGCCCGAGATCACTTCCACGGCCTCGATGAGTGACTGCTGTCGCCGCTCACCAATGAGGCGCCCGAGAGAGGCATCGCGCGGATCCGAGACGGAGACAGGCTCGGTGCGCTGTCCGCGCGCACCCCGCTCGTAGAGCAGGACGGCGTCCGCTTCGAGATCGTAGACACCTGCGAAGTGGCTGCCGTCCCCGAGCGGCCAGTTCATCGGGGCTGCGGCGATGCCGAGCACGCGCTCGATCTGGTCGAGCAGCTCGAAAGGATCAAGTGCCGGCTGGTCCAGCTTGTTGATGAACGTCAGCACGGGCAGGCCGCGGGCGCGGCACACGTCGAAGAGCTTGCGGGTCTGCGGCTCAATCCCCTTGGCGGCGTCCAGCACCATCACGACGCTGTCCACGGCCAGGAGGGTGCGGTATGTGTCCTCGCTGAAGTCCTGATGGCCTGGGGTGTCCAGCAGGGTCACATGGTGCCCCTGCATCTCGAACTCGAGAGCGGCCGCGCTGATGGAGATCCCGCGTTGCTGCTCCATCTCCATCCAGTCCGAGACGGCATGGCGCTGGGTCTTGCGGCCGCGGACGGCACCGGCCAGCTCGATGGCGCCCGCGTAGAGAAGCAGCTTTTCCGTCAGCGTGGTCTTGCCGGCGTCCGGGTGCGAGATGATCGCGAAGGTGCGGCGCCGGGCGACTTCGCGCGCAAGGGTATCGCCTTCGCTGACGAAATCGTCTCCGGCCGGTGGTGAGAGTGAGCTGTCCAGTGCCATGGCGGGACCGCAGCGGCGCCGGCTGAACGGAAGGTCCAGCCGGCGGGCAGTCTGCGGGAAGGTGAAACGGCCGCGGGGTTCTACTTGGCAGCCGTTGTGGCGGCCTGACGAGCCTCCCACGGGAGACCGGTGCGGCCGAAGTGCCCGTAGTTGGTCGTGCTCCGGTAAATCGGCCGGAGCAGGTCCAGTTGTTCGATGATCGCGCGCGGACGGAAGTCGAACGTCCTGACGAAGTCGGTGGCAGCGCGCTCGTCGCCGGTGCCGAAGGTCTCGACCTTCACCGAGACCGGCTGCGCCATGCCGATGGCGTACCCCACCTGAATCTCGGCCTTCCTGGCCAGCCCTGACGCGACGAGCTGCTTCGCGACGTAGCGGCAGAAGTACGCGCTGCTGCGGTCGACCTTCGAGGGATCCTTGCCGCTGAACGCGCCGCCGCCGTGCCGGCCCCAGCCGCCGTAGGTGTCGACGATGATCTTGCGGCCGGTGACGCCGGCGTCGGCGGCGGGACCGCCGTGGCTGAAGTCTCCCGTCGGGTTCACGTGGAGCTGCGCCGAGCGGTTCCACCAGTCACCAAGCACGCGGGGGCCGAGCACCTCGCGCACGTACTCCGTAATGGTCTTCTGGTCCGCCGACTCGGTGTGCTGCGTCGAGACTACCACCGCGGTGACTTCGCGTGGCTCGTGCCCCTCGTAGAGGATCGACACCTGGGACTTGCTGTCGGGGCGGAGGAAATCGACTGTCCCGGCCTTGCGATCCTCGGCGAGCCCCCGCGTGAGCTTGTGTGCAAGCAGGATCGGCAGCGGCATCAGCTCGTCGGACTCGTCGGTCGCGTACCCGAACATGATGCCCTGGTCTCCGGCCCCCTGGTCGCCGCTCTGGCTCGTCGAGGCCGTCACGCCCTGGGAAATCTGGGCGGACTGCTGGGTGATGATGGGGATCAGCTTCAGTGTCGTGTCGCAGAAGGCCCCGGCGGGATCGCAGTAGCCGATTTCCTTCACCGCCTGCCGTACGATCGTGTCGAAGTCGAGGGTGGCCGTGCTCGTGATCTCTCCCGCGAGGACGACCGTGTCGCTCTTGCACAGCGTCTCGCATGCGACGCGGCTCTGCGGATCGGCCTCCAGACAGGCGTCGAGCACCGAGTCCGAGATGTAGTCGCACACCTTGTCAGGATGGCCCTCTGACACCGATTCTGAAGTGAAGATGAAACTCGACATGATCCCCTTTCAAGACCGTACGGACGGCTACGCCCCTCCGACGTGAAACGGCCAGTGTAGCACGAGAGTGCCCAGGGCCGGCAGTATTTACGCCCGTTTGCGGGCCGCCGCGCTCAGGCGTCCCCCGGTCCGTGCACCTCGATCGAGACGGACTTGACCAGCGCGAACAGCGGGCGGCCTGGCCGCACCTGGAGACGGTCGACCGCATCGCCTGTGACCTCGGCGAGGAGCTGCCCCGTGCCCGCCTGGAGCCGTACGACAACCTGGTGTCCGGGCGGGCCGACCTCCAGAACGTGCGCCGGCAGGATGTTGTGCAGGCTCAGGCCATCGGGCCGGCACGTGGCGAGAATGACGTCCCGGGCGGGGACCCGGACCCGCACGGTGGCATCTGCATGGAGGCCGGCCTGCGGGACGAGCAGCGTCCCTGCACTGCTCGTCAGTTCCGCCAGGCCGCGAGCCCGATCCACTGAAACGACCCGTGCGTCGAAAACGCTCCCGGCGGAGACGCCGTATCGCTCCCATGGCAGGTCCGCCCGGCTGGTCAGCTCCTCGATGGGCCCCGCTGCAGGGCATCGTCCCCCTTCCAGCAGCAGCACGTGGGTGGCGAGCCGTACGACATCGCGAAAGTCGTGAGTGACGAGCAGCACGGGTACTCTCAGCTGCCGCCGCACCTCGTCCAGTGCCCCGTGCAGCCTGCCGCGCAAGGCGCGGTCGATGGCGCCAAACGGTTCATCGAGCAGAAGCACCTGTGGATCGCGCGCCAGGGCTCGCGCGAGCGCGACCCGTTGCCGCTGGCCCCCCGACAGGGAGTCGGGCCGGCGCGACTCCAGCCCCGTCAGGTGAACCGCTGCGAGCCAGCGGGAGGCTACTGTCTGACGCTGCCCCGCGGCCTGCCCGCCAAGCGCTGCCATCACGTTGCCGAGCGCGGAGAGATGCGGGAAGAGGCCGTAGTCCTGGAACACGAAGCCCACACGTCTCCGATGTGTCGGGACGTGGAGCCCGGTGCCGCTGTCTGCCCACACCTCGCCGTTGCAGACGACATGAGAACGGGCCGCCCTGTGAAGGCCGGCAATGCACCGGAGCAGGGTGGTCTTGCCGCTCCCAGAGGGTCCGAAGACAGCCAGGACGTCGTCAGGCCCGCAGTCGAAAGCCACATCGAGCGGGAACGGGGAGTTCTGCGCGACGGTGACCGACAGGCCGACATGCTCCATGAACCCGGGGAAGGATACCCCGGTACATTCCACGTCAGCCCACGAGCTCCGCCTCGCGCATGCCCCAGACGGAGTTCGCGACCCAGACGCGCCGGGCGCTCCGGAATTCGGTGATCGTGATCCGCCGCTCCGATATCTCGCCCCGCGCGAGCATCTCCGCACGGAACGTTCCCGGAAGGAGGCCGCAGCGAACCGGCGGCGTCAACTTGCGGCCGTCGATCTCCACGACCACGTTGGTCACCGTGCCCTCGGTGATCTCGTGGGCGGTATTCCAGAGAATCACCTCGTCGCGATCCGCCATGGTTGCCCGGGCCCGCTCGTGCGTCGATCGCTTCGTTGTCTTGTGGTACAGCCAGACCTCACGGGAATCGACTGGCGTCTCTGCGAGCATGACCCGGAGCGTGCGGGGAGACACGGGTGCGAGGGGTTCGGCCGTGCACGAGGTCGCTCCGTCGCGCCGGAGGAGCAGCCGGACGCGGCGTGGTCCGTCGGCGTGTGCCACCGAGTCGTGGAGACTGGTTACGATACTGGCCCGATCGCAGGTAAACCCGAAATAGGCGGCCGAGAGACGCAGCCGCTGCAGATGCCGGTCGAGCAGCACGAAACCGCCGGCCGGCGTCCATGCGAGCGTCTCGAGCAGCTCGAAGACGGGCATGCCGGCAGTGAGGACCTCCGCCTTCAGGAGGCACTCCGCGTGCTCGTCCTCCTCACGCGAGTCCCACACAATGCCGCTGCCTACGCCGAACTCCGCCACGGCTGTGCGGCGATCGACAACTATCGTACGAATCGCGACGTTGAACTGCGACAGCCCTCCGGGGGCGATACACCCGACGGCGCCGGTGTAGACGCCGCGCGGGGAGTCTTCGAGTGCGTGGATGATCTCCGCAGCGCGAATCTTGGGAGCCCCGGTCACCGAGGCCGCCGGGAACAGCGCTTCAATGATCTCGGTGAACGGCGCGGGGGCGCGAGCGGTCACCCTGGAGGTCATCTGCCAGACGTTCGGATAGCGGTTCACCCGGAAGAGATCCGGCACCCGTACGCTGCCGACGGCAGCGACCCTTCCCAGGTCGTTCCGCACGACATCCACGATCATGACGTTTTCCGCGCGGTTCTTCCCGGAGCGCCGCAGCTGCAGCGCGAGCTTGCGGTCCTCTTCACTCGAGAGTCCTCGCGGTCCGGTGCCCTTCATGGGCTCCGTCAGAATGTGCCCGGGGGACTGGACGAAGAAGAGCTCCGGCGAGCCAGAGAGGATGACGTGCCGGCCGAGATCGATGTAGCCGGACCAGGGCCCCCTCTGCGCATCGTGCAGTCTCCCGAAGAGGGACAAGGGCCGCCCGTGAAACGGTGCACGCAGACGGAAGGTGAAGTTGATTTGGTAGGTATCCCCGGCTGCGATGTGCCGCTTGATGGCGCGGACGCGATCGCCGTACCCTGCTGCCTCGATTGACGGGCTCCACAATCCGGCCGCCGTGTCCACACTGGCGTCCACCCCTGGCCCCCCGGTCTCAAGGGCGGCAATTGCCGCGTCCATCCCTTGGGCAGGGACGACGTGTCCGGGCGGAAACAGGGCAAACCAGGCAAGCGGCAGCTCGCCGGCCGGGAAGGGGTGAGTCCGGAACCCGAACGCCTGCGCCGCTTCGTAGGCGATGAAGCCGGCGGCGAAGAGCCCACGGCCGCGGACCGCCAGATCCACCTCCCGAAGGCACGCCCTGACGTCCGCCGCGGTGCGCGCCTCGCGGATGGCGACCGGATCGCTGAACACGAGCCAGCCGCCGCCAGGTTCTGGTGATCGCAGGATTGCCTGAACGGGGAACACGACAGGATCGTTTCGCGATTGAGGGGGTGTTGGCAACGATGGCCTCTCATTGCGCCTTCCGGAGGAACTGTCGTACTCCTGTTCTGCGGTGGTGCCGGAGAGTACCAGGTGGGAGTCGTGCGCGAGGTGTGCCTGCCGGATGCAGCCTTCGTAAACGGCCCCATACGGCCCGGTGCAGCTTCGGACAGAATAGGATGGTGTTCCTTACAGCGCTGCTGCTCATCGGCGGTGGTGCCCTGCTGATCGGAGGGGCCGAGCTCCTCGTGCGCGGCGCATCGCGCCTGGCGATTGCGGTTGGCATTTCGCCGCTCGTTGTCGGCTTGACGGTGGTGGCGTTCGGCACGAGTGCGCCGGAGTTCGCCGTCACGCTTGGCGCGGCCTACTCAGGGGAGCCGGAGCTCGCACTGGGCAACGTGGTCGGGAGCAACATCTTCAACTTGCTGTTCATACTCGGCCTTTCCGCCGCCATCACCCCGCTCCTCGTGGACCAGAAGCTCGTGCGCGTCGATGTGCCCATCATGATTGGGGCCTCGTTCGCCGCGGCAGCGCTCGGCCTCGATGGTGTCGTCGGGCGGTTCGATGGCACAGTGCTGTTCGCGGGCATCATCGGCTACACGTTCCTGCTCATTCGACGGAGCCGCCGGGAGTCGGCGAGCATTCAGGCGGAGTACGAGGCCGCGTTCGGGGGAGAGAAGAGGCGGGCGAGCCACGCCGCGGTGAACAGCCTGCTGATTGCTATGGGGCTGGGGCTGCTCACCCTGGGTTCGAACTGGCTGGTGACCGGCGCAGTGGCTGTGGCCGAGGCGCTTGAAGTCAGTGAGCTCGTGATCGGCCTCACCATCATTGCTGCCGGAACATCCCTGCCGGAAGTGGCGACCTCCATTCTCGCCAGCCTGCGGGGGGAGCGGGACATCGCCGTGGGCAACCTCGTCGGGAGCAACATGTTCAACCTGCTCGGGGTGCTGGGGCTTGGCGGCATGGTGGCGCCGGAAGGCATCCCGGTGCCGCCGGGGGCCCTTACCTTCGACATCCCGGTGATGATTGGCGCGGCCGTGGCCACCCTGCCCATCGTGTTCACCAACTACACGATCGCGCGCTGGGAAGGATTTCTTCTGTTCGGGTTCTACATCGCCTATACGGTGTTCCTGATCCTCGAGGCGGCAGAGCATCCCGGGCTGAACGAGTTCAGCTTCGCGATGAAGTTCTTCGTACTGCCCCTGGTGGCGCTGACGCTCGGGATCCTTTCGGCCCGTGCTCTGGCGCGGGGCCGCCGCGGAGCTCCGCAGCCATGACTCGCGCGCAAGCACCCTCTGGCCATGGCCATGTGCGTTGCACTGCAAACGTGAAGCTCTACGCGAACATCACCCCGTCCATCCGTTGATGATGGTCTCGCGCAGGTCGAAGCCGAAAGCACGCTCGCTGATCGAGATGATCGGGGGGCCCTGCAGGCGTTTGTAGACGGACCGCCGCATGCGGGTCGCCGCTTCTTCGACGGCCTGCCGGAACGTCGCGGGCGTGTGCTTGTCGTAAACGCTGGACCCGTCTGGATCCGGTGTGAAGCGGGCGGGATCGAGTGCCTGCTTCTCGAAGAGCGCCACCAGCTCCGACGGGCTGCGATGCCCCTCGGCGAGCTCACTCACCACCGGGGCCATCACGTAGTAGTCGAACGGGTCGAACTGACCCGCTGCAAGCTCCGCCGACGGCTTGATGGTGAACGTCTCGGCAGGGATGATCTCCGTGCCGCTGCGCTGGTTGACATAGGCGGCGAGCCGGTAGACATCCGTCTTCGACACGTCGCCGATCACGGAGATCCCCCCGCACATGTCCCCGTACAGCGTCGCGTAGCCGAGCGCGATCTCGGTTTCGTTTCCGCACGAGATCAGGAGCGCCCCTGTGTCGTTCGATTCCGCCATCATGAGCAGTCCGCGGATGCGCGCGTGAAGGTTTTCGCCCGTGAGACTCCGGCGGATGGGATGCGCGTGCGTCTCGAAAACCGAGCGCACCTCCGCGTCGATCGAGGAGATCGGGATGATTCCGTAGGCGACGCCGAGAGCCCGCGCGACGCGTTCGGCGATGGACCGAGTCATCTCCGTGTTGAAGGCAGACGGAAGGTTGCAGGCGCTCACCTGCGCCGCGCCAAGCGCATCGACGGCAATGGCGAGTGCCAGCGCAGAATCGATGCCGCCGGACACCGGCACGACCGCCCTGGTGAAGCCGGTCTTCCGCATGTAGTCCCGCAGCCCGAGCACGAGCGCCTCGTACATCTCGCGCTCCCGATCTATCTTCGGCAGTCCAACCGCCGGATGTCGAGGCGCTCCCGGCCCGAGATCGACGACGAGCAGCGCCTCGGTGAACTGGGGTCCGACGGCGATCAGGGTGCCATGCTCGTCGTACACCAGGCTCTCGCCATCGAACGTGATGACGTTCTTGCCGTTGTCCGCGGCTCCGACGGTGTTCACGTAGACCAGCGGCTTTCGCAGTTCCCCCACGTGGCGGCGGATCAGCGCATCGCGTTCGTGGCGCCGCCCCGGATGGAAGGGGGACGCGTTCAGGTTCAGCAGGACACTCGCCCCTTTGTCCGACAGTTCACGCAGCGGCTTGACCTCGTAGAACTGATCCCACATGTCTTCACAGATGGAGACACCCGCCTGCACAACGCCGCTTCGCGCCGGGATCCCGACAGGATCGCGGCGCTCTCCGGGCGTGAAGAACCGCTTGTCGTCGAAATAGCGGTAGTTGGGGAGCAGTGACTTCCGCGCACGCTGCAGCACGTGGCCGTCGCGCACGACAGCGGCGGCGTTGTACTTCCTGATGGTTCCGTTGTCGTTCCGTGCCTGGAGATCGAAATCGATGAAGCCGAGGACGGCGGTGATGCCGCGCGCCGCCGTGGCAATCCGCCCGACCGCCCGTTCGTTGGCGGCAAGGAAATCGGCGTCCTCGACGAGGTCGCCGATGAAGTAGCCGGGGATGACCATCTCCGGCGAGACCAGCAGGTCCGCTTCCTGCCGGATGGCCTCGTCCATGGCGGCGAGGATCCGTTCGGTGTTGCCGGTAACGTCCCCGCTCGTGGGGTTCAACTGGGCCAGGGCGACTCGCATGGGCTCCCGTCAGATGGCCTGCACGTCCGCAGACGGGCCGCTGGCGACATCTGCAGCCTGGGGGGTTACCACGACAGTCGAACCGGCTGGCCGTCGCGTGCGGACTCGTAGGCTGCCATGGCGACGACGAATGCGTTCCGCGCATCGCGGATGGTGGCGGCGGGCTGCCGGCCCTCCTCGATTGCCTGGATCAGCTGGTGCAATGGAACGGGTGTCGGCGGCGCGAACGGTTCTTGCGCGTGACGCTCGAAAGCCCAGTCCCGTGCGCCGGCGGCAAGGACCGCCCGACCGGGATCGCGGAACCACTGATCCACAATCTCGCCCCGTGCCCCGACGACCTCCAGCCGGACGACAGCGTTCTGTTTGGGTGACGGGCCAGTCGGCCGTGGAGCGGTGACGGTCCAGGCGGCTTCCAGCGTGGCAATCACGCCGCTGGCGAACGTGAACGTTGCCATCCCCCAGTCCTCCACCTGAATGTCCTTGTGCACCAGATTTCCCATCCTGGCGTCCACTTGCACGACCTCGGATTCGGCCAGCCACCGGAACAGATCTATCCAGTAGATACCTTCATCGATGAATGCGCCACCAGGCACGTGCCGGGGGTCCGCGAACCATCCGGGACGACCGGAGTGATACCAGTCTTCCGCAATGGACCAGCGGCTCGTCTGGTGGAGCAGAACGATGTCGCCGATCTCTCCCCGCACGATCCGCTCCTTCAGGGACGCGCTCCGCAGACGCATGAGCCCCTGGAAGGGGAGGCAGACGACGCCCGAACGTTCCACGGCCTCGACCATTGCATCGGCCTGTGCGCACGACATCGCCATCGGCTTCCCGAGCACGATGTGTTTGCCGGCCTGCGCTGCCAGGAGCGTCAGCTGATACAGCTCGGATACCGGGGAAGCAATATGGACGATGTCGACGTCCTCCTGGGCCAGCAGCTCGGCCGCCGTCCGGTAGCCTCTGATACCGAAGGTCCCCGTGAATTCCTCGAGCTGCGCCGTGTCGTGCCACGATGCCGCGACGAGCTCCGCTGCGGGGTACTCATGGAGCGACCGCGCCAGGCCATAGGCCGAGTACCAGTGCCCCAGGCCCAGTAAGGCAACACGCCACGTGCGGGTCATGTCTTCCTTTGTACATCACCTTTCGCCGCCAGCTGGTGTAAGTTGATCGGCGCCCGGCCATCCCGCCGGGTCCTTCACAGGCGGTGCACCCCGTGGGTCGTCTCGATCAGATCACGTTCCCCATCGTCCAGCTCTCGCTGGATCTCACCTCGCTCGAGGAGGCGATCGATACCGCGGCCGTCGCAGTGGAAGCCGGAGTGGACTGGCTCGAGGCCGGGACCCCCCTGCTCCTGGCCGAGGGGCTGCACGCGGTCGAGGGGTTGCGGCGCCGCTTCCCGGATCATCCCATAGTGGCGGATCTGAAGACCATGGACGGCGGGTATCTGGAAGCGGAGATGATGGCCGGGGCAGGGGCCGATGTTGTCGTCGTCATGGGCCGGGCTCACGAAGCCACGATCAGGAGGGTCGTGGCCGCGGGGCGCGACTTCGGCGTGAAGGTGATGGGGGACAATCTGGGCGCGGAAGACCGCGTCGAGTGCGCCGTGTGGATGGAGAGCCTGGGTGTGGACTTCATCGTTCATCACATCGGCTTCGACGAGCGCGGGATGATTCCGGGTCTGAGTCCGATGGACGAACTGGACGATGTCGTCCGGGCCGTTTCGATTCCCGTGCAGGCTGTCGGGGGGCTGTCAGTCGAGCAGGCGATTCAGTGTCCCGCACACGGCGCACCGCTCGTCGTCATCGGGGCGCCGCTCGTTATCGACGGCGCCGCGTTCCGGCCGGCCGGCGGGGAGCTGTTTCCGGTGCTCCGGCGGATTTGTGACGAGATTCGGCGGACGCCGATGCCGTAGGCCGGCTCGCTCCTGCCGGACTGCCGAAATCCGCAGGCCTGGTCCGGAGACGAATGAGGAGGGCGGTGAAATCGGCCGGGGGAGGGGCCTCGAGCTCGACAAGTTGGTCGCCGGAGGGATGGCGGAAGGCGAGCCGCCGCGCGTGCAGCGCATGCCTGGGAAAGGGAATGGGCCGAAGGGTATCAGGCCCGTAGACATAGCGCGTCTCACCAACCAGGGTGTGCCCGCGCAGGCGCGCCTGGAGCCTGACCTGATTGCGGCGGCCTGTCGTCAGCCGGATCTCCACGAGCGCCGCGCCGCGCAAAGGCTCCAGCACCCTGTATTGGCTGATGGCTTCCATTCCACGCGGATCACGTGCATGGGTTGCCTTCTGGATCAGCGCTTTCTCGTCCCACACGACATGATCCCTCCAGACCCCCGAGGGCGGGTCCGGATGCCCGTAGACCACGGCCCAGTAGACACGCTCCGGTTCCCGCCGCTTGAACTGCTCCTTCAGGTGCACCTGGGCTGCCGGGTTCTTCGCAAACACCACGAGCCCGGACGTGTCCTGGTCGATCCGGTGGACCACGAGCGGGCGGCGCCTGCCATGCGAGCGGAACCGATCTTCAACCTGGTCGTAGATGGACGGGACCCCGCGATTGCGCTCCAGCGGAACGGAGAGCAGGCCCGGAGGCTTGTTCACGACGAGCAGGTCGTCGTCTTCATGGATGATGTCGAGCGCGCCGTATAGCCCGGCGCGGAGCGGTGTCTTCGAGCTGCCGGGGCGGTCCATCCAGACGCCCACGTGGTCACCCGCCGAGAGCGGGCGCGAGGCCTGCCGCAGCGACGCCTCCGCCCCGTTCACGTAGACCTTCTCCCTGTCGAGCGCCAGCGCCGCCCTGGCCCGGGAGCCAAGGCGGGGCGGCGCGGCCAGGAACTTGTCGAGCCGGGCCCCGGCCTCGGGAGCCTCCACCGTCCAGGAGAGGCCGCCTGGTACTGGCCGGTCGGGGGAGGTCATCGCCCCAGCGTACCCGAACGGGTGGAGACGGGCTATCCCGCCAGGTGCTTCTTGAAGAATGCCACCGTGCGATCCCACGCCAGCTTCGCTGCGGCCTCGTCGTACCGGGGCGTCGTGTCGTTGTTGAATCCGTGCTGGGTGTTCGGATACATGTGCATCTCGTAGCGGATCTTGTGCTCTTTCAGCGCCGCCTCGTAGGCAGGCCATCCGGCGTTGATCCGCTCGTCGTTCGACGCATAGTGGATGAGGAGGGCCGCCTTGATCGTCGCGACATCTGACAGATCCGGCTGGCCGCCGTAGAAGGGCACCGCCGCGCGGAGTTCGGGATCGCGGGTCGCCAGGAGATTGGCGATCATGCCGCCGAAGCAGAAGCCGACGACCCCCACCTGGCCGGTGCTGTCAGGCCGTCCGCGGACGAACGCCGCGGCGGCGACGAAATCCTCCTGCGTCTTCGCGCGATCGATCTTCGGGAACAGCTCGCGGGCCTTGTCCTCGTCGCCCGGGTAGCCGCCGAGCGGATGCAGCGCGTCGGGCGCGAAGGCCATGAAGTTGTCGAGTGCCAGCCGGCGCGCGACGTCCTCAATGTGCGGGTTGAGTCCGCGGTTCTCGTGGTGCACGAGGTAGCCGCGCATGGTGCCGTAGCCCTGTGGCGACGGGTAGTCCACGCGTTCAGCACTGAGGCGCTTGTCGTCAGGGGCAACCTGCTGTGCCTCCGCAAACCTGGGGTTCAGTGCGTCCAGCAGCATGACGGCCGTGGTGCCGCCAACTGCGAACTTGCCCGCGCGATCGAGAAATCCCCGGCGGTCCAGCCCCCCGTGAACGTATTGGTCGAACAGGTTCAGCAGCTCCTGATCGAAATGCCCGGCAGACTTCCGCTCCATCACCGTCACCTCCGGCGTGAATCATACCTGCGTCCGGCCTGCGGTGTCGGGAGAGTCGGGTCGAGCGAGGCTCGGGCGCTGCTGAGGGAACGTGGGATGAGACGTTCGGGGGGCCGGCTTAGGCAGCTGTCGTCCGCCTGGAGGCGGGCGGCCGTCGTCCGCTGGCGAGCATGGCGCGAGACAGGTGCCCGGCCGCGACGACCGCCAGCCTGGCGTGGTCTGGCGTGTAGGCCTCCGGCAGGTCGGCGTAGAAGGCCACCGCCCCCTGCGTGCCGTTTCCGGCTGTGAAGGGGACCACGAGGGCGCTGGACAGCGGGAGGCGGGCGCTGGCGACGGGGCCGTGCAGATCGAGCACCGGGTTGCCGTTGGTGACAATCTGGCCGTGTGCGGCAACCCAGCCGCTCAGCCCTTCGGTCACCGGGATGGAGGAGCGGCGGAATACGTCCGCGTCCCGCCCGGTGACGTGGATCGGTTCCAGGCGGTCGGTCGAGGAATCCGGCAGGTACATCGCCGCTGTCGCGAACGGGATCGCGTGCTGGACCCGATGCATCAGCAGCAGCGCCAGTTCCTCGGGCGACAGGCCGAGCGCCGCCAGGCGGGGAAGATCCGCAAGGACCGCGATCGGGTCAGGCCGGTCGTCGGCGAGGCTTCCCGGGCTCGTCGCCTCTGCCCGGATGTCGGTGCGCGCCTCTTCACCGCTTTCCGCCTCGGCGAGGAGGGCGGCGGTCAGGCGGGGCTGCACCTCGATGAAGGTCTCCACGATGTGCACGTCGTACATGGTGCCGCTCCGCTCGCGGAGGATCTCGATGGCGGCTTCGACCGTCATGGCGCGCCGGTAGGGGCGGTTCGAGGTGAGCGCGTCGAAGCAGTCTACGACCGAGAGGATGCTGGCGCCGAGGGGAATCTCCTCCCCCTTGAGGCCGTCGGGGTAGCCGGTGCCGTCCCAGTTCTCATGGTGGTGGCGGACGAGCGGCACGACGGGGTACGGGAAATCGATCCCGCTGAGGATATCGGCCCCGATCGTCACGTGCTCTTTCATGCGCTCGTACTCGTGCGCGTCGAGCTTGCCCGGCTTGTTCAGGATGTGCTCGGGAACGGCGATCTTGCCGGTATCGTGCAGCAGCGCGCCCGCCTCGATGCCCTTCAGGGTGGCTTCGTCGGTGACGCCCAGAGCCCGGGCCAGGCCCACGGCGTAGACCTGCGCCCGGCGGATATGGCCGTGCGTCACCTGGTCCTTCGCGTCGATGGCGAGGGCCAGCGCGCGAATGGTCGCCAGGTAGAGATCATTCAGCTTGTGGAGCCGGCTCGTGGACTCCTCCATCTTCCCGACGTACAGACGCACGGTGGCATACCCGATTCCGCCCACCGCGAGGATGACCAGGAGGGATGTCGCGTTGACGTGGGGGACGTAGACGGCAATCCCGCCGGCCACCAGTCCGCTCCAGGCGTGCGCAACCCACAGCCACGCGAAATTGTCACGCCACACGCGGCTGATCGGCTTCCGGGCCGAGAGAGCGATGACGGTGGCGATCGCGCCCGTGTTGAGGATGGAGTAGACGGAGACGAGCAGGACGAGCGGGAGCGCGATCGCGCTCAGCGGAACATCGGCCGCCGCCGTGATCGGCTGCCCGCCGACGGCAAGGAACAACTGGGCCGGCACCCAGATGGAGACGGCAGCCGCGGCGCCGTTGAAGAGGGTGCGCGTGAGATACAGGCGGTCTCCCTTGTTGAAGCGCAGGGAGGCCGCAATCGCGTCCACGGCCGCGACGACCGCGGCGTACCAGGGACCAAGCAGGAGAACCGAGGTGAAAACAAGCGCGTCGGAGAGGGAGAACCGCGTCTCGATCCGCGGCAGCTTGATCATGAACGACCCGGTGATCACCGCCAGCGCGGCCAGGACCAGCCCTCGTCCCGCTCCGGGGTCGTTCATCAGGACCCGGGCGGCATTTGACAGCACGAGTCCGCCGGCGCCGATGACGGCGACCATGAACACGCGGGCTCGAACAGGGAGGGGCATAGCTGAGCGTCGGACGTGTGCCGCCGCGGCCGTATCAGTCTATGTCGGAAACGTTGCTCCACACCAGCCCATTGCTCCACACCAGGCCGTTGCTCCAGACCAGGCCGTTGCTCCAGACCAGCCCGTTGCTCCAGACCAGCCCATTGCTCCAGACCAAGCCGTTGCTCCACACCAGCCCGTTGCTCCACACCAGCCCATTGCTCCAGACCAGCCCGTTGCTCCACACCAGGCCGTTGCTCCAGACCAGCCCGTTGCTCCGGGCGACGCCGTCGCTCCAAAGCTCGCTGTTGCTCCAGACCAGGCCGTTCCCCCACATCACGTCAGCTGCCGTCTGGCTGCCGTCTGCCCAGAGGATGCCCCTGCCCCCCTGTCCGTCGTTCCAGGTCAGGCCGTTGCTCCACTTGATCGATTCACCGGCAATCACGCTCTCCCGGCCCGTATACCGGGTCAGGTTGCCGCGCAGCTTGAGTGCGGGTTCGGTGACAAGTCCGGCCCGGGCAGGCAGGAGGAGGGCGGCCTCGATGGCCCCGGGGGCGTTGATGGCCCCGGCCCCGGCAGCCAGGACGTACCACTCGGGACGGAACTCGGCGCTGAACTGCAGGGCGGTCTTCACCGCCTCCGGCTTCATCGAGGGGCGGGCCTCGAGCATGAGCGCCACGGTGCCGCTGACAACGGCGGCCGCCATGCTGGTGCCGCTGAGCGTCTGGTACCCGGCATGGCCGGAAGCGTCAGCAACGAGCCGATCCGTGAAGGTGCTGGCAAAGTAGGAACCGGGCGCGGTGGGGGCGGTCAGCCGCCGGCCTGGCGCCGCGAGGTCCGGCTTGAGGAAGCCGTCGAAGGCCGTGGGGCCACGGGCGCTGAAGTCCGCGATGACGTCATCGCTGCGCACGGAGGTTCCCTTGGTGTCGACCGCACCGACGGTGATGACCGACGGGTCGTTGGCGGGGGCGAGCACGCCGCCGTACTGGACACCACCCTCGCTGGTCAGTCCGCTGTTGCCCGCGGAGGCCACGACCACGAAGCCGGCGGCCACCGCCCGCTGCACGGAGCGGTTCAGCGGGTCCACACGGTAGGACTCGGCGACCGGGTGACCGATGGACAGGTTGATGACCCGGATGCCGTACTGGCGCCCGTTCTTGATGGTCCACTCGATGGCGGCAATGACATCGCTGGTGCGTCCGGCGCCTGAACTGTCGAGTACTTTCAGGGAGACCACGTGTGCGCCCGGCGCAACGCCAGGGTGCTGGAAGTTGCCGGAGACGCCGCTCCCGGCCACCGTGCCGGCGATGTGCGTTCCGTGCCCGTAGCCGTCGTCGACCCCCTCACCGGTGAAGTCCAGCCGAAGCGCCACTCGCGTGTCCAGGTCGGGATGCAGATGGACACCCGAGTCGATCACCGCAACCCCGACGCCGCGCCCGGTGAACGCCAGGCCCTGCGCCCCGGCCCACACCTGGTCGGCTCCGATGCTCGCCGCTGCCGGATCCGCGGTGCTGAAGACGGTATGGTCCACGGCCACGTGGGCGACACCCGGATTCGACTTCAGCAGCTCGACGTCCGCGGCGTCGATGTCGACGGCGGTCACCTCCGGCGCCAGCTGGCGGCGGACCCGCCCGCGGGAGCGGACCGCTTCACGGGTGGCGTCGACGCCCGGGTGGGTCGTGACGATCAGCGGCATCCGGCCGCCGGCGGCCACGCGAGCCTGAACCTCCGGGGACATCGCGGGCTGTGCGCCGGCGCCGACAGCAGTCAGCAGGAGAGCCAGCGTCGAGAAAAAGGCGCGCGTCCCGGCCAGAAGGAAGGTTACTCGCGTGTTCATGATGATGCCCATCTGAGGTGAAGTGATCCCACGGCCGCAGAATCGAGGTTTGGTGTTGCGCCGTGTATCAGGTAAGCGGGCAAGAGGTGAGCCAGCCCAACCGTCGCAAAGATCGGCGGATTGGCGGGCAAATTTGAACAGTGTGCAGGAACGCCATACGGGGCCGGGACGGAGACGGCACACCAACCTGCATGCGCGCTCACGATTCTGTCGGCGTGCAGGTTGCATTACCCCTGGCGTGCCATACCGTCACAAGAAAGATGTAGAGCTCTGTTCCGACAATCTCGACCCGCACGCGTCCCACGGCTACCCGCGCCCGCAGCTCCGGCGGGACAACTGGCTCTCGCTCAACGGCGAGTGGGACTTCATGCTGGATCCCGCCGCGGAGTGCACCGGCCCGCGGGATGTCAGGTGGGATCGCCGCATCTCCGTGCCGTTTTCTCCGGAGACCGCACGGAGCGGCATTGGCGACACTGGGTTCTACAAGGCCTGCTGGTACCGTCGGACGATCTCCGTGCCCCCGCTCGAAGGGGGGGCTCGCCTCCTGCTGCACTTTGGGGCGGTCGACTATGCGGCCACGCTCTGGGTCGACGGCGCGCTGGCCGGCTCGCACGAGGGGGGTTACACCCCCTTCACCATCGACCTCACCACATTTCTCGACGGACGGGACACCTGCGAGATTGTGCTGCGCGCCGAGGACGACCCGGCGGATCTGGCAAAGCCGAGAGGCAAGCAGGACTGGCAGCTCGAGCCGCACTCCATCTGGTATCCGCGCACGACCGGAATCTGGCAGACGGTGTGGCTGGAACGAGTGCCCCCCACCTGGATTGCCGGCATCAAGTGGTCCTCGAGTCTCGAGCGGTGGGACATCGGGCTCGAAGCACGGATTGCCGGCCAGTGGCGTGAGGGGCTCCGGCTGGGCGTCAGGCTCCAGGTCCGCGATCAGCTGGTGGGCCACGACACCTACACGCTGACGAGTCCCGAAATCGGACGCCGGCTGGCGCTCTCCGATCCCGGCATCGACGACTCGCGCAACGAGCTGCTCTGGAGCCCGGCTTCCCCGACGCTGATTGCCGTCAAGCTGCAACTCTGGGCCGACCGTGGGGAACTCGTCGACGAGGCCACCAGCTACACGGCCATTCGCGCGGTCTCCACGCAGGGGGACCGCTTCCTGTTGAACGGCCGGCCGTTCCCGCTGCGGCTCGTTCTCGATCAGGGTTACTGGGAGGAGAGCGGCATCACGCCGCCCGACGACGAGGCGCTTCGCCGGGACATCGATCTGGTCAAGGCCATGGGCTTCAACGGCGTGCGCAAGCACCAGAAGGTGGAGGATCCCCGCTTCCTTTACTGGGCGGATCGGATGGGGCTGGTCGTCTGGGAAGAGATGCCCAGTGCCTACCGGTTCACGCAGAGGTCAGTCGAGCGGCTGATGCGCGAATGGACCGAGGTGATCGCGCGGGACATCAGCCATCCGTGCATCATCAGCTGGGTCCCCTTCAATGAATCGTGGGGCGCGCCCAACCTGCCGGACAATCCCGCCGAGCGGCACTACATCCGATCCGTGTATCACCTGACGAAGACGCTGGACCCGACGCGCCCCGTCGTGGGCAACGACGGGTGGGAAAGCGTGGCGACCGACATCATCGGGATTCACGACTACGACTCCGACACGGCGCGCATCTGCCGTCGCTATCACGCCGACGAGGTCCTGCCGCGGCTGTTCCGCCGGGAGCGTCCCGGGGGCCGGCTCCTCGTGCTGGAGGGGCAGGCGCACGCGGATCATCCCATCGTGCTCTCGGAGTTCGGCGGGATTGCCTACGCGCGCGACGAGCGGACGTGGGGGTACTCACGATGCGACACCCCGGAGGAACTGGCCGAGCAGTACACGGCGCTGCTCCGGACGGTGCGATCGCTCGACCTCCTCTCGGGGTTCTGCTATACGCAGTTCGCCGACACATATCAGGAGGCCAACGGTCTTCTGTATGCCGACCGCCGGCCCAAGTTCCCGCTGGAACAGATTCAGGAGGCCACGCGCGGCTTCGGACGGCTAGGGGAGCAGAGCGCCATCCTCCCGGCCCCCCAGGCTGGCGGTCCGGAAGCCCCCGGTCAGGACTGACAGCAGACGCCGGCCATGCACAAGCTCGCGCTCACGAAGCCAGACGGTCGTCCGCTGATCCTCTATTCGCGTCATCCGCTGCCCGATGGGATAGTGGCGCCAAGCCCGAACAGTTCCCACGTCAGGCCCAACGCCCACCTGCGGTGGCATCCGCTCCGAGGGGAGTGGGTAGCGTACGCGGGACATCGGCAGAACCGCACGTTCCTGCCCCCCTCCGAATACAACCCGCTCGCGCCGACCACCGATCCTGCGAACCCGACGGAGCTTCCGGCCGGTCCGTACGAGGTGGCGGTCTTCGAAAACCTGTTTCCGACACTGACGCCGCACGCGCACAGCCCCCCGGAGGCCATGGTCGAAACGAGGTCAGGGGTTGGCGCCGCCGAAGTGGTCGTGTTCACCCAGGATTCAACCGCGACGCTCGGCTCGCTGCCGCTCTGGCACCTCGAACTGCTCTTCGAGGTGTGGGGCGATCGCTACCTGGAGCTCGGTGCGCGTGAAGACGTCCAGTACGTGTTCCCGTTCGAGAACCGGGGGGTCGAGGTCGGGGTGACGCTTCACCATCCGCACGGTCAGATCTACGCGTACCCGTTCGTGCCTCCCGTCGCCGCAACGGAACTGCGTCAGCAGCGAGCCTACTTCGACGCGCACGGCCGCGGACTCCTCGCCGATCATCTGGAACGCGAAGTGGCGGAAGGCACCCGTGTGCTGTTCCTCAGCGACACGGCCGTGGCCGTGCTGCCGGTCTGCGCGCGCTATTCCTACGAGGTCTGGATTGCCCCGCGTCGAGCCGCCTCGTCGATCGCAGACCTCACCGCCGCGGAGCGTGCCGGCCTCGCGCGGGCACTCAAGACCGTGCTTCTCAAGTTCGACGGCCTGTGGCAGAAGCCCTTCCCCTACATCATGGTGTTTCATCAGGCCCCCACCGACGGCCTCGCGCACCCGGAAGCCCACCTGCACCTCGAGCTCTACCCCGCCTATCGAATGCCCGGACGGCTCAAGTACCTCGCGGGCAGTGAAATCGGGGCGGGGGTGTTTACCGCCGACACCCTGCCGGAAGAGAAGGTCCTGGAGTTGCAGGCTGTGCAGGTAACCCTTGACTGATCAGGCGCACCCAACATTTCGGGAGCTGTTCGGACGTGAACCGGATGTTCGCGCGGAGGCGCCAGGCCGGGTGAATCTCATCGGCGAGCATACGGACTACAACGGAGGGTTCGTGCTGCCGGCGGCCATCCCGCAGCGGACGCTGGTCGAGCTGGCGCTCGGTAGCACTGGGGCCGTCACGGCATGGTCGGCCAACATTGGTGAGCAGGGTGAACGAAACGCATACGCCCTTGGTTCTGAAACCCCACTGGGAACCTGGTTGGACTACGTCCAAGGGGTCACTCAGGCGCTCCGCGCCGCCGGGCACGCGCTCGGCGGGTTCTCGGTTGCCATCCGCTCCACCGTACCTGTGGGGAGCGGTCTGTCGTCGAGCGCAGCCCTGGAAATCAGCCTGCTGAAAGCGCTTCGGCGGGCTTTCGACCTTCCCCTGACGGAGGTCCAGCTGGCTCAACTGGGACAGCGCGCGGAGAATGATTTCGTCGGGGCGCCCGTCGGCATCATGGATCAGATGGCCTGCGCTCTTGCGGATGAGTCTCACGCGCTGTTTCTCGATACGCGCACGCTCGTCTACGAACGGATCCCCCTCCCGCCATCAGCCGAGCTCATCGTGATCAATTCCGGCGTGGAGCACAGCCACGCCGCCGGTGACTACCGCACGCGACGGGAGGAATGCGAGCGTGCCGCCCAACTGCTTGGCGTGCCGCAGCTTCGCGACGTGGCAGCCGATGACCTGCCGCGGCTAGCGTCCCTGCCGGAACCGCTCGGCCGCCGGGCACGTCATGTGGTGACCGAGAACGCGCGGGTGCTGGACACGGTGCGTGCGCTGCGCGCAGGTGAGTTGCGTGAGGTGGGCGCCCTGTTCTCAGCATCGCACGCCTCCATGCGTGACGACTTCGAAGTATCCGTTCCTGAAATCGATTCTCTGGTCGGCGTAGTGGAGCGGCACGCCGAAGTGTTCGGCGCGCGGCTGACCGGCGGAGGCTTCGGCGGTTCTATCGTCGCGCTTGTCGGGCGCGGGGAGGCCGCACGAGTGGCTGAGTTGGCGGCCGCGGAGTACTCCCGGCGCAGCGGAAGAACCGCTACCGTACTGCTTCCAGACACCTCATCAGCACCCTCATGAGGGCATGAATTTTGGAAGGCAGGGGTGCATGGACACCCCACCTTCTCTCATGCTTCGCGCCGCGATTGGACAGACGTCGACCTCCTTCCCGCAGCAACCCGATGTGGTCTGCCTCTCACATCTCCGCTGGGATTTCGTCTTTCAACGTCCACAGCATCTCCTGACGCGCTGCGCGAAGCTGCACCGCGTCTTCTTTGTCGAGGAGCCGGTGGACGGCGAAGGCCCGGGGCACCTCGATGTCCACGTGCGGCAGAACGGGGTCCATGTAGTGGTGCCGCGCTTCCCGGCGTCGGTGACCGGATCTGCGGCGTCCGCGCTTCAGGCACGCCTCCTTCGCAGCTTCTTCCGTCAGCAGCAGATCGACGACTACGTCCTGTGGTACTACACGCCCATGGCGCTCGACTTCACGCGCGATCTGCGCCCGTCGGCCGTGGTGTATGACTGCATGGATGAGCTGTCGGCGTTTGCCGGCGCGCCCCCCTCGCTGCGCGCCCGCGAACAGGAACTGCTGGCGCGTGCGCAGGTCGTCTTCACAGGTGGGCAGACACTGTACGAGAGCAAGCGGCACGCACATCCGAACGTGCACGCCTTTCCGAGCAGTGTGGACGTGGCGCACTTCGCGCGGGCGCGCTCGCCCCAGCCGGACCCGGCGGATCAGGCCTCGATTCCGCACGTGCGCCTCGGATTTTTCGGCGTCATCGATGAACGTCTCGACGTGAATTTACTCGCCGGCCTTGCGGCTGCGCGCCCGGACTGGCAGCTCATTCTGGTCGGTCCCGTCGTCAAGATCGATCCGGCCCTCCTGCCCAGGGGCCGCAACATCCACTACCTGGGGAGCAAGCCGTACGAGGCATTGCCGTCGTACCTCGCGGGATGGGATGTGGCCCTGCTCCCGTTCGCGCGCAACGAGGCCACCCGCTTCATCAGCCCCACGAAGACCCCCGAGTATCTGGCGGCGGGCAAGCCTGTCGTGTCCACCTCCATTCGCGACGTCGTGCGGCCGTACGGCACGCGCGGGCTGGCGCGGATTGCCGACGACGTGCCGGAGTTCGTGGCGGCGGTCGAGGGAGCGCTCGCGGAGGATCCGGCGGAGCGCCTGCGGGATGTGGAGGCGTTTCTCACCCAGACCTCCTGGGACGGAACCTGGACCCGGATGTACCGCCTCGTCACCGCGGCCATCGCATCCGGAAGGAACCGCCAAACGCAGACGGCGGCGATCGCGTCCAGCGCGCCCGGCGTCGCGTAGCCCGTTTTCCGGCGCAATTTGTTCTCCATTCCAGAAGGCGGTGTGTCTTGTTCGATTACCTGGTTGTAGGTGCCGGTTTCGCCGGCAGCGTGCTCGCTGAGCGCCTGGCCGCGGGCTCGGGGAAGAAGGTGCTCGTGGTGGACAAGCGTCCCCACATCGGCGGGAATGCGTACGACCACTACGACGAGCACGGGCTGCTCGTCCACAAGTACGGTCCGCACATCTTCCATACGAACTCGCGCGACGTGTTCGAGTACCTGTCCCGCTTCACCGGGTGGCGGAACTACCAGCACCGCGTCCGCGCGTCTGTCGACGGTCAGCTCGTGCCTATCCCGATCAACCTCGACACGATCAACCAGTTGTACGGCACGCAGTACACGTCGTTCCAGCTTCAGGACTTTTTTGCCTCGGTCGCCGAGCCCCGCGAATCCATACGCACCTCGGAGGACGTGATCGTCAGCAAGGTCGGGCGGGAGCTCTACGAGAAGTTCTTCCGGAACTACACGCGGAAGCAGTGGGGGCTGGATCCTTCGGAGCTCGATTCGAGCGTCATCGCACGCATCCCCGTGCGAACGAATCGGGACGATCGGTACTTCACCGACACATACCAGGCGATGCCGCTCCACGGGTACACGCGCATGTTCGAGCGGATCCTGTCGCACCCGAACATCAAGATCATGCTGAACACCGACTACCACGAGATCGAAGGCTCGATCCCGTACAGCCAGGTGGTGTTCACGGGGCCGATAGACGAGTACTTCGACTATCGCTTCGGCAAGCTCCCGTATCGCTCGCTGCAGTTCAAGTTCGAAACGCTGAGCGTGTCACAGCACCAGCCGGTTGCCGTCGTGAACTACCCGAACGACTACGCCTTCACCCGGGTCACGGAGATCAAGCAGATCACCGGACAGGATCATCAGAAGACCACGCTCGTTGCCGAGTACCCGCAGGCTGAAGGGGATCCGTACTATCCAGTCCCGCGGCCCGAGAATGCGGCGCTCTACAAGAGGTACCAGGAGCTGGCCGAGGCGACTGAAGGCGTCCATTTCGTCGGGCGGCTCGCAACGTACAAGTACTACAACATGGACCAGGTCGTGGCCCAGGCGCTCGCAACCTACTCGCGCATCGTCGGTCAGTCGCGCCGGGAGCTGCTCGGGGCCTGAGCGCTCCCCTCACAGGATCCCCCGTCCGGCACCAGGACGCCGTGCGGTCCAGTCGATTCCCAGCCAGGCAGCCATTGTCGCGGCGGCCTGGTTGGTGAATATCGGCGGATGATCGCGCCATTCACCACGCCGTGCGACGCGCGGCGACACGAACGCCATCCACACATCCTGCGCCCCCTCCACCTTGGCGCCGTGCTGGCGCCAGTCGTCGCTCGTCCGCCCGCGGCCGTGGTCCGTCGTAATCAGGATGTGCGTGCGCCCTTGATAGTCGGGTTGCGCTTCGAGCCACGTCCAGAGCTCGCGCAGGTAGCTGTCGGTACGGTTGAAGCTCTCGAGCACACGGTCGTATCGCCCGTCGTGCGCCCAGTCGTCGGTCTCCCCCAGGGCCAGGTACAACACGCGCGGTCTGGCAGTCCGCAGGTGGGCCATGGCGAAGCCAACGGTATAGATGTCGTGGCGCACGGAGTTCCATGGGGTGGGAGTCTCGAACTGGAGGCGGCTCATCTCGCGCACGAGGGGGTCGGGATGATCGAAGGCTTCGAAACCTGCATTCACTGTCAGCGCACCGGGAGTGTGCTCGACGATTTCCCTGAATACCTCCCATGACGCGAAGGCCGCGACACCCGCCTGGGGGAGCTGGAGGACCGCTTTGAGCTCTTCGAGCAGGGTCACGTGCGGGTTCTGCACGCGGTCGTTGCTCCTGATCGTCGCGTCGTGCGCCTCGCCCAGAAGGATTTCGGAATACCCGGGGTAGGAGAAGCGGTGGGTGTTCGTCAGCCGCACGGAGCTGTTCAGGGCCGGGTTCCCCGCGATGGACCCGTGGCGTGCCATCCACTCTCCCCAGAAGAACGGCATCAGTTTCTCGCGCCGCTCCTCAGGGCTCGATGCGTGGAAGCGCTTGTAGGACGGGTGGTTCTCGAGCGTCTGCGAGCCCGGGAGCGTTGACTGCAGGATCCCGCTGTCGAGCCCGCCGAACATCTCCTCGACGCGTGCGCCGTCGAGCGTAATCAGGATGAGAGCGTCAGTCGCAGCCGATGGCGGCTGAGCGCTCTGCGGCGGTGCCGCGATCACGGCTGCCGAAAGTGCGGCGGAGACGAGCGCAAAGAGTAGGCGCATGAGCAGGACCCTATTCGAGGGACATCACCAGACCGGCGTGCAGGATGAGATCCACACCGGCAAAGGCTGCGAGCACCTCCGGCCGAAGCAGGCCGTGGGTGTCGGAGATGAGGCCGACGAGCATGGGTTGAGTGGCGTCGGTCGTGCCGAGCGAGCCAGGAGGGCTGGTTACTCGAGTGCTCGCTTCCTGAGCGCCCGGCGGATCTCGCCAATCATTGCTTCAGGGGAGCTGAGGGCATCGCTCAGGATCACCACCGGTATTTCAGCCGGGGCAGCGCGCCGCAGGGCTTCCGGGTCGCTGACGTGTCCGACGACAAGGTTGGGACGCAGCGCGTCCATCACCCGGGTGGCCTCGGCCAGTGTGTGCGCCGGCGCGACGGCAAAGCGGAGCTTCGCCAGGATGGCCTCGCAGCGTTCGGCCGTGTCGGCGTCCTCGTCAACGAGGAGCACCAGCGGGGCGAAGCCAGGTTCGTCCCCCGCGCGGCGGCCGCCCCGCGCGCGCTGCCGGCGATCGGCCCCCTCCCGCTTGTCTGGCACCCCCGACATCCGCGGAAACGACACCACGTTACCCACGTGATTGCTTCTCCCGTCCCGCCTCCAGCCGCCCGAGTCCCTGTCGTTCGCGGAGGCGCCTGGCGCAGCATAATACGGAAGCGGGCGCGCGTGCCAGACGCGCCGGCTTCAGGGCTGCTGGCCTTCGCGTATTTTTCTGACCTTGCTCTCGCGCTCCGACTCGAAGCGCTCGAGATCGCGGCGCAGAGCCTGCTCCAGTGCCTCCCGCTCCGCCGGTTCGAAGGTGGTCAGCATCGCCGAACTGTGCAGGATCCGACGCTCGGCTACCCGCGCCTCGTAGACGCTGCGCGCCTCGGCGATGGCCGCGCGCTGCTCGTCGCTCAGCGGCTTGTCAGTGACGCCCGCTTCAGCGTCTTGCTTCTTCAGTCGCTCGAGCACCAGATCGAGCGCGCTCTTCGGCCCCGTGTCATCTGCGGTCATGTGATCATCTCCTTCTTCCCCTTCTCCCTTTTGCCTTCTCCCTTTTCCCTATGCGCCAGCAGCGCCTTCACAACCGCTTCCCACTCGATGTCGAGCGGGCCGGCAGGCGCCGACCTGCCGGCGCGACGATACCAGTAGGCGGCGTTCCCGTGATCCCCTTCCTTGCGGTGAAGGTACGCGTGGACCCAGGCCCCTTCGGACCCCTCGACATCCTGCGCGACACGATGCGCCTCGTCCCAGTCCCCCTTGCGATCGTGCCAGAGCGCCACGAGAACCGGAGCCAGGTGGACCGGAGGCACGCTGCCCGCGATTGTTCCCGTGAACTCCTCGAAGGTCATTTTTCCTCCAACTCAGAGATATTCCCACACGCCAGGCACCTGGAGTGCGAACAGGCCGCTGATGATGCTGGCGTTGCCCAGCACCCAGAGCGGCCAGAACCACCGGACGCCTGGCAGCAGGATGTTGAACGCAAATGTCATCGGGAGCACTACTCGCGCGGCTGCTCCGGGGTGCCCCTCCCAGACCGCAAATCCAAGCAGGGTCATCAGCACGGCGTAAGTGATCCCGAGCCGCCACCAGGGATCCTGCAGATCACGGCGAACGACCAGCACGACCGCCTGCGTAGCGAGGGACACCAGGGAGACGAGGCTGAACCGGGCAAAGGAGTCCCAACCCTGGGTGCGAAGCTCTCCCAGTGTGACGGCGAGCTTCTCCAGGTACCCGGTGAAGGGGAGTGCGAAGTTCGCGTACCCCGCGTCTGCCGGGGAGATGCCGCGGCGCATCAGGTACAGGACCCAGAGCATGAGCGGTGCGGCGATGACGAGGCCTTGCAGACTCAAGGTCGCCAGACTCCTGAGGGTTGGTCTGCCCTTCGGCAGCACGACACCAGCCAGGAGGTTCGTGTCGCGTCCGAGCCCCGCCACACCCAGCAGCCCTGCTGCGGCACCGCGGCGATTTTTCTCGACCAGCGCGACGCCGACCGCGAGGAGCAGCATGCTGGGACCGTCGACGAGCGAACGGTGGACCGAATCGAGCAACCCTTCGGCAAGCATGCAGCCGCACCATGCGAATGCGGGCCGCAGTGCGCCTGGCGGCAACCAGCGCAGGAGGAGCCAGGCCAGCCCAAGCCAGGACGCGACGTTCAGGAGCGCATACGCCTGTAGCACGTACCACGGCTTCGAGAGCCCCAGGAGGTGTGCGATCCAGGGGAAGAGGATTCGCCGTCCCCTGTACCCCGGCGCGTCGAGCGCTCGCGTGATGTCCTCGGTGCGCAGCAGCGGGTCCAGAGCCAGCTGCGCATAGAACTGTCCGTCATAGCCCGAGCCCTTGTCGACAGCGTGGGGAGTGCTCCGCAGATCGGGATGCGCGGTCCCGCTGAACGCGTCACCAAACGCGATGAGCGACGTGAACCCGGTGTCCTCGCGGTAGAACTGCGTGACGGACCAGAGGAACATGATCGGCACCAGGAGGTACGGGATTGCGTAACCCCAGCGATGCAGTCCGACCCTCGATATCCCGAGGGCCCGGCGGACGTGCGGGTCGGCCCACCGCGCCGCGCGCGCGAGGGGCTCGGAGTAGAGCACGGCCGTGCAGAGCAGGAACGTGTGCAGCGACAGCAGCAGACGGTAGGGGGTGAACCTCTCGGACAGCAGAGCGGCTGCAAAGAAGAGGCACACCAGCCCCGCCGCCAGCCAGTACAGCGCACGGCGACCGCCCCCTCTCGGCCACTCCGGCCGCGGAAGGAGCAGGGTGACCCCGAAGAAGAACGGCAGCCAGAGCCACGGCGGTGGCCCGGCGGGCCTAGCCCCATCCGGCACGATCACGAATTCAACCGTCCCGCTCGAGAACCCGTGGATGTTCGCCAGTTCGAGATAGGTCACCTCCCATCCGGCCCTGTCGCTCTGGAGCGTCAAGGCATGGCCGGGCCCCGGAGGCAGCCGCGCGGACGTGTCGACCCTGACTTCCTCTCCGGCCCCCACAGTGATGTCTGCCAGCCGGGCTCCGTCGAGGGAGATTGCTACCTGCGAAGGCTCGACGTCCCCCTGGACCCGGATGATGACGGCTGCGGGAGACCCGGCGACCGGCGTCAGGTCCGGCAGCGGGATCGAGAGCGACATTCCTCTTTCCGGCAGGGGGCCATTGACGACCCGCAGGCGGACTCGATCGAAATCCACGTACACGCTGGTCGCAAGCACGGCGGTGCAGGCGATCGCCAGCACGATCGAGAAGAGCAGACGCTGTATGGTCACGGGTTCGTCGGACGTTCCCTCGAGCGGAAGGTTGTCGTGCAGCAACAGCATACACGTCGCTCTTGCCCGGTACGCCTCATCTGAGGAGAGTGACCGGACTCATGAGGAAACGGGGGGGAACCGCACTTGCACCCAGAACCTGCGGAGGTCAACAGATGGGACTGAGAGACAAGTACGCCTGGGCCATTCAGCAGGCGAAGGGAAAGTTCGACGGCGGCGCCGAAGAACGTGACGGCAAGCTCTACTGGAACGGGAGCGTGAAGACGGAAGAGGAGAAGAACGAGATCTGGAACGCCATAAAAACCATTCCGGAGTGGCGCGATGAAATCGTGGCTGACATCCGTGTGACAGGGGGCGGGTCGGCCGCTGCAACGCAAACGGCCGCGGCGGCGCCCGCGGCGGCCGGACGCACACACACGGTCAAGTCCGGCGACACCCTGAGCGCCATTTCCAAACAGTATCTCGGTGACGCGAATGCCTACATGAAGATCTTCGAGGCAAACCGCGACCAGTTGAGCGATCCCGACAAGATCAAGCCGGGGCAGGTGCTCAAGATTCCGGGATAACGCGTCTGCATGGTCGCGTCAGGAGCGGCCAAGTCCGATAAAAATAGGGCAGTTACCACAGTCAATGTTGGTATACTCCCTTGTGACGACGTATATCTCAGGCCGCTGGCGTCGGGGGCAGCGGCCTCCTTCACGTCTGCGGGGGGTCCTTCCGATACCCCTGACGTGATGTGACGCTGCATCAGGTGCTGCACCCGCGGGCAGACTTGTCGGCGGCTCTCAGGGAGATTTGCCATACGTGAAATCTTGCACCGTGTTCGTTGTCGAAGATGACGTGGATACCCGGGACATGGTGCGGCGATTTCTCGAGCTCGAAGGCTTCCCGGTGGAGGTGGCCTCGAATGGGAAGCAGGCACTCGAGCGTCTCAGCGCCGGCGTCACGCCCTGTGTCATCCTGCTCGACCTGATGATGCCCATCATGGATGGATGGCAGTTCCGGCGCCAGCAGGTCCAGGACCAGGCGCTCGCCGACATTCCTGTCATTATCGTGTCAGCGGCCGGCAGGGATCGAATTGCGGAGGTCCAGGCGAACGACTACCTCAGCAAACCGGTGGATCTCGAGCAACTGCTCGAGCGCATTACTCGCTACTGCGCGCAGTAGCGCGGCCGTCCGGCGAGGCCGCCGCTGCCCGCGCGGCTGCCTCCGCGCTTTTCCGCATTCGCTCCACCCGGTCTGCCAGCAGCGTTGTCTGGCGGCGATCGATGCCGTATGCGTCCTTCCGGACGTGCACCTCCCCATCGTCGTCCACGCGCGCCGTCCAGTATCCCAGGTAGACAGGCACCGGTTCCCGGAGCTTGACCGTCTTTTCCTCGCCGGCGTTCATCGCCTTCTCGATTTCCTGGCGGTCCCACTCCCGCTGATCCCGCAGCAGGTACTCGGCGAGCGCGACTGGCTCCTCCACGCGAACGCAACCATGACTGAAGGAGCGGCTGGCACGCGCGAACAAGGAGCTCGCCGGCGTGTCGTGGAGATACACGTGGTACTGGTTCGGAAACATGAACTTCACCAGCCCGAGAGAGTTCCCGGCGCCAGGGCGCTGCCGGAACCGGTACTTCGTCGGATCCTCGATGTCTATTGACAGCGGATCGACGGGCTTGCCGGCCTTGTCGAGCACTTCCATGTCGTTTCGCGCGAGAAAGTCGGGGTCCTTCAACAGTGCAGGAATCGTTTCTCCGGCGGCGATGTCAGGCGGGACGTTCCAGTAAGGGCTAAAGACGAGATACGACATTCGATCGTTGAAGATCGGAGTCGGCGTGTCTTCCTTCCCGACCACGACCCGCATCGTGAGCGGCACGCGACCCTTCTCCCAGACCTCGAGCCGGTACTCGGGAATGTTCACGAGCACGTAGGTGTCACCGAGCTCTCTCGGCAACCACCGCCAGCGTTCGAGGTTCAGTCGAAGCCCTTCGATCCGCCGCTCGATCGGGATGTTCAGCTCCGCGGCGGTCGGCGCCCCGACGATGCCGTCTTCCACTAGGCCATGCCGGCGCTGGAAGCGCTTGACCGCCTCCTGAAGGGCGGTGTCGTACGGCTGAGGGCCTTCCTCTCCGGGGATCCGGCCGGAGTAATCGCCTGGGTGGAGATCCGGTGAATAGACGAATCCGTATGTAGATTCAGTGCTTTACAGAGAAATTGTGGTCTGGAGAAGGCCGCACTGGAGCACCTTACATCAGCGCCGGACCATAGGTCCGGGGAA
>Ga0183260_10000390_pt1 | contig 36875 bp, 42 predicted proteins | sample AntDrymUQ4972206_2_FD_129768 | JGI IMG/M metagenome (GOLD analysis project Ga0183260, IMG submission 129768) | Polar desert sand microbial communities from Dry Valleys, Antarctica - metaG UQ497 (22.06) (version 2) (version 2) | ecosystem: Environmental > Terrestrial > Soil > Desert | place...
AGCCGCACCTTGCGCCGCGCCTCCTCCACAGAGCGGCGAGCGCTGCCCGCCCATCGGCTGGCACCACCCACAACGCCCGCGGCAAGTAGCGTCAGCCCGACGTCGCGAAGGAAGACGCGGCGTGACGGGCTGCGCGAGGCGACATGCGCGCGCTCCGGAGGTGCCGACGGGCTCACGGTGGACCGCGGCACGAGCCACAGCGCGACCATCAATCCCACGACTCCACCCACCACGGCGGGGAGCATGTCGGCGGCTCGGGCATCGGCACGGGTGATCGCGGCCACCAGCGCAACCACTGGCAGCGCCACCAGCGCGGTGGTCCCCAGGCCACGGTGCCGCAGCATCACCACCCCAGCGAGCGCGCTGCCGATCAGCAGCCCGCAGAGGACGCCGATGACGAGCAGCGGCTTGTCAGCGCGACCCACCACGGAGATCGCTCTCTCGGCAACGGCACCAGGGGTGAGCTCGATGATGGCCTCTCCGACCGCCAGAACGGGCGACACCCGCGCATGCAAGAGCGCAGCGGCCAGCTCAGCGGTGGCCAGCCCGATGGCTCCGGCGCTCGCTCCTGCCAAGGCAGCAGCGGCGCGCGGTGAGAGCGTCACACCTCCATGTTCGCTGGTGAGGACAAATCAGGTGGCTCAATGCGCAAGGATCACGCTCGTGTCTTCTGCGCCCGCACTGTCGTGGACCGGAATCGGCGTCGACGTTCACGCCCTGGAGCGCGGTCGGCCGCTGTGGGTCGCGGGACTCCACTGGCCGGACGAGCCGCGTGGGCTGGTCGCTCACTCCGACGGTGATGTCGTGGCCCACGCAGCCTGTGACGCCCTGCTCAGCGCGGCCGGGATAGGTGATCTCGGATCGGTCTTCGGTACGTCGGACCCGGCCTGGGCCGGGGCCAGCGGCCGGCAGCTGTTGGCGGAGTGCGCCCGCACGGTCCGTGCCGCGGGATGCACCGTGCACAACGTCGCGGTCCAGCTGATCGGCATCCTGCCGACCCTCGGCCCGCGTCGCGACGAGGCGCAGGCCGTGCTCTCCGACGCCTGCGGTGCACCGGTCCGGGTTGCGGCGACAACGACGGACGGCCTCGGTCTCACCGGGCGTGGCGAAGGGCTCGCCGCGATCGCCAGCGCCCTCGTGTCTGCGCGAGACCTCCCGATGCGCGACTCATGACTGTCACCTCGGTCTCCACTCGGCAGGCTCCGACGGCTGCTCCGGGAGATCCGTGAGCGTTCGCTGCCACCACCCAACGTCTCGCCAGGCACCGAGCTTGTAGCCGACCTCTCGGAAGACTCCCACTGCTTCGAACCCCATCACCTCGTGGAAACGGACGCTGACCGGGTTCGGCAACGCAATGCCAGCGAACAGGGAGACGTAACCCAGCTCCGCGAGCTCCGTCGTCAGTCGCTCGTACAACAACCGCCCAAGACCCATGGATCGGAAACCCAGGTCCAGGTAGATCGAACAGTCCAACGACCACCGGTACGCGGGTCTGGAGCGATGTGGTGAGGCGTACGCGTAGCCGGCGATGCGGTTCGACTGCTGGGCCACCAGCCAAGGCAACCGCGGTGGGACCAGCATCCGGCGACGGATCTCCGCTGGGTCCGGCGGCGATTCCTCGAAGGACATGGCGGTATCGGTGATGACCGGCCCGTAGATGGTTGCGATGGCGCCGGCATCCGCCGGTGTGGCCGCTCGGACGATGACCGTCATGTGCCGCGGTGAGCCAGCATGACCTCAGCGAGCTGGAGGTCCACCGACCCGGTGATCTTGAAACCCTCGGCGACTCCCTCGACAACGCTGACCGCAACACCAAGCGCCTCCACCAACGAAGCGTCGTCGGTCGCATCCGCGGCAGCACGCGAGGCGTCGTGGGCCGCCAAGAGCACTTCCCGGGTGAAACCCTGCGGAGTTTGCACGGCATACAGCGCCCGGCGTTCGAGAGTACGCACGACCCGGGCCGAATCGACCTGCTTGACCGTGTCGGTGACCGGGATCGCGGGAACCACCGCTTCGGCACCGGCGTGCAGCGCAGCCAGCACCCGGCCGAACACTGTCACCGGTACCAGAGGTCGGGCAGCATCGTGGACAAGGACCAGGTCAGTGTCGCCGAGCTCACGAAGACAGGCCGTGACGGACATCCGGCGGGTAGTGCCCCCGGCAACCACCGTCAGCGCAATGTCGCCAGTCACCGGCGCAAGCATCGCGTTACAGGCGGCCACCAGATGCGGCGGCGCGGCGACGACGATGCGCTCCACCCCGACGGTAGCGATGGTCCGCACGGCGTGCACCAACAATGGCTCACCGGCGAGATGGCACAGGGCTTTGGGTGTCGATGCGCCGAGCCGAACTCCGCTACCAGCCGCCGCGACGACAACAGCGACCCGACGCGACCGGGTCAGGAGGCGAGGACCTCATCGAGAAGGGTCTCGGCCTTGTCCTCGTTGGTGTGCTCGGCAAGGGCAAGCTCGGAGACCAGGATCTGCCGCGCCTTGGCCAGCATCCGCTTCTCACCGGCTGAGAGTCCGCGCTCGCGCTCCCGGCGCCACAGGTCGCGGACGACCTCGGACACCTTCATCACATCACCGGAATGCAACTTCTCCAGATTGGCCTTGTAACGCCGCGACCAGTTGGTCGGCTCCTCGGTGTGCTCCGCGCGGAGCACCTTGAACACGCGCTCGAGGCCCTCCTTGTCCACCACATCGCGGACGCCAACCAGATCAAGGTTGCAGGCCGGCACCCGAACGACGAGGTCATGTTGCGCAACGATGCGCAAGACCAAATAGTCCCTGTCCTCGCCGTTGATCTGCCGGGTCTCGATATCCTCGATGACGGCGGCACCGTGATTTGGGTACACAACCGTTTCTCCGACAGTGAAAGTCATGTGTCAGTGACCCTTTCCTCAGCGCCAGTCTAACACGCGGGGATGAGGGCCGTCTCTAACGTTTCCGCAGGTCAGAGGGCAAATTGGGGGTTGACAAACGGCTCCGTCCGTGCCTTGGCCGCCCAGTCGTCCCACGAGCCACACCGGACCCCGGCCCAAGCGGGTCAGCAACCGCGGCGGCTCGCTAGGCTTCGGCTCGAGAGCCACAGTCCGCGCCCGGCCGGCACCGCGCCGGCTGCCACCCGATTCGGTCACCTGGTGATCGTGCTCGGCCTGGCCGGCCTGGCCGGCTGCGGTACGGGGTTCGGCGCCCAAACAGTCCAAGTCTACGACGCCGGCGCCGGGGTCAATGCCCGCGGTGGTGGGGTGGACGTCCTCAACGCGCTCATCGTCGCGAACGAGGACGGGACCGGCACCTTGTCGGTTTCGCTGCTCGCTAAGTTCGGCGACGGGGACGAGTTGACCTCGGTCGACGCCAGCGATGGACCCGACCAGCCAATCGAGGTGACGCAAAGCGTTCAGCCGCTGCCGATCTGCTCCACCAGGCTGACGATCGTCGGTCCGGACGCGGCGGTGACCTTCAGCGGCGACTTCGTCGATGGGCAGACAGTGACCCTAGCGCTGATCTTCGCGGATGCGGCCCCCGTAACCATGCAAGTGCCGGTGGTCGCGCGAGGCGACACCGATATCTATGACAGCGTGGCGGAGACTCCCGGGGCCGACGAGCCCCAACAGGATTGCCCGCCCGCGGCTAGCCCAGCGGCTGATCAGGCTTCGTACTTGTAGCCGAGGCCTCGTACCGTGACCAGGTAGCGCGGTTGGGAAGGGTCAGGCTCGATCTTGGCGCGAAGGCGTTTGACGTGGACATCCAGTGTCTTGGTGTCTCCGACGTAATCAGCCCCCCACACCCGGTCGATGAGCTGGCCCCGGGTCAGGACACGGCCGGAGTTGCGCAAGAACATCTCCAACAGCTCGAACTCTTTCAGCGGCAACCGGACGTCCGAACCCTCGACCGTGACCACGTGCCGTTCGACGTCCATGCGCACCCGACCCGACTCGAGCGTGGCCGGAGCACCCGGATCGACCTCGGTTCCTCGGCGGAGCACCGCGCGTACCCTCGCCACCAGCTCGCGTGGGCTGTACGGCTTGGTCACGTAGTCGTCGGCACCCAGCTCGAGTCCCACCACCTTGTCGACCTCGGCGTCCTTCGCACTCACCATGATCACTGGCACGTTGGACACCTGCCGGAGCTGGCGGCACACCTCGGTCCCGGGTAGCCCGGGCAGCATGAGGTCCAACAGCACGATGTCGGCACCGTTGCGATCGAACTCCGCCAAGGCATCCGGCCCGGTCGCAGCCACGGCCACCTCGAAGCCTTCCTTCCGGAGCATGTACGCGAGCGCGTCGCTGTAACTCTCCTCGTCCTCCACCACGAGTACGCGAGTCACGAAGATGCCTCCTCAGGCGTCCGGACCTCGACAGCCATCGGCGCCGACCACAGGTCAGACAGCGACTCGGTGTCTTCCGGATTGATCGCGGGCAGTGAGAGCGTGAACGAGGACCCCTGGTTCTCGACGCTCCAGACGGTGACTTCACCGCCGTGGCTCGCTGCAATGTGCTTGGTGATGGACAGGCCGAGACCCGTACCGCCGGTGGCGCGAGCCCGGGCGGGGTCGACCCGGTAGAAGCGTTCGAAGATGCGGTCCAGCTCGTCGTGGGGGATACCGATCCCCTGATCGCTGACCGTGATGGTGACCCGATCACGGGCGTGGCCGGCCATCACCGCCACCCGGCCGCCCTCCGGGCTGTAGACGACGGCGTTGTCGACCAGGTTGCTGACCGCGACCAGGATCTGGTCTGGGTTGCCGGGCACCGTCAGCCCGGGGTCGACGCGCGACACCAAAGTGACCCCCCGCGCCTCGGCGTCCGTCCGTACTCGATCGAGCGAGGTGTCGATCAGGGCGCCCACGTCGACAGAGGTCGGCTCGTGGATCAGCTCGTCTCCCTGCAGTCGCGACAACGCGATGATCTGCTGGACGAGTCGGCTCAGTCGGCCGCTCTCGGAGTGCATTCGCCCCGCAAATCGTCGCACCGCCGCCGGGTCGTCGGCCGCCTCGGCGACCGCCTCGGACAGCAGTGTCAACGCACCTACCGGGGTCTTCAGCTCATGGCTGACATTGGCAACGAAGTCCCGCCGGATCACCTCAACGCGGCGCTCGTGGGTGCGGTCCTCGGCGAGGACCAGCACCAGCCCACCAAGCGGTGCCACCCGCGCCGTGACCTGCAGCGACAGGGCCGAACGGGAGCGGCGGAGCACCAGCTCCAAGTCGCGGATCCGACCGTCGCGGCGCACAGAGCGCACCACCTCGAGCAGCTGCGGAGGCATCAGCCGGTCGTTCCGGACGAGGCCCAACGCCAGCGCTGGTGCCGACGCGTCCAGAACCGAGTCGTCATCACCGACAAGCACCGCTGACGAGGGCAGGATCGTCAGCAGCGATGCGACGCCCGGCGGAACCGCAGGCTCGGGCGGCACCGGCACCGTGACACGCTGGTGCTCCCTGAGACGCCACCACCAGACCACGAGCCCGCCGAGCACAGCTCCGAGAAGGAGCGTGACCAGCGGGCCGATGTTGTCCACAAGGCAAAGGGTACGGCGGGGCGGCCCTCACGCTCACGGTTCGTGAACAGCTGGGCCTGCCTCTTCCCACACTGTTCACATCGCGTTCATGGCGGGGCGCTCACCGGTCACGTGGACGGGTTACGGTCTGAGGATGCGTGATCTGTACTACGACCAGCTCGACTCGATCGTCGATGACCTCGTGGCCATGACCGGTGCGGTGCGTGACGCCGTCCGTGAGTCCACCGAAGCGCTCCTGTCAGCGCAGGCCGATGCGGCCGAGTCCGTCATCAGTGGCGACCGGGCAATCGACGCGAGCCGTGAGCAGATCGAAGACCGCGCCATGCAGCTGTTGGCGACCCAGCAGCCGGTGGCCGGTGACTTGCGGATGCTGGTCGCGGCCCTGCGCATGGTCGCCGACCTCGAGCGGATGGGCGACTTGTGCGTGCACATCGCCAAAGTGGCTCGGATGCGCATCCCCGACATCGCCGTGCCCGAGACCTCCCGACCGACGATCGCCCGCATGGCCGAAGTTGCCGAGCGCATGGTTGGTTCCGCGTCTCGCATCCTGGCCGAGCGCGACGTTCAGGCGGCGTTGGAGCTCGAGGACGAGGACGACGAGATGGACCAGCTGCGGCGGCTGCTGTTTCGCATGCTGCTGTCTGACGACTGGGCGTACGGGGTAGAGCCGGCCATCGACATCGCGTTGCTCGGCCGCTACTACGAACGAATCGGGGATCATGCGGTGTCCATGGGCCGCCGCGTCGTCTACCTGGTCACCGGAGAGCTTCCGACACCGCAGCAGGACACTCCAGCGGTCCGCAGCCTCTGACAAGGGGAGCTTTGCGCCACTCGCGAGCCGGGATGGTGGCCAGCCGCTAGCGACCCTGGTTCTTGACCGCTTCGATTGCGGCCGCGGCGGCCTCGGGGTCGAGGTACTCCCCGCCGACGACGTGTGGGCGCAGATCGCCGTCCAGATCGTAGAGCAGCGGAATCCCGGTCGGGATGTTGAGGCTGACCACGGCCTGCTCGCTCATCTCGTCGAGATGTTTGACCAGCGCTCGCAGCGAGTTGCCGTGCGCGGCCACCAGCACCGTCTTTCCGGCGCGGAGGTCCGGCACGAGCGCGTCGTACCAGTACGGGAGCAGCCGACTCACGACGTCGGCCAAGCACTCGGTTCGCGGCATCAACTCCGACGGCAGCTGCGCGTAGCGGGCGTCACCAACCTGGCTGTACGCGTCGTCGTCGGCGATCGGAGGAGGTGGGGTGTCGTACGAGCGCCGCCAGAGCATGAACTGCTCCTCGCCGTACTCCGCGAGCGTCGCCTTCTTGTCCTTGCCCTGCAACGCGCCGTAATGACGTTCGTTGAGCCGCCAGGACCGGCGCACCGGGATCCAATGGCGGTCGATTCCGTCGAGGCACAGCTCCGCAGTCTGGGTCGCCCTGCGCAGCAGCGACGTGTGCAAGACCTCGGGGGTCAAAGCCCGCCCGGCGAGCATCTGCGCACCGCGGGCTGCCTGCGCTCGACCCCTGGCGTTGAGCGGGACGTCGACCCAGCCGGTGAACAGGTTCTTGGCGTTCCACTCGCTTTCGCCGTGTCGAAGCAGCACGAGCCGGTAGGACGCGGTCATCCTCCGACCCTAGCGAGGGTCGCCGTTGCCGCCTGGACCCGTCTCTCGCTCGAGCCAGCCGCGGAACGCGTCCAAGTTTCGCGTGGATTCACCACGGGCGGTACGCCAGTCCCACTCCTTGCGGATCGAGGAGGCGAAGCCGAGCTCGAGGATGGTGTTGAACGACTCGTCGGCGTAGCTGAGCACCGACCCGAGCAGCCGGTCGACCTCATCAGGGGTCACCGCGTGCAGCGGCAGCCGGCCGTCAAGATAGATGTCACCGGAGTGGTCCACTGCGAACGCCACCGCGTACATCCGCAGGTTGCGCTCCAGCAACCAACGGTAGACGGCCCGGTGGTTCTCGTCGGGGTTGCGGGCGACGAAGGCGTGCACGGCAACGGCGTGCTGGCCGACTTCGATCCGGCACGGGGTTTGCAGCTTCCGCTCACCAGGCAGAGTCACCTCGAAGATTCCCGGTCGAGGCTCGGCGTGCTCGATCTTCCCCTCCCGCAACGCGGCGCGGATGATCTCGGCCACCTGGGGCGGCTGCGTCACGAGGCCGCCAGTCGGTCGGCCCCCAATGAGCCCACGGCGGCGCGGTAGACCTGCAACGTTCGGGCCGCCGTCTGGTCCCAGCCGAACGACGCGGCATGGGTCACCGCACGCTGACCCATCAGCTCGCGCCGCCGGGGGTTGGCGAGCAGATCGGCGACTACCGAGGCGTACCTGGCTGGATCGTGTCCGGGCACCAGCACGCCCGTCACCCCGTCCCGGACAGCCGTCGTGAGCCCGCCCACCGCCGCCGCGACCACCGGCGTGCCGCACGCCTGAGCCTCCAGAGCAACCAGGCCGAACGACTCACTGTAGGACGGCACGCAGACCAGCGAGGCAGCTGCGTACCACAGCGCAAGCTCAGGTTGGGAGACGGCAGGGACGAACCGAACGACATCACCGACGCCCAGCCCGGCAGCAAGCTTCTGCAGTGCGTGCGGCCGCTGCAGACCGGAGCCGGACAGCCCACCGACGACCGCGACCTGGAGCTCGTTGCGCAGCTGCGGCGAGGCGTCGAGGAGCACGGCAACCGCCCGCAGGAGCACATCGGGGGCCTTCATCGGCTGCAGTCGCCCGGCGAAGAGCAACACGTGGCCGCGCTCGGACAGTCCGAGGGTGGCCCGAGCCGCCCGAGTCGGTTGCGGAGAGAAGATGCGGAGATCCACGCCAGGATGAACGACCTCGATGCGAGCAGGGTCGGCGCCGTAGAGATCCACAAGCTGGCGGACCTCTTCCGCCGTGTTTGCGATCAGCTGGTCCGCTGCCTCCACGACCTGCTCCTCGCCGACGACGCGGGCCCACGGCTCCGGGGTGTCCCCCCTCGCCAGTGAGCCGTTCTTGACCTTGGCGGTCGTGTGCATCGTGTGTACGAGCGGCACACCCCACAAGTCGCGTACGACGGCCCCTACCTGTCCCGACAGCCAGTAATGGGAGTGGATGACGTCGTACCGATTGGGCGAATGAGCCGCCTCAACCCGCAAGACCTCCCGGACGAACGGACACAGCTGCGCCGGCAGATCTTCCTTCGACAACCCTTCGAACGGGCCGGCGGCGACGTGTCGCACACTGACTCCCGGCTCGCAGTGGACCACCGGCGGTAGTCGCGAGGACGTGGCCCGAGTGAAGACCTCGGTTTCCACTCCCAGTGCGGCCAGCCGCCGGGCCAACTCCAAGACGTAGACGTTCATGCCGCCGGCATCGCCGGTGCCCAGCTGGTCCAGGGGAGAGGTGTGCACGGACAGCATCGCCACCCGCCTGATGGCGCCAGCTCGCTGCGTGCCACGACTCATGTGCGCCACCTCCACTGCCGTTGGCTCAACCCTGGCCGATGCTGATCCATTCCACCGACACTGGACGCTGGGGCGGCAAGGTCGCGCATTCAGTCGGTCAGACGCTCCTGCACGAGCGACGCCAGCAGCTCCTCGATCCTCGTGATCTGGTCGTCGGCCCGCCGTACCAGATCGTCGAGATCGGCCTCACCAAGTCGCGGGTCGACGGTTGCCAACGACTGCAGGAGTCGCCACCCGGCCGCCTTCCACGCCACCGCCATCTGCATGCCTTCGAGCTCGACGACGTCGCTCAGGGGCGAGCGTTGCAACAGCGAACCGTTGAACTTCAGCCGACCGACCTTCTCACCTGCCCACGCCGCGGCAGTCTTGATCCGGTCCGGTTGAATCTCCAGCACCGCCATCAGGTCCTCCAGCGCCTGACGATCGTTGATCGCTTCCAGGGTGAGCGCCTCGAGCACGTCTCCGAGTGGCGTGCCTTCATGCGCGCCCGCCACTCGCCGAGACAGCTCGACAGAGACCGTGGCACCGGCCAGGTGGTCCTGGAGGTAGATCGCGAGCAGCTCGGTGTTCAACCCAGTCATAGGCCGCCGCGTACCCCGCCTCCTCGGCGGGCAAACGTCGGTGGCGACCGCGCCAACAGCCGGCGTCGATAGACTGGGGCCGTCGCGCCGTCCGCGGCCCCCCTTCAGAAGGACTGCTACTCCCCCATGCCCGTGCTCACCCGCCCAGACCTTCGCAACGTCGCGATCGTGGCACACGTCGACCACGGCAAGACCACGTTGGTCGACGCCATGCTGTGGCAGTCAGGAGCCTTCCGGGCCAATCAGGACGTTGCTGAGCGGGTCATGGACTCCGGTGATCTCGAGCGAGAGAAGGGCATCACGATCCTGGCCAAGAACACCGCCGTCCGCTACAGCGGTCCAGGAGCGCCGGACGGTGGCGTCACCATCAACATCATCGACACCCCGGGGCACGCCGACTTCGGGGGCGAAGTCGAGCGCGGGCTGGCGATGGTCGACGGCGTCGTCCTGCTCGTCGACGCCTCCGAAGGCCCGCTGCCACAAACGCGTTTCGTCTTGCGCAAGGCGCTGGCCGCCGAGCTGCCGGTGGTGCTCGTGGTCAACAAGGTCGATCGGCCGGATGCGCGGATCCGGGAGGTGGTGGACCAGACGTACGAGCTGTTCTTGGACTTGTTGGAGTCGGACTCCGCGCAGGACTCGCTCGACTTCCCAGTGGTGTACGCCTGCGCCCGGGCTGGCCGGGCGTCGGTCGAACAGCCGGCCGACGGCGGCATGCCGGACGCACCGGATCTCGAGCCACTCTTCCGGATGATTCTCGATACCGTCCCGGCGCCGAGATACACCGAAGGGGCGCCCCTGCAGGCCCATGTGACCAACCTTGATGCCTCGCCGTTCCTCGGTCGGCTGGCACTGTGTCGGGTCCACGAGGGCATCCTGCGCAAGGGCCAGACCGTTGCCTGGTGCCGACGCGACGGCTCGGTGGGGCGCGTCAAGGTGACCGAGCTGCTGGTCACCAAGGCGCTCGATCGGGTGCCCGGCGAGCAGGCCGGTCCCGGCGACATCGTCGCCATCGCGGGTATCCCGGAGATCAACATCGGCGAGACGCTGGCCGACCTCGACAACCCGGTGCCGCTCCCTCTGATCACTGTCGACGAACCCGCCATCTCGATGACGATGGGTATCAACACCTCACCGATCGCCGGCCGCGCCAAGGGCTCGAAGGTCACCGCCCGGATGGTGAAGGACCGGCTCGACAGGGAGCTGGTGGGCAACGTCTCCATCCGGATCCTGCCCACCGAACGCCCCGACACCTGGGAGGTGCAGGGTCGGGGTGAGCTGGCGCTGGCGATCCTTGTCGAGCAGATGCGCCGGGAGGGGTTCGAGCTCACCGTCGGCAAGCCGCAGGTCGTGACCCGCCAGGTCGACGGTGCGCTGCACGAACCGGTGGAGCGACTCACGATCGACTGCCCGGAGGACTACCTCGGCGCCGTGACGCAACTGCTCGCGGTTCGACGCGGTCGTATGGAGCAGCTGATCAATCACGGCACCGGCTGGGTGCGGATGGAGTTCCTCGTGCCAGCACGTGGCCTGATCGGGTTTCGCACCGACTTCCTCACTGACACCCGAGGCACCGGCATCGCGCACCACGTCTTCGAGGCCTACGAACCCTGGTCAGGTGACCTCCGGACCCGACCGACGGGCTCGCTGGTCGCCGACCGCGCCGGCGTCGCCAGCTCGTACGCGATGTTCAACCTGCAGGAACGGGGGTCGCTATTCGTCGAGCCCGCCACCGAGGTGTTCGAGGGCATGATCGTCGGGGAGAACTCACGCGCCGAGGACATGGACGTCAACATCACCAAAGAGAAGAAGCTGACCAACGTGCGTTCGTCCACAGGCGAGGAGCTCGAGCGACTCATCCCACCGCGCCGGCTCTCCTTGGAGCAGGCTCTGGAGTTTTGCCGTGAGGACGAGTGCGTCGAGGTCACACCGGCCGCCGTGCGGCTGCGCAAGGTCGTGCTCGACGCCAGCGAGCGGGCCAAGACCCGCGGCCGCCGGGCCAAGGCCTGACCACCCGCAACTTGTCACTGCGGCGCCAGGTCAGAGCCTGATCTGGAAGTGACAGCTCGGGAGTTAGGCGTTCAGCTCGGCGAGGGCGCGGTCCAACGCCCGGTGGGCGTCGGCGCCGAACGCCACGAAGGTGACATCGGTGACCGCGGATTCGGTGCTCCCCACGGTGGTGACGGCGATCCGGGCGGCGTCGTCGAGCGGCCAACCGTAGATACCGGCCGACACCAGCGGGCTGGCGAGGGTACGGGCGCCGAGCTCGTCGGCAACCGCCAGCGCGTTGCGATAGCACGAGGCGAGCAACTCGGGGTCGTCCTGGCCGGCGTTTCGGTTGGGGCCGACGACGTGGATGACCCAACGGGCCGGGAGGTCCCCACCAGTGGTCCAGCCGGCGGCGCCGGTGCGTAACCCATGGGGGTGTCGGGCGATGCAGTCTCGCAGGATCGCCGGCCCTCCGGCTCTGTGAATCGCTCCGTCTACGCCGCCGCCACCGCGCATCCTCGAGCTTGCAGCGTTGATCACCGCATCGACTGTGATCGAGGTGATGTCGCCTCGCTGGACGTACAGTCGCACGTCAGCGGCGGGTCAGTGTCTTGAGTATTGGTCGTACGTCCGCGAGATAGACGAGGGCGGCGACGGTTCCGATCAGGTTGAGGAAGCTGAGCGGGGACCAGATCAATGTGTTCGCAACGACCGCGAGACCGAGGACCAGCAACCAGAACGGCTTGGTCTGCTTGTCGCCCGCCACGAACGCGTTCTCCGGCCGCATCACGGCGTCGACGAACGCCACCGCCTTGCAGACGAACAGCGCAAAGGTCAGCGCCAGCATGATGCCGTTCTGCACGGAGAAAAGGTCGATCACGCGACCAGAGTAGTCAGGCGGGCGTCGTCAGGCGGTTGGCAGCACGGCGCGGGCAGACACGTGGCCCGCGAGCCAGCACCTGACCCGTCGAGTGGCGCCAAACGGTTGCCGACACGCCGGCGAGGCAATCGGCAACGCGCCAAACAATGCCCTCCACACGGTCTTCGCAGTGATTCGGAGTCGTCAGGCGGTTGGCAGCACGGCGCGGACTTCTCCCACCGGCCGGCCCCCTCCGTAGAGCAGACAGGTTCCCACCTCATCGAGGACGGCATCGTCGTATCCCAGCCGGCGCAGTGCGGCAGCCATCACCACGGGCCGGGCTCGACCACCACCATCAGCAATTTTGAGAGCGACTGCCGCGCCGTCCGGCATGGCCACCGCGTAGCAGGCCTCAGCACCCGCCTTGCCGATGGCACCGGGGTACGCACGAAGCAGCGATGCCTCGTCCCGTCGAGTGCCGCTGGCGTACTCAGGGAATCCGCTGATCGCATCGGCGACCGCGCGCTCGGCGCTGTCGGGGTCGGACCGCACGAGCCGGCTGTACCCGCGCGCGAGACCTCGCAGGCTGCTCGAGACCAGGGGCGCTCCGCAGCCGTCGACACCAACCGCGGCGACGGGTTCGCCGGTGAGCTCGGCAAACACCGCGGCGATGTGTTGTTGCAACGGGTGATCGGGCTCGCGGTAGGTGCCGGTGTCCCAGCCGTTGACGACGCAGGTGGCAAGCATCGCCGCGTGCTTACCGGAGCAATTCATCGCCACCGCCGACCGGGCCGCGCCAGACAACAGCCACCGGTCGCGGGCATCGCCGTCGAGCGGCCAGTCCGCCGGCGTCTGCAGCGCGGACTCGTCGAGGCCCGCGCCCGAGAGGATCTCGCGCACGCCGTCGAGGTGGAACGGCTCGCCGGAGTGGCTGGCGCAGGCCAGCGCCAGCAGCCGATCGCGCACCGGCAGGCCGGCTCGTACCATGGCCGCGGCCTGGAGCGGTTTGTTGCACGAGCGGGGAAAGATCGGCTCGGCCACCGAACCCACCGACCATAGGAGCGAACCGTCAGGTCCGAGGGCGACAATCGACCCCTGGTGCTGGCCCTCTACGAAGCCTGACCGCACGACCTCCGCCACCACGACGTGTTCCACGGCCGCGACCCTAGTCGCTGGCACAATCGCGGGGTGAACCGCGCGCAATGGACGCCGACACCGGTCGAGCTGGCGGACCTCGAGCTGCTGAGCAGCGGCGTGATCGACTCTTCGCGTGGATTCCGAGTCGCCGTCCCGACCGCGATCTCCGCCGCCGTGGCAGCCACTGACACTCTCGAGCTCATCGATCCCGAAGGTGTCCCGCTGGCGCGGCTCACGGTCGAGAGCAGATTGGCAGCCGGCGCGACGGTCACGCTGGCAGGTCCCGTCGAGCCGCTGGCACACACCGAATGTGGGCCGTTCCGGCGCTACCACCGCACGCCAGCAGAGGTACGCAACGAAAATCCGGAGGCCTTCGCGGTCCCGGTAACGGCGATCCTCTCGACTTCCGACGTCGACGCCGTCAGGGCACACGCCGCCGAAACCGGCAGGACTCCGTTGCTGCTTGCACTCACCGGCCCCGGGTCGCCGCAGGATCTGTCGGCACCGGGGTTGGTTCGCGCCACCCTTGCAGCCGCCCGAGACATCCCGGACGCTGTGGTGGTCGCGGTGGCGGCCGCAGCCGGGCAACACCGTTCGGCGGAGGTCGCAGCGGCCTACGCGGACGAGACCTTTTCCGTCGACGGCGAGGGCGAACCGTCCGCTGCGGTCGCCCGGATCCGTGACCAAGACCGGCCGCCGCTCGACCGGCGTGGCCTGGTTGTCTTCTTCACCGGTCTCTCCGGCTCCGGCAAGTCGACTCTCGCCCGGGCACTGCACGACGTCCTGCTCGAACGCGGGGACCGCACCGTGACCAGCCTCGACGGCGACGTGGTGCGCCACCATCTGTCGAAGGGTCTCGGTTTCTCCCGCGCGGACCGGGAGACCAACATCGCCCGGATCGGTTGGGTCGCCGCGGAGATCAGCCGCCACGGTGGCGTCGCGATCTGCTCCCCTATCGCACCGTTCGACGCCACCCGCAAGCTGGTGCGCGGCATGGTCGAAGCCGCCGGTGGCGGGTTTGTCCTGGTGCACGTCGCCACACCGCTGGAGGAGTGCGAGCGACGCGACCGCAAGGGCCTGTACGCCAAAGCCCGCGCCGGCAGAATCCCCGAGTTCACTGGCATCTCATCGCCGTACGAGAAACCAGCCGATGCGCGCGTTTCGGTGGACACGACTGGCCGCAGCATCGATGATGCCCTGGCTGCCGTACTCGACGTACTTTACTTGGATGGTCGGCTAAGCCGGTCGCCAGCAACCCTCCCTCCCGAAGGATGACAACCGTGGACACCACCGTGGTCCTGATCGCCCTCTCGGCGCTGCTCATCGGCACCGTGGTCGGTATGACCGGCATGGGCGGCGGTGCCTTGATGACCCCGGCACTGATCTTCTTGCGGGTGGACCCCACGGTCGCGATCGCCAACGACCTCGTCGCCGCCGCGATCTACAAGTCGGTCGGTGCGGGCGTGCACTGGCGTGAGGGGTCGCCGAACCTCCGCCTGGCAATGTGGTTGGGCGTCGGCTCGGTCCCATGCGCGTTCGCCGGAGCCTTTGTCATCAGGGCCGTCGGGGGTGGTGAGGACCAGGAGCAGTTCGTCAAGTACGCGATCGGTGTCGCGCTGCTGATCGCAGCGTCGACGTACGCACTCCGGATGTTCGTCACCCTTCGCGAGCGGCGCAGCGCGCGACACGACGAGGACCCCCCGATCCGCCCACTGCCCACGGTCGCCGTGGGAGCCGTCGGCGGCGCCTTGGTCGGGCTGACCTCGGTCGGGTCTGGTTCGGTCATCATGGTGACCCTGCTGCTCCTCTACCCCGGTCTGCAGGCAGTCCGGCTGGTCGGCACCGACCTGGTCCAAGCGGTTCCGCTGGTGCTCGCGGCGGCGGTGAGTCACGTCCTCGTCACGGGGGTTGATTGGAGCGTCCTGCTCCCGCTGGTCATCGGCGCCACGCCGGGCATCTACGTCGGCTCCAAGATCGCAAACCGGATGCCACAGAAAGTCATCCGCCGGGGCATCGTGCTCCTGCTCTTCATCACCGGCCTCAACCTGCTCGGTGTCGACCCGGTCCTGGCGCTGGGAATCGGAGTCGCCGCACTCATAGCGGGTACCTTCGCCTGGAGAGCCTTGCGCAGACGCTATGCCCGGTCCGGCAGGGATTCGGCTGAGATCAACGTCGCCAACTCGCCTCGCTAGCCCCACTGGCCCCGATAGCATGGCCTGTCGCTGACAATTCAAGGAGCCCCTCGATCCATGTCGAACACTGCTGCGCCTCCTGCGCACGCTGACTACCGCCTCAGCCAACTCGATGAGCTGGAGGCGGAGTCGATCCACATCTTCCGCGAGGTAGCAGCGGAGTTCGAGAAGCCGGTGCTGATGTTCTCTGGCGGCAAGGACTCCATCTGCATGATGCGCTTGGCCGAGAAGGCTTTCTACCCTGCGAAGATCCCGTTCCCCGTACTACAGGTCGACACCGGCTTCGACTTTCCCGAGGTGCTGTCCTGCCGCGACTCATGGGTGAGCCGCCTCGGCGTACGCCTCATCGTGGCGTCGGTCGACCAGGCGATCGCCGATGGCGTGGTGGTCGACGACGGCAAGACCAGCCGCAACCGGTTGCAGACCGGCACGCTGCTGAACGCGATCGAGAAAGAGGGCTTCACCGCCGCCTTCGGGGGCGGGCGGCGTGACGAGGAGAAGGCGCGGGCCAAGGAGCGGGTCTACTCCCACCGTGACGAGTTCGGCCAATGGGACCCGAAAAACCAGCGTCCGGAGCTTTGGAGCCTCTACAACGGTCGGATCCGCGCGGGCGAACACATGCGAATCTTCCCGCTCTCCAACTGGACCGAGCTGGACGTGTGGTACTACATCGGTCAGGAGAAGATCGAGCTCCCGGAGATCTACTTCAGCCACACCCGCGAGGTTTTCGTTCGCGACGGAATGTTGTTGTCCGCCGGGGACCACCTGCTGCTACGTCCCGGTGAGACGGTGCAGGAGCGGACCGTTCGCTTTCGAACCGTCGGAGACATGACGCTGACAGGGTGCGTGGAGAGCAATGCGTCCGACGTCGCCGCCATCATCGATGAGATCGCGATTGCCCGGGTCACCGAGCGCGGCGCGACGCGCGGCGACGACCGGTTCTCCGAGGCCGCCATGGAAGACCGCAAACGTGAGGGGTACTTCTGATGGATCTCCTCCGATTCGCCACCGCGGGCTCGGTCGACGACGGCAAGTCGACGCTGATCGGGCGCCTGCTGCTCGATTCGAAGGCAATCTTCGAAGACCAGCTGGAAGCCGTAGAACGTACCTCGATGGCGAAGGGCTACGACTACACCGACCTGGCGCTGCTCACCGACGGCCTGCGCTCGGAGCGTGAGCAAGGCATCACGATCGACGTCGCGTACCGGTACTTCGCCACCCCGACCCGCAAGTTCATCATCGCCGACACCCCTGGACACGTGCAGTACACGCGCAACATGGTCACCGGGGCATCGACCGCCGACCTCGGGCTGGTCCTCGTGGATGCCCGGCAGGGGCTGACCGAGCAGAGCCGCCGGCACGCCGTGATCCTGTCTCTGTTGCGCGTCCCCCACCTGGTGCTGGCGGTCAACAAGATGGACCTCGTCGACTTCTCCGAGGATGTGTTCAACTCCATCCAGAACGAGTTCACCTCCTTTGCAACCAAGCTGACGATCCCCGACCTCACCATCGTCCCGATCTCGGCGCTGCAAGGCGACAACGTCGTGAAGCGCAGCGAACACATGCCGTGGTATGCCGGCCCGTCGCTCATACACCACCTCGAGCATGTCCACGTCGCCTCCGACCGCGACCTGGTGGACGCGCGGTTCCCGGTGCAGTACGTGGTACGGCCGAAGTCCGACGAGTTCCACGACTACCGCGGATACGCCGGGCGGATCGCCGGTGGCGTGCTGAAGCCGGGTGACGACGTGCTGGTGCTGCCGAGCGGTTTCACCTCGACGATCGCTGGCATCGATCACTTCCACACCGAGATCGAAGAGGCGTTCCCGCCCATGTCGGTGACGATCCGCCTCGCGGACGACCTCGACGTCTCGCGTGGCGACATGATCTGCCGACCCCAGAACGCTCCGGAACCGAGCCAGGACATAGACGCGATGGTGTGCTGGATGACCAACGCGCCGCTGCGACCGCGCCAGAAACTGGCGATCAAGCACACCACGCGGACCGGCCGGGTGCTCGTCAAGGACGTTCAGTACCGCCTCGACGTCAACACGCTGCACCGCGACCTGGAAACCAAGGAGCTCGGGCTCAACGAGATCGGCCGGGTGCAGCTGCGCACCACGATCCCGCTGCTGTGCGACCCGTACGAGAAGAACCGGACGACAGGGTCGTTCATCCTCGTCGACGAAGCCACCGGTGTCACCGTCGGTGCCGGCATGATCAACTGACCCCCTCACGGCATCCCGGGTGACGCCGCAACGACGCGACCTGTCACTGACAGAACAGGTCTGAACCTGGTCTCGCGGTGACAACTCATGACCGTGACCAGAGGCCGATGAGACACTGGCGTCGTGGCCACCGAGGCGGACGTACGCCGGATCGCCTTGTCGCTGCCTGGGGCCTATGAGCACGCGTCGTACAACACCACGCCGTCGTTCCGGACGAAGCCACGCATGTTCGCCACAGTGAGGGACGAGGGCAGTATCGCCGTCGTGTGGGTGGCTGATGAGGATGAGAAGCGGGCACTCATCGCGTCGGACTCCGACCGGTTCACCACCACACCGCACTACGACGGCCATCCGATCGTGCTCGTCCGGCTCGGCGCCGTGCAGGCCGACGAGCTTCGCGAGCTGGTTACCGAGTCGTGGCGGCTTCGAGCACCCGGCGCTGACGTCCGGGAGTGGGACGACGGGCACTGATGAGGGTGGATCTGAACGCCGACTTGGGCGAGTCCTACGGACACTGGCGGCTCGGGGATGACGAGACGTTGCTGGGCCTGGTGACCAGCGCGAACGTCGCTTGTGGCTTCCATGCCGGCGATCCCACGACTGTGCTGCGCACCTGTGAGGCAGCGATCGCGGCCGGAGTGGTCATCGGAGCTCAGGTGGGGTATGCCGACCTCCGGGGCTTCGGCCGACGCTTCATCGACGTACCGCCCCACGACCTCACTGCCGATGTCATCTATCAGATTGGCGCACTGGCCGGGCTGGCGCGAGTCGTCGGCGGCACCGTTGCCTACGTCAAACCGCATGGCGCCCTCTACGGTGCCGTCGGCCATCACCGGGCACAGGCACGAGCGGTGGTGTCGGCAGTACGGTCGTACGACACCAGCCTGCCGTTGCTGTGCCTGCCCGGCTCGGTGCTGCTCGACGAGGCCGCCGCGGCCGGATCGAGGTCGGTCACCGAGGGCTTCGCGGACCGCGCGTACGCCGCCGACGGCACGCTGGTCCCACGGGAGCAGCCAGGCTCGACGCTCGAGGCTCCGGCCGACGCGGCCGCCCAGGCATTGGCGTTGGCCGGCGTGGTGGAGTCGGTCTGCGTCCATGGTGACTCCCCCGGCGCGGTCGCGCTGGCCACCGCCGTCCGCACCGCACTGGAGAGCGCCGGTGTGGACGTACGCGGCTTCGCCGAAACGGCCTGAGATGCGGCTGCTGCCCTACGGCGACGCGGCCGTGCTTGTCGACTGCAAGACGCTGACTGAGGCGCTCGGGTGGCGCGATGCGCTTGCGGCCGCCGCAGTGGAAGGCGTCGAGGAGCTCGTACCGGCGGCCCGCACCGTCTTGGTCCGGCTGCGACCGGAGACCGCGCGTGCGGCGAAGCGTTCGATTGCGGCGCTGAGACCGCCACAAGTCTCGGATCGTGAGGAGGGCATGCACCGGGAGGCGGAAAGGGAGCCGGTGACAATCTCGGTGAGCTACGACGGCCCGGACCTCGACGAGGTGGGCGACCTGACCGGCCTGGGAGCCGACGGGGTCGTGGCGGCGCACATCGAGGCGATGTGGCGGGTGGCGTTCTGCGGGTTCGCGCCCGGCTTCGGCTATCTGGTGGGCGGCGACGAATGCCTTCAGGTGCCACGCCGACGAGAGCCGCGGGCTCGGGTCCCGGCCGGTGCAGTCGGCCTCGCTGGCGAGTTCAGTGGGGTCTATCCCCGGGAGTCGCCGGGCGGTTGGCAGTTGATCGGTCGCACCGACGCAGTGCTCTGGGACACCGAGCGAAAGCCATCCGCATTGCTGCGCCCGGGCGTACCGGTACGGTTCCGGCCGCTTTGAGCCGGGGGGATGCTGTCGCTTCGTCGCAAGTGCCACCATGCAGCCGATGCTGACCGTCCTCGCTCCCGGCCCCCTGGCCACCGTCCAGGATCAGGGCAGACCCGGTCATGCCGTGCTCGGTGTTTCGCACTCCGGAGCTGCCGATCGGGCTGCGCTGCGGCTCGCCAACCGCCTGGTCGGCAACGCCGACACTGCGGCCGGAGTCGAGGCCACCCTGGGCGGTTTGCAGGTGCGGGCGGAGCGCGACCTCCTGGTCGCACTCACCGGAGCAGCCGGACCGGCCGACATCGACGGCCATCCGGTGCCAAGCGGTGAGCCGGTACGCCTCGGCGTCGGCGCCATGCTGCGGCTCGGCGCCCCGGTCACCGGGTTGCGTACGTACCTCGCTGTCAGCGGCGGCATCGCGGTCCAGCCCGTGCTCGGTTCACGCGCAACGGACACGTTGTCCGGCCTCGGGCCGGCACCTTTGACGCCAGGTACGCGGCTGCCGGTCGGCTCCGAAACGGTGTCCGAGCCGCAGCGGTGGGGCGCGGTGTCACCGTTGCCGCACGGCGAACTGCGGCTCCGCGTCGTTCTCGGCCCCCGGCACGACTGGTTCCCGACCGGGGCGATCGAGCACCTGCTGACGCTCCCTTGGACTGTGCAGAGCCAGGCCGACCGGGTCGGCGTGCGCCTGTCGGGTCGGACGCTCGAGCGCAACCGCCGCGATGAGCTGCCGAGTGAGGGCTGCCTGCGGGGGGCTCTGCAGGTGATCACTGACGGTGCTCTGATCCTGCTCGGGCCCGACTGTCCGGTCACTGGCGGCTACCCGGTCATCGCCGTGGTCATAGACGCCGACAACGACCGAGGTGGTCAGGCACGGCCAGGCGACCGCATCCGCTTCGAGCGGGCTTGAGGAGACACTCCCAGCGAAGGCGTCACTCCGTCGTGCCCAAGGAGTCGGCGCTTGCCCACGGTGCGCGGATCCCCCGCGCTATCTCAGCGAAGTGCGGGGCGTACGTGCAGGCCGATCTCCGGGTCCACGACAGCTTCCTGAGCCGCGGGCACACCATCGGCGAGCAGCGTTGCTTCCAGCGGAACATTGCGCTTGACCAGGGCCAGTGCGATCGGCCCCAGCTCATGGTGGCGCGCCGACGAGCCCACGGATCCCACCACCCGATCCGATGCCGTGACCGCGGCACCGTGCGGCGGTAGGTGATTCACCGATCCATCGAGGTGCAGCAGCACGAGGCGACGCGGTGGCCGGCCGAGGTTGTGCACCCGTGCCACGGTCTCCTGGCCGCGATAGCAGCCCTTGTCCAGCTGGACCGCATGGCCGAGCAGCCCCAGCTCGTTGGGAATGGTGCGGTGATCGCTGTCCAACCCGATCCGGGGCCGCCCCTCGGCGATGCGCAACGCCTCTCGGGCCCAGACCCCACACGCAGGACCATGCGTGGTGGCGTACGCGGGGAGCTCCGTCCGCTCGAGCAGCAGGTCACCGCTGGTGCCCTGATGGACAACGGCGAAGTCCTCGGTGACCTGGCTGATCTCGACCCGCATCATGAACTTCATCGCCTCCAGGAACGCCACCAGCCCCGCCCCCTCGCCGGCCTCGGTGTGCCCGAGGAACCTCTCGCCGTCGTCGACCCCCCGAAAGGCGTGCTCGATGTGGCCCTGGGGTGACAGCAGCAGCGCATCGACGGTGACGCCAGGAGCCAGATCTGCGAATCCTTGCGTCGTCATTGCATGCAGGTACGGCAGCCGATCCGGGCCGGCGACGGCCACGACGTCACGATGCGACAGGTCCACCCAACCCGACCCGTCCACGAGTCGCCGCTGCTCAGAGACTGGGTTGCCGTAGTGGGCGGCGACGCCGGAATCGAGGCCATCCGCTGCGACCGCACCCGAAACCTGCAGCAGGGGGCTGCGATAGGTCACGCGTCCTCCCTGCGGCAGCTGGCGCAGCGACCGAAGACAGTGAGATGGCGGACATCGGTCTCGAACCCGTCGGCGTCGTCGAGGGCGGCTCCGAAGGCGGCGGCCAGCGCTGGATCGATCTCGCCAACCCGACTGCAGCTTCGGCACACGAGATGAGCGTGCGCCGGCGTGGTCGTGGGGTGATAGGTCGGCGCCCCGTGTCCGAGATGGGCGTGGCTGACCAACCCGGTCTTCTCCAGTACGTCCAACGTTCGATAAACGGTGGAGGCGTTGACGCCGCTAGCGCGTTCTTGGACCTGACGCAACACATCGTCCGGCGTCGCGTGTCCCAGCGCCTGAACGGCTTCGAGTACGAGCTGGCGCTGCGGGGTCAGCCGGTAGCCCTCCGAGCGCAGCGTTTCCTGCCAGTCACCGCCCTCGACCGTGTCTTCGTGCTGACTGCCCACTCCCCGAGTCTAGGCGCGCCGCAGCCGGGCCCAGGTGTGCGATTGCATCGGATGACCCATCGCCGCCATGTCGTGCGCGTAGAGCAGGTCCCCCTCGACGAGGCCGTACAGCCGGTGCGCGGCGGTGTGCTCCTTCGCGCTGTGGGTCCGGGCGACCAGATCGGTGGCCAGTTCGAGCTTGGCACCGTCGATGCTGCCGTACCAGATCTCGACGAAGCCGGTGTTGTGGGCGAGAAGGAGCTCCACCTCACTGTCGGGGCGTACGCGGAGGAACCCGGTCTCGAGCGCGGACTCCTTAACCTTCGTCCCGTCGGGGTCGATCAACCAGCTGCGGCTGAAGTAGTGCAGGAAGGGTCGACCGTCGTGCGCAAACACAGCTTCTTGGCCGAACTCGAACCTCGCGATCGTCGGGTAGTCACCATGCCCGTTTCCCTGCCAGCGACCCAACAGCCAGGCCACCGGCACCAGGTCCGGGTGGAGGTCGCTCGGGAGCTGCGTCATGGGTCTAAACCGTGGGGTGAAGGCGGATCGCGATCAGGAGGAGGAGCCCTTGAACAACCGGTAGACCAGGAACAGCGAGAACCCGCTGAGTGTCAGCGCTGCGAGCACCAACAGCGCGATGACCACGGCGTCCATTGACCCACTCTAGCGACGCCAGACCGCGTACTTCACCTGGCTCAGCATCACTTCACCTGGCACACACGCCGGGTGAAGTGCGCTGATACCAGGTGAACCTGGGATAGCAGCACGAGGGCGCTCAGGCGGCGCGGGTCTGCAACAGCGTGCGGGCGTCGGCGGGGGTCATGGCCGGACGCTGGGCAAGCCCGGCCAGTGCGGCGGCACGCTCGACCAGCTCGACGTTGTGCGTGACCGGAACACCCCGGGCCAACGTCAGGGTGTCCTCCATACCGACGCGCAGGTGACCACCCTTCGCCAACGCGGCCAACGCCACCGGCAGCGCAGTACGCCCGATCCCCGTCGCCGACCACGACGTCACAGCATCCGGCAGCGCGGTGACGGCGGCGACCAAGGCATCGGCCGTCCCCGGCATGCCACCAGGCACCCCCATCACGAGGTCGCAGTGCACCCGGCCGCCGAACGGCATCCCGTATGCATCGAGCAGCCGAGCCAAAGCGGTCACATGCCCCAGGTCGAACAGCTCGAACTCGGGGACTACCTCAGCCTGTTGGCTCAGCTGATAGAGCTCGACGATGAACGGCCACGGGTTGGTGAAGACATCGTCGCCGAAGTTGACTGTTCCCATCGTCAGCGAGCACGAGTCCGGTGCCGCCTCGAGAACGCGAAGCCGCTGTTCGAGCGGATCGTGCACCGAGCCACCGGTCGACAGCTGGACGATCAGCGTCGTCTCTTCACGCAGGGCGGCGACAGTCTCGGCAAGCCGGGACAACTCCAGTGTCGGCCGGGAGTCGTCGTCGCGGATGTGCACGTGCACCATGGCGGCACCTGCCCGCTCGCAGCGGCGAGCGGTCTCGATCAGCTCGTCAAGAGTGGTTGGCAGAGCGGGGACGTCGGCCTTGGTGGTCTCCGCCCCCGTGGGCGCCACGGTGATCAGCGTCGAAGGCGACGGGGCATGCGACATGGCGGCATGGTGGCAGACTTTCGCCGCCACGGTCGACCGGGCGGCCCCGGTCAGTGAGGGGAAGTCGTGAGAGCCGTCGTGCAACGCGTCTTGCGCGCCAAGGTCGAGGTTGACGGCGGCCTCGTCGCTGAGATCAATGAGGCGGGCTTGCTCGTCCTGCTAGGCGTCACGCACGACGACGAACCGGCGCACGCTGCCACGATGGCTCGTAAGATCTGGCAGCTGCGGATCCTGCGCAACGAGCGATCAGCCAGGGACATCGGCGCCCCGATCATGGTCGTGAGCCAGTTCACCTTGTACGCCGACACCAACAAGGGCAGGCGTCCCTCGTGGTCCGCGGCGGCGCCGGCAGCTGTGTCCGAACCCCTTTATGAGCATCTCTGCGACGAGCTCGAGGCGTTGGGTGCAGCGGTCGAACGCGGCGTATTCGGCGCCGACATGGCGGTCAGCTCGACCAACGACGGTCCGGTCACAATTCTGCTCGAAGTTTGAGACCGGGAAGAATCCGGGCAGAATGGGTGAACCCGACGCGCCGCGTAAGGCCCGGGTAAGCAACTGGAGTGGCATGAGCAGCGACCAAGCTTCGGCGCGCCCGAGGGGAGCGGGCGACGCGCTTCGGGCTGCCTTCAGCTCGGTGACCGGGTGGCTGACGCCCGGCAGCGGGGAGCAGAGCGACGGTTCCAAAGGCAACCGCCGCGCGTCCTCACAGCCGTCATGGTTGCGGCGCCACTGGATCGTAGCCAGCGTCATCGTGGTCACTCTGGTCACCGTCGGTGGAGTCGGTGGCTGGCTGTTCTACCTCAACTCGCAGCTCGGCAACATCGACCGCGTCCCCCTGACACTTGCGGAGAGCAAACGGCCACCGGTCACGGAAGGCGAGGAGCTCAACATCCTGATAGCCGGCGCCGACAACGGACCCGGCCCGAGCATCGCGGCCGACGTGGCGGCGGACCGATGGAGAGCCGGCTCGCATCGCAGCGACACGATCATGATCCTGCACCTGCCAGCCGACCGCGAGACCGCTTACTTGGTTTCGATTCCGCGGGACTCCTACGTCAAGCTCTACGACGAGAACGGTGACTACACCTACACCGACAAGATCAATGCTGCGTTCTCTCTATACGGTCCATCCGGTTACATCTCGACCATCGAGCATCTCACCAAGCTGCGGATGGATCACCTCGCAATCATCGATTGGGACGGGTTCAAGGACGTCACCCAAGCCATCGGTGGAGTACGCGTCTTCGTCCCGGAAACCTTCTACGACGACAGCCAGAACCTCAGGTGGAAGAAGGGGTGGCAAACCCTCGAAGGCCAACAGGCACTCCAGTACGTCAGGACCCGTCATGGTCTGGCCAACGGCGACTTCGACCGCATCGCGCGCCAACAGAACTTCCTCCGCGCCATGATGGCCAAGCTGCTGAGCGGCGGGGTCACCAACAGTCCCACCAAGCTCACCAGCGCGCTCAAAGCCATCACCGCCAACCTCACGGTCGACGACGGCTGGAGCAACGGTGACATCCGTGACCTCGCGCTGTCAGTGCGCGGCATCAACACCGACGAGGTCACGTTCCTCACGGCACCACTCGGACGGTACGACACCAGCGACAACGGGCAGAGCGTGGTGCTGCTGGATCCCAAGAAGTCCAAGGCACTGTGGCGCGCACTGGCCGACGGGGAGCTCGACCGCTATGCCGCCAGGCACTCCGGCGACACGTTGCGGAAACCGGACAAGGTGAAGTAGAAGCAGATCATCAGCCCAGGATGACGGTCACCTCGGCGACCTCACCCCGGGTGGCCACGACGGCTCGGTCCGCCGTCACGCCGCGGGGGGCCAGTGTCCGCAACGTCCAGCTGCCCGGCGCGGCGAAGAAACGGAAGTGCCCGGTCGCCGACGTCGCAACCTCGGCAACGAACTCACCGTCCGAGTCGAGAAGGCGCACGTAGGCACCTGGTAGGGATTCCGCTGCCCGGACGACCACCCCCTGGATGACCGTCTGTGTCGTGAGGTCGATGCCGTCGAGGGTCAGCCCGCCCTGCGTCGCGCCGCACATGCTCAGCCGCTGCCCGGCTCGTCGCCAACGGCGATCGGCACCCCCACCAGCGAGCCGTACTCGGTCCACGAACCGTCGTAGTTCTTGACGTTGTCGTGGCCGAGCAGCTCGTGAAGGACGAACCAGGTGTGCGCACTGCGCTCCCCGATGCGGCAGTAGGCGATGGTGTCCTTGCCCCCATCGGTGCCCCGACCGAGCCCGGCGGCCTCGTACAAGCGCGTCAGCTCCTCGTCCGAGCGGAAGGTGCCGTCATCGTTGGCAGCCTTGCTCCACGGCACGTTCGCTGCTGTGGGGATATGTCCGCCGCGCTGGGCAGACTCCTGCGGAAGGTGTGCCGGGGCAAGGAGCCGGCCGGCATACTCGTCCGGGCTACGCACGTCGACGAGGAACCGAGTGCCGATGGCGTCGACAACCTCGTCACGGAAGGCGCGGATGGAGAGGTCTGGCTGCTGCGCGACGTAGGTGGCCGCCTCGCGCACGGGCCGCTCGTCGGTGAGCTCTCGACTGTCCAGCTCCCACTTCTTGCGGCCGCCATCGAGCAGTCTGACGTCGGAGTGGCCGTACAACTTGAAGTACCAGTACGCGTACGCCGCGAACCAGTTGTTGTTACCGCCGTACAGCACGACAGTGTCGTCGTTGCCGATGCCACGCTGAGACAGCAACGCCTCGAACTGCTGCTGGTCGATGAAGTCACGGCGCACCGGGTCCTGAAGATCTTGTCGCCAGTCGATCTTCACGGCGCCGGCGAGATGGCCTTTGTCGTAGGCGGTGGTGTCCTCGTCGACCTCGACGAGGACGACCCCGGGGTCGTCGGCATGCTCTTGGACCCAGTCTGCGGTGACGAGCGCGGATTCGCGGCTCATGTGGTACCTCCAGTACGAGATCCCCGTCGCGGGGATGGTGGACGGTTCGGTGCGGGGTCTAACACGGCGCGCAGCGGCTCACGCGGGAGCGGCAGGAGAGGGGCGCCGGCAGGGTCAGTGCAGGCGACAGAGCGCCGAGTGCACGCGGCAGTGATCCACTGCGCGGCGTCGGGTGAGCGGTGTCGACGGAGCCACGACAAGAGTGTAGGCCGAGCTGCCGACAATGCCAGCAGAGCCCGTTTCAACCGCCGGCGAAGGGCGGCAGCAACTCGACCACATCGCCCGCGCCGACGTCGACTGCCTCGGGATCGCGTCCGCCAACCGGCTGCGCACCGACGAGCACCGAACAGACGTCCAACACCCGAGCAAACCGCGGATTGTCAGCGTGGCGCCGCCGCACCTCGGTGAGCACCTCGGCCAAGTTGCCGGGTGTCACGGCATCGGTATCGCAACCTGCAGCGGCTCGGGCAGCCGCCCAATAGCGCACCGTCGCGGTATTCGGAGGCGGCGTTGTCGCCGGCGTCGTGGGCATGTGGACTATCTTGGCGCAGGGCCGAGGGCTGGGGGTCACGATGTCGTCGCTGCTGTTGCTGACGGTCTCAGCTCAACAGCCCGCCGAGATCCTCCCCGCCCTGGCGGTGCTACCACACTCGGTCCGCGTTCTTCCGGCCACTATTTCGACGTTGCTCGACGCACCGAGCTGTGACGCGGTTCTGGTGGACGGTCGCAGCAACCTTGCCCAGGTACGAGCGCTGACCCGGCTCATCCGGACCACCGGCGTGGACGTACCCGTACTGCTAGTCGTGACCGAGGGTGGGCTTGCGGTCGTGAGGGCCGACTGGGGTTGCGACGACGTGCTCCTGACCGCTGCCGGACCGGCCGAGGTGGAAGCGAGGCTCCGGCTGGCGGCCGGACGGCTGCGTCGCGAGCGGGCCGACGACCCCGACACGCAGGTGATCCGTTCCGGCGACGTCGTCGTCGACGAGGCCTCGTACACCGCGAGGCTCGACGGCCGAACTCTCGACCTGACGGTCAAGGAGTTCGAGCTGCTGAAGTGCCTGGTGCAGCACCCCGGTCGGGTCTTCACCCGTCAGCAGCTGCTGCAGGAGGTCTGGGGCTACGACTACTTCGGTGGCACGCGCACCGTCGATGTCCATGTCCGCAGGCTCCGGGCCAAGCTTGGCCCCGAACGGGAGACGCTGGTCGGCACGGTCCGCAATGTGGGTTACCGCTTCGTCGTCCCCGTAGCAAACCACGCTCCCGTGCCCGACCCAGCATCTGTGGACAACCCGGCGACGATCCGCGACTCATGACGGTCCGGCGCCGGATCGAACGGCTGGACGCGCTCGAGCTAGCCGATGCCCGGGCGGTCCGAACGCTGGTCGCGGCAGCCGGCGCCTTCGACGGCCATCCCCCACTGAACGAACACGCGCTGTTGCACCTGCGCCACCCCGAGGCCGGCGCGTCGAAGCATCTGCTGGCACGCACCGCCGACGGGCTGGCGGGCTACCTCCATCTCGACGTGTCCAAGGGTGGGCCGGTGCAGGCGGAAGCCGTGGTCGCGCCGCCATGTCGCCGGCAGGGCTGGGGTCGCGCGCTGGTCATTTCGGCGCTCGAGCTGACGGCCCCGCGTCCCGTACAGCTGTGGTCGCACGGTGACGATCCGGCCGCTGCCCGGCTCGCCGAGTCGCTGGACTTCGTACGCGTACGGGAGCTGTGGCAGCTGCGCCGCAACCTCGCCGTCGAACTGCCAACGCTGCAAGGCGTTTCGGGCGTCCATGTCCGCGCCTTCCGGCCCGGTGCCGACGAGACGGCATGGTTGGCGCTGAACGCCCGAGCATTTCACTCGCATCCCGAGCAGGGCCAGATGACTCGACACGATCTGGACCAGCGGATGTCCGAGCCGTGGTTCGATCCGGAGGGTTTCTTCGTGGCCGAGCGGAGCGGTGAGCTCGTCGGATTCCACTGGACCAAGATCCACGGCGACACGACCGTCGACGGCGAGCATGGGCACCTGGTGATGGGGGAGGTCTACGTTGTTGGCGTCGATCCCGCTGCCCAGGGCGGCGGATTGGGCCGGTTGTTGACCTTGACCGGCCTGCACTACCTGCGCGATCGGGGTCTCAGCTGCGTACTTCTGTATGTCGAAGCCGACAACGCACCGGCGATCGCGGTCTACCAACGTCTCGGCTTCGGTCACGTCGCCACCGACGCTCTTTACCGTCTCGACCGCTGATCACCGCGTGGGTGGCACCAACCTCGCCGGTTTCGTACGACTTCCAATGGCTAAGGGTCACTTCCAATGGGTTCGAACCCATTGGAAGTGACCCCATCCCACGTGAACGTGGTATCGGGACACCCGCGGCGTGCCGACGCTGGGAACGCGTCCCCGGAGTTCACCGAGCGGTGGCACGATAGGGCTCATGGCTGTCGACGAAGTCACGACCGATCCCGAGTTGGCCGAAGCGCTACAGCTCGTCCCGAAATCTTTCGAGGTTTCGCCACCGTACGCGAGGGACGATGCCGAGCTGCCTCAGGACCGGTTCCTCGACCGCGAGCTGTCGTGGCTGGCGTTCAACGCCCGTGTTCTCGAGCTGGCTGAGGACGACGCGCTGCCGCTGTTGGAGCGAGTGCGCTTCGCCGCGATCTTCGCCAGCAACCTCGACGAGTTCTTCATGGTTCGGGTGGCGGGATTGAAGCGGCGCATGGCCGCGGGAGTGGCGGTGCCGGCCGTGAGCGGGCTACGCCCTCGCGAGGTCCTGGGGGCCATCTGGCAGGAGAGTCGCGCCCTGATGGAGCGCCACGGACGGCTCTTCCACGACGACCTGGTCCCCCGGTTGTCCGAAACCGATATCGAGCTGTTGCGTTGGGACGACCTCACCAGCGAGGAGCGCGATCACGGCCGAGAGCTTTTCCGCGACCGGCTTTACCCGGTGCTCACGCCACTGGCCGTCGACCCGGCGCACCCGTTCCCGTACATCTCCGGTCTCTCCCTCAACCTCGCGGTGGGTGTGCGCAACCCCGATACCGATAAAGAGCACTTCGCCCGGGTCAAAGTCCCGCCGAACTTTCCCCGGTGGGTGGCGCTCGGGCAGCAGCGCTTCGTACCGATCGAGGATGTCATCGGCGCCCACCTCGACCTGCTTTTCCCGGGCATGGAGGTGGTGGCCCACCACGCCTTCCGAGTCACCCGCAACGAGGACCTCGAGGTCGAGGAGGACGACGCCGAAAACCTCCTGAAAGCATTGGAGAAGGAGCTGCTACGGCGCCGGTTCGGACCGCCAGTGCGGTTAGAGGTCGAGGAATCCATCGACCCACACGTGCTCGAGCTGCTCGTCTCGGAGCTCGATATCAACGGCCCTGAGGTGATCCGCCTGCCGGGTCCGCTGGACCTGCGGGGCCTGCATGCGATCGCAGATTCCGACCGCTCAGAGCTCAAGTTCCCCGCCTTCATCCCCGGCACTCACCCGGACCTGGCCGAGGTCGAGACAGCCAACCCAGCCGACATGTTCGCGGCGCTGTCGGCCACCGACGTGCTCGTGCACCACCCGTACGACTCGTTCGCGACCAGTGTGCAGCGGTTCATCGAGCAGGCGGCAGCCGACCCCCAGGTGTTGGCGATCAAGCAGACCCTCTATCGGACCTCCGGTGACTCACCGATCATCGAGGCCCTCGTCGACGCCGCCGAATCCGGCAAACAGGTTCTGGTGCTGGTCGAGATCAAGGCCCGATTCGACGAGCGGGCCAACATTCGCTGGGCGCGAACGCTGGAGCAGGCAGGCTGTCACGTCGTCTACGGCCTGCTGGGGCTCAAGACGCACTGCAAGCTCGCCCTCGTCGTGCGTGACGAGCCCGACGGCATCCGCCGGTACGCGCACATCGGTACCGGCAACTACAACCCCAAGACCGCCCGGATGTACGAGGACCTCGGGCTGTTGACCTCCGACGCGAACATCGCCGACGACATCACCGACTTGTTCAACAACCTGTCCGGCTACTCGCTACGGGGTGAGTACCGGACTCTGATGGTGGCGCCGCACGGCGTCCGCGACGGTCTGGTCGAGCGGATCGAGGCCGAGGTCGACCATCATCGGGCCGGCCGTCCGGCGGGTATCCGGTTCAAGGTCAACTCGCTGGTCGACGAGGCGTTGATCGACGCCTTGTTGCACGCCAGTCAGGCCGGGGTGCCGATTGACCTGCTGACCCGCGGTATCTGCGCGCTGCGCCCCGGTGCGAAGGGGTTGTCGGAGACGATCCGGGTGCGCAGCATCCTTGGCCGGTTCCTGGAGCACAGTCGCATCTTTTGGTTCGAGAACGGTGGCAGCCCACAGGCGTGGATCGGCTCGGCCGACCTCATGCACCGCAACCTCGATCGCCGGGTGGAGTCGTTGGTGAAGATCCCGAGCGAGCGGCACTGTCGTGAGCTTGCTGACCTGCTGACCCTCTCGTTCGACGACGCAACGGCCTCGTGGCACCTCGACTCCGACGGCAAGTGGCAGCGGCACGCCACCGACGACAACGGTGCTCCCCTGCGCAACATGCAAGACCACCTGATCACGCTGCACCGGCGACGTCGGGAGACGGCACACCGGCACGGCTGATCTCGTACCGGCCCGTAACGGGCCGGAGCAGGTGACGGGCCAGCTCACAGCCTCTGGGGGGAGAGGCACGAGCCGGCCCGTCGAGGTCCGACCGGCTCGGGGGAGGGCCGATCAGACCAATGACCCGACCATACTCTGCGGCGGCACCGGCACAACAGGGGCGAGATCGTCGTCGGGCCTGCAACACTCCCTGGGTGCAGCCTAGAGATCTGGTGCTCGCGGCCGGTGCGGTGGTGTGGCGCGAGGTGGGAGGCCGCCGGATCCAGCTGCTGGTGGTCCATCGCATGCGCTACGACGATTGGACCTTTCCGAAGGGCAAGATCGACGCTGGCGAGCGGCTGCCCGTGACCGCGGTACGGGAGACGGCCGAAGAGACCGGGCTGGGCATCCACCTCGGCGTACCGCTCTCACGGCTGGAGTACCCGCTGACCACCGGCGGCACCAAGCAGGTCAGCTACTGGTGCGCCCGTCCCGATGGGGAGGGGGAGCTGAGCTTCGAGCCAACCCACGAGATCACCGCCGTCCGGTGGGTCGACCTGGATGAGACCGCAGCGGCGTTGAGCTATGACACCGACCGGCGGGTCCTCGACGATTTCACCCGACTGCTGCCGGGCGCGGAGCACCGGGCGATACCGCTCATCGTGCTGCGCCACGCCAAGGCACGGTCGCGGCGGCGGTGGAAGGGTGACGACCGGAGGCGGACGTTGGCCGCCAGGGGACTCAGCGAGGCGAAACGGCTGGTTCCCCTGCTGCAGGCGTACGGGATCCGCACCGTGGTGAGCAGCGACTCCACCCGCTGTGTCCAGACAGTCGAGCCGTACGCCGACTCTGTCGACGTCGACATCGCCCTCGACAGGGGATTGTCCCAGGAGGACGCCACCCGCAAGACGGTGGCTCGGCGAGCCGAGCTGCTGTTGGGCGACGGCGAGCCAACGGTGGTGTGCACGCACCGGCCGGTGTTGCCAATGCTTTTCGACGCCATGCACATCGAAGACCCCTCACTCGAGACATCGCAGCTGATCGTTCTCCACCGTCGAGACGACACCGTCGTGGCTCGCGAGCTGCACCACCCCTGAGCCAAGACAGCGGTGGATGTGCGTTCACGCGGAGTCCGCCTCTGCTACCCCCCGGCGTGTCCGAATGGTGCCCAAGCGTTCACTGCTCGTTCATCGTGGCCGACCGGAGCCGTCACCTGCCCCGCTTACCGTCGCAGGGAGAAGCAGACAATCCACCTCGTGATCCCATGGAGGGACCAGACGTGAATCGCACTTCCTTGCGCCGGGCGGCGTTGCCCAGCCTCGTCGCGCTGACCGTTGGGCTCGGCTTGTCAGCCTGCGGCGGTGACTCAGAAGGGGAAACCACGAATGGCACCGAGGGCGGCGGCAGTGAGACCCTGTCCGGTTCGGTGGCTGCCGACGGCTCCTCCACCGTGGAGCCCCTGACCTCAGCAGCTGCGGAGCTCTATCAAGAGGAGCAACCAGACGTCCAAGTTGCGGTCGGCAGCGCGGGTACGGGTGGCGGCTTCGAGGCCTTCTGTGCTGGTAAGACCGACATCTCGAACGCCTCGCGCCCGATCGAGGACGACGAGGCCAAGATCTGCGAGAAGGCCGGGATCGAGTACACCGAGCTCCAGGTAGCCACCGACGCTCTCACCGTGGTGTCCAATCCCGGCGTCGGAGTCGAATGCGTCACGACGGAGCAGCTCAAGATGATCTGGGAGCCAGCCGCCGAGGACAAGGTGACCAACTGGAACCAGGTCGACCCCAGCTTCCCCGATCTCGATCTCGCGCTGTTCGGGCCAGGAACCGACTCGGGAACGTTCGACTACTTCACCGATGTGATCAACGGTGAAGAGGGAGCCTCCCGCACCGACTATGAGCCGTCCGAGGACGACAACGTGCTGGTCGATGGTGTTGCCAACACCGAGGGTGCCATGGGCTACTTCGGGTTCACCTTCTACGAGGAGAACGCCGACAGCCTCACCGCATTGCAGGTGGACTCCGGCGGCGGTTGCGTCGAGCCAAGTGCTGAGACCGCCGCAGACGGGTCGTACACACCGCTGGCGAGGCCGCTGTTCATCTACGTCGCGAACAAGGCGTACGCAGACCAGCCACAGGTGGCCAGCTTCGTCGACTTCTACATCGACAACCTTGCCGACGTGACCGAGGCGGCGCAGTACATCCCACTGAACGACGAGCAGACTCAGGAGACGGCAGCCGCGCTCAGCCAGCTTCAGTGAGTCTGTGTCCGCGGGGCGGCCGGCCCCAGCCCGCCCCGCGGACAGTACGATCCTCGTTCGAGATGAGAAGGGTCAGCGATGACCACCACCGCTCCTCCGGCGGTCTTGACCACTAGCACCGGCGCCATGCCGCCCGGTGACAGCGGGGCCCTGCGCAGGCGCAGCCGACCGGGCGAGCAGATCGTCATGTTCCTGTTGCGCCTGGCGGCTTTCCTCTCGGTCGCTATCACCGTCGGTATCGTCATCGCCTTGCTGCGTCCGGCGCTCGACTTCTTCCGCGAGGTGTCGCTCACCGGATTCTTGTTCGGCACGACCTGGCGTCCAAGTTTCAATCCCGTTGAGTATGGCGTACTTCCTCTCGTCGCCGGGACGATGATGACGACGTTGGTCGGCATGCTGGTCGCTGTCCCGTTCGGTCTGGGTGCCGCGATGTACCTCTCGGAGTACGCCAACCCTCGCGTCCGCAAGCTTCTCAAGCCGGTCCTCGAGCTGTTGGCGGGAGTGCCATCCGTCGTGTACGGATTCTTCGCCATTCAGTTCATCACTCCCACCGTTCTGCGCGGCTGGCTTGGTGTGGACGTGGGTTTCACCAACGCCTTGTCTGCAGGGCTCGTGCTCGGTGTCATGATCATCCCCACCGTCGCTTCCTTGTCCGAGGACGCCATGTCTGCTGTGCCGCAGTCCCTGCGGCAGGGATCCTTTGCCATGGGCGCCAACCGGATGCAAACCACATTGCGCGTGGTCTTCCCCGCAGCGATCTCAGGAATCGCGGCCGCCATCGTGCTGGGGATATCACGCGCCGCTGGGGAAACCATGGTCGTCGCGCTCGCAGCCGGCTCCCAACCCAACCTGAGCGTTGACGTCCGTGAGGGAATGCAGACGATGACCGGCTACATCGCGAACACAGCAGGCGGCGAGAACATCGTTGGATCCGTTTCTTACAACACGTTGTTTGCGGTTGGCCTGCTGTTGTTCATCATCACGCTCGTCATCAACATCATCAGCATCGCGCTGGTGCGCCGCATTCGCGAGGCGTACTGATGGCAGAAACTATGACCGCGTCCCCGACTGCGATCCGCTCCTCGGCCAGGAGCCACGACAACACCCTTCTGTCAGTCATCTTCCTGATCGCGTTGTGGCTTTCGCTCGCGTTGGCCATCACCTTCTTGATGACGTTGATCGTGACCACAGCCATTGACGGCGCGGGCCGCTTCGACGGCGCCTTGTTCACCGAGTACAGCTCGCAGCTGTCACCCGAAACCACCGGGCTGCGTGCTGCCCTGCTCGGCACGATCTGGCTGATGGTCACCACGGCCTTGCTGGCCATACCCATTGGCATCGCTGCTGCCATCTATCTCGAAGAGTTCGCCGACAACCGGCGCTGGTACAACAGGCTTGTCGAGCTCAACCTGCAAAACCTGGCAGCCGTCCCGTCCGTCATCTACGGAATGTTGGCCGTCGCGATTTTCGCCCTCGTCGGGGTGGACCGTACCGGAATCGTCCTCGTCGGAGCAGTCGCCCTGGGTTTGCTCATCCTTCCGGTCATCATCATCACAACTCGAGAGTCCCTGCGGGCGGTACCCCGTGAGATTCGCGACGGTTCCTTGGCGCTCGGCGCCACACCGTTGCAGACCACCTGGCGACAGGTTCTGCCATCGGCGGTCCCCGGTATCGCCACCGGGACGATCATCGCGTTGTCACGAGCAATCGGGGAGGCAGCCCCACTGCTGATTATCGGTGTGGCCGTGACCGTGCGCTTTGACCCCGACGGCATCATGTCATCGTTCACCGCCATGCCTCTGCAGGTCTTCAACTGGACCAGTGAATCCCGAGATGAGTTCAAGATCGCGGCGGCGGCCGGCATAATTGTCCTGCTAGGCATGGTGCTGGCGCTCAACGGCTTGGCGATCTACATCCGTAACAAGTTCCAGCGGCGCTGGTAATCGAGGAGTGAGATGGCGCGGTACATGGTCAGCACAGCAGCGCGCAGCAAGGACGAAGCGGAGGTCGATGAGCCCTTCCTCGACGCCCAGCTGAGCGAAGCTCGGCCGATTCCCGACTCCCCGAGCCCTGTCATGGAGTGTGTGGATCTCAACGTCTACTACGGCGACTTTCACGCCGTTCACGACGTCAACCTGTCGTTCGGCAAGCACGAGATCACCGCCCTCATCGGTCCCTCCGGCTGTGGCAAGAGCACCGTTCTCCGCTGCTTGAACCGGATGAACGATCTGGTCGCCGAGGCACGGGTGGCGGGCCAGGTTTCCTACCACGGCCAGGACATCTACGCCAAAGACGTGGACGCCATCGAGGTGCGTCGCCGGATCGGAATGGTGTTCCAGAAGCCAAACCCGTTCCCCAAGTCGATCTACGACAATGTTGCTTACGGGCCCCGCGTGACCGGCATGGACGTGCCGGACATGGATGCCCACGTCGAAGGCGCGCTCAACGATGCGGCACTTTGGGATGAGGTGAAGGACAAGCTCAAACAGAGCGCGTTCGGACTGTCCGGTGGGCAGCAGCAGCGACTGTGCATCGCGCGGACCATTGCCACCAAGCCGGACGTCATCTTGATGGACGAGCCGTGCTCAGCGTTGGATCCGATAGCGACCTCGCGAATCGAAGACCTCATGAGCGAATTGCGCGATCAGTACACGATCATCATCGTGACTCACAACATGCAGCAGGCCGCCCGCGTCTCCGACCGCACCGCCTTCTTCACCGCGCGTCCCGACGAGACGACCGGCAACCGGACGGGCCTGCTGGTCGAGTACGACAAGACAGCAACCATCTTCTCCAACCCGTCGGACAAACGTACCGAGGCCTACATCTCCGGCCGCTTCGGCTGAGCGCGGCTCAGGTTTCTTTCCCACGTTAACGTGGGATAGGGACACTTCCAATGGGTTCGAACCCATTGGAAGTGTCCCTTAGCCATTTGAAGTGCACCGTCCTCCGGCGGAGCTCGCGATCGCGCAAAAGGCGACGTGCTCAGGACAGGAACAGTCGGGCGATGCCGTACGCGCCGGCGGCCATCAGTCCGGCCATCGGGATTGTGACGATCCAGGCCAACACGATGCCGCGCGCGACCCCCCAGCGGACCGCAGAGAGTCGCTTCGACGCACCGGCTCCCATGAGTGACGACGTGATCGTGTGCGTGGTCGACACCGGCGCGTGCAGCCCGATCGCCATCACGTACAGCGTGGTTGCCGCGACCGTCTCGGACGCGAAACCGCGTGGCGGGTCGAGATGGATGATTCGCCTGCCGAGTGTCCGCATGATCCGCCAACCGCCGGAGTAGGTGCCGAGCGAGATGGCGCTCGCGGCGGCGACCTTGACCCACCAGGGAATGGGGGCGTTCTGATCGACACGGTCGGAGACGAGCAACGCCAAGAAGATGACGCC
>Ga0183260_10000391_pt1 | contig 36853 bp, 37 predicted proteins | sample AntDrymUQ4972206_2_FD_129768 | JGI IMG/M metagenome (GOLD analysis project Ga0183260, IMG submission 129768) | Polar desert sand microbial communities from Dry Valleys, Antarctica - metaG UQ497 (22.06) (version 2) (version 2) | ecosystem: Environmental > Terrestrial > Soil > Desert | place...
ACGCCGACGAGCGTGACGAGCTGCGGCCGGCTCTCTCGCGTCACGCGAGCGAGAGTTTCCCGGAGCAAAGCCAGCTCCTGCTCGCGTCCAACCAGCGCGGCTCCTCCGACGCGTTCGACGCCGACCCGGGATCGCGCGCGGAGTGCCTCCCACACCCGGATGGGCATCGTCTTGCCCTTTGCTTCGACCGACGGAGTAACCCCGTGCTCGATGGTCCGCTCCGTCGCGTGATAGGTCGTGTCGTCGACGAGGATGGAGCCGATCGGCGCCGCGGCCTGGAGGCGCGCCGCGGTGTTGACGACATCTCCCGAGACCATTCCTTCCCCGGCTTCCGGACGGGCGCCAAGTGCGATCAGCGCCTCGCCGGTGGTGATCCCGATGCGGACCTCGAGCTCTCCCTCCTCGGCGAGCGTGTCTCTGATCGCTAGTGCCGCTCGCACGGCGCGCTCCGGATCGTCCTCATGCGCCACGGGCGCCCCGAACACCGCCATGACCGCGTCCCCGATGAACTTCTCCACGGTGCCGCCGAACCGTTCGAGCTCAAAGCGCAGTCGCGCATGGTACGGCTGGAGCAGGCGGCGGACGTCTTCCGGGTCCATGCGCTCCGCCCGGGCGGTGAAGCCGACGAGGTCGCAGAAGAGACAGGTGACGACCTTGCGCTCTTCGCGCGAAGCCGCGCCGGGTTCCAGCCGGGTACCGCAATCCGAGCAGAAGCGCGCGTCGCCCGCATTCTCGCGTCCGCAACTCGGGCAGACCCTCACGGATGAAGGATAAGGCGTACTCGCAGTCGACATGAGCGGGCCGTAGCCTTCCGCGCATGTCACCCCAGCGACGCACGGCGCTCGTGTCGATCGGGGCTGCGTGCCTTCTGATCGCGATCAAGCTGACGACCGGGCTCGCGAGCGGGAGCCTCGGGCTGCTGGCGGAAGCCGCGCACTCCGGCACGGACCTCGCGGCGGCGTTGCTGACCTTCTTCGCCGTCTCGGTCTCCGTGCGGCCTGCGGATACCGGTCATCCGTGGGGTCACGGGAAAGCGGAGCACCTGGCCGCGCTCGCCGAAGCGGCCTTCCTGATCCTGGTCAGCCTCGTGATCGCCGGCTTCGCGGTTGCGCGTCTGACCGGCGCGATCGAGTCCGAGGTCGATGCAACCTGGTGGACGTTTGCGGCGATCGGGCTCGTGATCGCCATCGACGCCATGCGGACCTCGGTCTCGCTCCGCGCTGCTCGCCGCTATCGCAGCGATGCCCTCCGCGCGAACGCGCTCCACTTCGGGAGCGACCTGGCCGGGACGCTCGCCGTGCTCGCAGGCCTGTCCGCCGCGGCCCTCGGTTTTCCCGCAGGTGACGCGATTGCCGCGCTGTTCGTCGCCGCACTTGTGATCGGAGCCGCTGGACGCCTACTCCGCAGGAACGTCCACGTGCTCATGGACCAGACACCGGCCGACGCGGAGGATGCAGCTCGCGCGGCGATCGCTGCCCTCGACCCACCGGTGGAGCTCCGGCGGCTGCGCGTGCGGGAGTCGGGGGGAGGGCACTTCGCCGACGTCGTCATCGGGATCGCTCCGGGCGCGGCGGTCGGACAGGGCCATGCCGCGGCGGATCGAGTCGAGGACGCGGTGCGCGAGCGCCTTCCCGATGCGGACGTGGTCGTGCACGTGGAACCGCGGGGCGCGGACGCGGAGATCCGCGAGCGGGTGCTGGCGGCCGCGCTCTGCGTCCCCCAGGTACGGGAGATCCACAACCTGGGCGTCCTCGAGGTCGACGGACGCGTCGAGGTCTCACTCCATCTGAAGCTTCCGGGCGATCTCGCGCTCGACCGCGCGCACGACATCGCCGAGGAAGTCGAGCGCGCGATCCTCTCAGCGGTCCCTGAGGTCGAGGATGTGCGCACGCACCTGGAGCCGCTCACCGAGGCGGCCGCTGCCCAGGAGGTCGACGTGGATGTCGAAGCCGTCGAGCAGGTCGTGCGGGAAGAGTCCGGTGCGGCGCCCCGCGAGCTCCGCTTCGTCCGGACCGATGGCGGCCTCGTCGCTTTTCTCACGCTCGGGCTCGGCGGCGAGGCATCCCTCGCGGAAGCACACGCCCTGGCGAGCGCAGTCGAAGAGCGCGTCCGCGAGGCAGTGCCCGGAATCGCCGATGTCGTGGTGCACACCGAGCCGTGAAGCTCTGCATGTTCCATCCGGTCGACCACCCCATGAAGCGCGGCTGGGTCGGGCGCATCGACGGCGAGCACGTGATCCAGCTGGCCGCGCAGACGCTGCAGGCGTTCTTCACCGGCGGCGGATCCGCGAGAGAGCATGCGGTCTTCTTGTACTCGGGAGTGCGGCTGCTAGCGCCCGTTCTCCATCCACCGGCAATACGCGTCTTCGACGAGCAGCACTCGTTCGCGTTCGCCAATCCCGCCGCGGTTCTCGGCCCCGGAGCGAAGGTCAGCGTCCGCCCGAGCTCTCGTAACAAGTTGTTACAAGGAGATCTCACGCTCTTGCCGCGACTTGCTGCAATGGTCGGCGACGGCGGTGCGATCGCAGGCTTGACCGTGGTCGCCGACTGGCGGCGCACAGGGCTTCCCTCTCCGAAGGATCGTGACTTCGCGCTTGCCTTCGGGCCGGCCGTGGTCACACCGGACGAGCTCGAGCTCGACCGTCTCGAGGCAGTCGTCCGGGTCGACGGCGAGGAGCGTCTGCGAAGCTGCTTCGAGGGGTTCGACTGGGAAGCCGCCCGAGCGTTCGCGGAAGACGGCACGACGCTGCGGCCCGGAGACCTTGTCGTCGGTCCTGCGCTCGACAGGGTCGGCCACCTCAGTTCGGACAACGCGCTCGAGCTCGAAGTCGAGGTCGAGGTCGAGGGCATCGGCGTGCTCACTCAGACTGTCGCGCCATGAAGGTCGTCGTCGACTGGGACGGAACGGTCACGGTGACGGATGGTCTCCACCTCGTGCTCCTCGAGTTCGGGGACGAAAAGATCTACGACTCGGCGGAGAATCGACTCGGGCGAGAGCTGACGCTGCACGAGGTGATCGCGCTCGAGTTCCAGAGCGTCCGCGCTTCGCTCGACGAGGTCGTCGCGTGGGTGCGGGAGAACGTCCGTGTGCGAGACGGCTTCCACGAGTTCGCGCGCGCACATCGACCGCTCGTCGTCTCGAGCGGGTTCCACGAGCTGATCGAACCGGTGCTCGCCCGTGAAGGTCTCGAGCTCGACGTCGTCGCCAACCGCGTCGACGCGCGACCCGAAGGCTGGCAGGCTCGCTTTCGCAGCGAGGAGCCGTGCACTAACTGCGGCCAGCCGTGCAAACGCTCGGATGTGCGTGGGCTCGACGAGTTCGTCTACGTCGGTGACGGCTACTCGGACCGCTGCGTGGCACTGGCGGCGACGCGTGTGTTCGCCCGCGACGGCTTGGCTGAGTTTCTGGCGGAGAAAGGCGTGTCGTTCGAGAGATTCGAGGACTTCGATCAGCTCGGACGAGTTGTCTGAGTGCTCATACGGTTCCCCCAACCGTACGACTTCCACCTCTCCACGGTGCGCTTTCGCGACTTCGGCTCGGACGGGGCGACGGTGTGGCACGAGGACGGCCTCCATCGGTTCATCGCCGGGCAAGAGGTGCGCATGGAGGCAGCTCCGGATGGAGTTCATGTACAGCCCGCGAGCTCGCAGGCTCTGGAAGAGGTCTCAACGCTGCTCGGGCTGCCGTTCGAGCTCGATCCGTTTCGCGCGTGGGCGGCTCGGGATCCGGTCCTAGGCCCGATCACGGAAACGCTCCGCGGGTTTCGGCCGACGCTGAATCCTCGTCCATTCGAGGCACTCGTCGTCGCGATCACGACGCAGCAGATCTCGCTGCGCGCGGCGGCGGCGATCCGTGGGCGCTTCGTCCAGCGCTTCGGACTGAAGCACGAGGTCGCCTGGGAGTTCCCGGCACGCGAAGCCGTTGCGGTCGCCGACCCGCGTGAGTTTCCCCCGCTCGGGTTCTCGCAGAAGAAAGCGGAGTACGTGCTCGAGCTTGCTCGATCGGAGCTCGACTTCGACGCGCTCGCTCTCCTACCCGACGACGAGGTCGTCGCTGCGTTGACCGCATTGCCCGGGCTGGGACGTTGGACCGCGGACTGGTTCCTCGCGCGCCACCTCGCGCGCCCGCACGCCTGGCCTGCCGGTGACCTCGGCGTGCGGAAGGCGGTGTCGGCGTTCTACGCTGACGGCCGCCCGCTCACAATCCCGGAGGTCCGAACCATGGGTGACCGCTTCAGCCCCTTCCAGAACCTGTCCGCGCAGTTCCTGCTCGCGGGCGCGAGGATGGCCGGGTGAGGGTCCGGCGCGCAACCGGCGAGGACTTCGACGCAATCGCCGAGCTCTGGCGCGAGTTCGACCACGAGATCCCTCCACCGACGCACGAGGGGCCGGCCGACCACGACAAGGAGCTCGCCGAGATCGCGGAGATCCTCGAGTCGGAGATCGCCTTCGTCGCGCTCGACGACGACTCGAAGACTGTGGGGTTTGCGCTCGCCCGGCAACGCGCGCCCGGCTTCGGCACGCTGACCGACCTCTACGTCGACAGAGAAGACCGCCGAAGCGGCGTCGGGACCGACCTGATGCGCGAAGTGCTCACAGCGTTTCGCGAGGCTGGAATGGAGCAGCTGGATCTCGAGGTCGTGGCTTCGAACGCCGGAGCCCGGTCGCTGTACGCGCGCTGGGGTCTTCGCGACGAGGTCGTGATCATGACCGGCTCGGTCGAGGCTCTCGAAGAGAGGCTCGGAAGGCAGGAAGCGTCGTCGTTCGGCTCGATCCATATCCAGACCGACAACGTCAGCGCAGTCGAGCTTGCCGTTCGCCAGTTCGTCCCACGTCTTCCCGGAGGCTCGCGCGGCTCGCTGGTCGCACCGCCGAGGAACGGGTGGATCGCCGTCTACGACGACGTCTGCGACCGCAACCCGGACATGCTGCGCAGGCTCGCTCGCGAGCTCTCGGACCGGATGGGGTCGGTGACCCTCCTGCTCGGGGTCGAGCGGGACGAGCTCCTCCGCATGATCCTCTTCGAGCGCGGGCGTATCGTCGACGAATACCTCTCCGTTCCCGAGTTCTACGGGCCGCTTCCGCCAGGAGACGTGGTCGGGCTCGCCGCCAATCCGAGGGTCGTGTCTCGCTTGACCGGCGCCGATCCCGAGTCCGTGCGCCGGATTGCGGTCACCGCCTCGACGCCTGCGGAGCTCGCGCCGGCTCGGGAGCTCCTCGCCGAGCTCGCCGGAGCCATGGGCGTCGTGGGGGGCGAGCACGGCTACGCCGATGCGCCGGAGATCGCCGACGCGATCCGAATCGAGCGCCGATGAACGTCATGCTCCTTCACGCCTGGCCACCCGACGAGTCGATGTGGGCACCGCAGGTCGCCGCACTCGAAGGCGCCGGCTTTCGACCTTTCGCGCCTCGCCTGTACGGGCGCAAGGCTTCGATCGACGGCTGGGCCGCGCGGCTCCTCGACGAGCTCGACGGCCCCTTCGTCGCGGTCGGGGCGTCGATGGGCGGCTACTGCGCGCTCGCGCTTGCACGCCGTGCTCCGGAGCGCGTCGTCGGCATCGTCCTGGCCGGGTCGAAGGCGGGAGCCGACGACATGCGGCGTCGCGTCTATCGAACCGAGCTGATCGCGAAGTTGCGCGAAAGGGGCGTTCCCGAAGATCTCGACACAGAGGTCGATCCGGAGGACCTTGCGGTCGCACAGGAGGCGATGCGCGACCGTCTCGACCTCTCGGGCGTGGCCGCGTCCTTCGGCGGGCCGCTGCTCGTGTGCGTGGGCGACGGCGACGAGCTGGTGCCAGTCGACGAGGCCCGAGCCCTCGCGGCGAGCGCGATCCGCGGATCGCTCGAGATCTTCGAGGGCGCAGGTCATCTGCTCACCCTGGAACAGCCCGAGCCGTTCAACGCCGTGCTCTTGGAGTTCCTGGAGCAGTGGAAGACATAGCTCTCGACGAGCTCCGCGGCCGGCTCGGCGAAGAGGGTCTGGTCGTCATGGACGTGAGAACGACCCAGGAGTTCGGCGGAACGGCCGGCGCTTCGTGCGATCCTCGACAGGGTCACATCGAAGGCGCTCGGAACCTGCCGCTCGACCGGCTGCTCGAGTGCCGTTCTGCGAGCCAGGTGCGGGCGCGGGTTGCGCTTCCCGAAGGCACCGAGATCGTCGTGTACTGCCACTCGGGCCAACGCTCCGCCTTCGCCGTACAGGTGCTGAAGGGTGCCGGGTACCACGCTCGTAACTACGCCGGCTCCTGGCACGAGTGGTCGCGTGATCCGCTACTGCCTTCGGGGCTGTGAACCGAGCCGGCGCACGCCCTCGAGGTATGCGCTGACTCCCTCGTCGACGTCCTCCGTATACGCGTAGCCGAGCGCGTCGCCCACCTCGGTGGCGACGCGGCGGAAGAGGGCAGTGGTGCGGAAGAGCGCAGCCCAGTTGTCCTCGACGCCGCTTCCGACGTACGTGCTCGCGAGCTCGGCCGAGATGTCGGCGGGGAGCAGCCTCTCGAGACCGCGGCCGTACGCACCCGGTCGGAGCGACCAGTCGTGGTCGAGCTCGATCCGCCATTCGAGGACGCGGCGCAGCGCGACGAGCTTCGCGTCGTAGTCGAGCGCGAACTTGGCGAAGACCACTTCGCCGCGCCAGAGGGCCTTGGCGACGTAGGACGTGTCCCACCAGAACTCCTCGATGATCGCGCGGTACTCCGCTTCCGTCGGTGGGGCGGGGACGTGGGCTCGATAGGTCGGTGCTCTCCAATCCGACGCTCGCCCGTCCTTGTCGAGGAGCACGCGGTAGCCGACATCCAGCTCCTCCGGCAGTGACTCGGCTTCCGCGACACGCTCGAGCAGCGCGTCCGGCCAGATGGTGTAGTCGACCTTGATGCCGTCGGCGTAGACGACCCCCAAGAAGGACGTCGTCAGCTCGTAGAGCTCGTGTTGGTCGCCCCAACGGGCGAGCGGCTCACCGTATGCCAACACCCAATCGTCGTTCGAGATGAAGGCGGGCGCGTCGGTGACGGCGACGATCACGTCGTAGTCGGACAGGAGGTCGACGGAATCGTCGGATCTCGCTCGGGAGCTGGTGAGGATCAGGGCGCAGATCGATTGCTCCGCTTCACCCCATGCGACCAGTCGCTCGAGAACCTCTGCCTCGGCGGGGGGAGCGAGCACCGATCAGCTTCCCGCCGCTTCCAGGAACGCCGCGCAGAGCGCCCGGCCCTGGTCGTTCCAGCTGGCGATGCGCGTCTCGGCCGCTGCCAGGAACTCCTCTGCATCCACTGGCAGGTCGTCAGGATCCTCGGTCGCCCACGTCCGCATCATCTCGAGCGTCACCTCGGCGTGGAACTGGATCCCCCAGGCGCGCGCCCCGACCCGGAACGCTTGCGTACATACCTTGCTCCGCGCGAGCTCGGTTCCACCGTCCGGTATCCCGAAGGTGTAGTGGTGCCACTGAAAGGCCTCCGTCTGCGGGGCGAGCACGCCGAGAACGGGATCGCCGAGCCCCTCGGTGGTCAGCGCCACGTCGAACCAGCCCACCTCGGGCTCAGGGGCTGGCGCGACCCAGGCTCCCGCCGCGCGCGCGAGCAGCTGGGCGCCGAGGCAGACGCCGAGCACGGGGACGTCCTCGGCAAGCGCTCGGGCCAATACCTCGGCTTCGCGCTCGAGCCATCCGAACTCCTGATCCTGGTCCGGGTGCATCGAGCCGCCGAAGACCATCAGCGCGTCGTAGCTCGACACCGGCTGTGGCACCCCCCCGAACGGGACCACCCAACGCTCGAGCTCGTGCCCGGCGGCTCGGGCGACCTCGTCGAAGACGCCTCCGGGGACGGTGGGCCCGTGCGTGACCGAGAGGATGCGCACGGAAGCGACTCTAGAGGCCGGTGGCGCTGTGGAACGATCGGCGCTCTCTTGTCACGCTGACGGTGCCAGGCACTGTTAACGACGGTGCCGTGCCATCCGCGCGGTCTGCCATCGTCCGAGAGGGATGAGCGTCACTCGGAACGAGCTGATCGCCGCGCTCGAGGAGTACTACCGCTCGTGCGGTTTGAGGCCGGAGCGGGCGCCCGATGGGACCGTGCGTGCACGCGGGTTCGGCGGAGCGACCTGGATCGGGCTCCCGGTGGCGGCCGAAGATGTGGACGACGCCGGCTTCGAGGCTCGGCTCGTCGAGCTCGGCGCCCAGCGGATGCCGACGGGCGAGCTCTGCCCGCTCGAGTTGCTCCCTGCGCCGGACTGCGCCGAGCGGCTCTACGCCATTCTCGAGCGCGTCGGCCTGGGCGAGCACGGGAACGTCCAGCTCTACACGGCCGCCTAGAACAGCGTCGGAGCGAGCGGAGGCGGCTCGATGCCGCCGGACGCAGGGATTCCGGCCTCGTCGAGCAGACCGCGCAGGAGCAGCGCACTGCGCGGGGCGAAATCGTCACGGTTGTTGTTGAACACCGCGTACACCTCGTCTGCGTCCTCGGTCAGCCGGCCGAGCTTCTCCACCCACTCGGCGAGCTCCCCGGGCGCGTACATCCAGTTGAATCGCTCGGACGACTTCTCCGCCTTGATGTTCCAGGTCTTGACGTTCCGCCCGTGGAAGCGCACGTACGCGACGCGATGCGTCGCCGCCGCGACGGGCGGGAGCACGTTCGACGCACGGGTGGGTGGAGCGTCGACGGAGACGTACGCGAGCCCGTGCCGTTCGAGAAACGCGAGGGTGTCGGCGCGCTCGTCCTCCTCCAGCCAGGAGCGATGGCGAAACTCGATCAGCGGCACGAGCGGATCGAGCAAGGCCCGGACGCGGGAGAGCTCGGCCTTCGCCGCGTCCGACTTCACGAAGCGCGGGTGGTACTGGAGCAGGATGCCCTTGAGCTTCCCCGACAGCTCGAGCGGCTCGAGCGACGCCCTGAAGTCCACGAACGCCTGCTCCGGGCCGCCCGTCGGCTCCTGGTGCCCCGTCATCGTCGCGTGTGCCTTCACGTGGAACACGAACTCGGCCGGCGTACGCTGTGCCCAGCGCCTGGTCACCTCCGGATCGGGCAGGTGGTAGTAGGGCGAGTCCACCTCGACCGTGTCGAAGCGCTCGCCGTAGTAAGCGAGCCGCGCCTTCGGCGACGAGACGCCGCGCGGGTACCAGTGCTTGAGCAGTCCCTCGTCCGCGAAGCTGCACGTGCCGAGCCTGACGGTCGCGGTCATTGCCGGAAGCGTAGGGGCCGGGCATGCCCGGCCCCTACCGACGATGGTCAGCGCTTGCGGATGACCCGGCTCTGCGCCGTGAACCCGTTCGTCGTCGGGTTCACGCACGGCACCGGCGCGATCGCCGCGGCTAGCGCGGAGCAGACCGCAGGAGCGGCCGCCACGGCCGCTGTGACGTTCGCCCGGAAGAAGACCCCGGTCTTGGCGCGGAACGTGAACGCGCCGCTGGCCGAAGTCCGAACGCGTCCGAGCCGCTTCAGCCGGTTCGCCCTCGGGCCGCCGAAGATGGCGACGGCTGCGCCGGCACGGGCCTGTCCGCCCTGTGTCACGCGTCCCGTGACTGTCGCGCCGACGCCGGCTTTACCGGCCTTCCGCGCGGCCACGGTCACGGCACCTGCCCCGATCGCAGCGGGCGAAGCGATGGTCGCGGCGGCGTTGACCTGCCCGAGACCCGGGCGGTACGGAGTCCAGAATGCGACCCAGGCGCCGGCCGACTGGCTGAAGACGCCGTTGATCGTGAGCTCGGCGCTGTACAGCTTGGCGCCGAAGGTCGCCCGGCCAGGAGTGCCGATGGGAATGTCCGGAGGCGGCAGGCAGACCTGGATGTACGCGGGGCCGAGCGCGGCCTGCGTCCCCGTCGTCGCCACGAGGTAGGCCGGAACCGGCAGCGTCTGGCCCGCTGCGCTGAGCACCATCACCCAGGAGGCGAGCGGAGTCACGGTCCCGAGACATGCCGCCTGCGTTGCGGGTGCGATCTGTCCCGCCGCCGCCACGACGAGATTGCCCTCGAGCGGGAGGTCGGCGCCGGCGAGATCGAGCGCCTTGACGATCGCGCGTACCGGACCGAGCGACGTGCCGGGCGCCTGGGTCGTGGTCAGCTGCGTTCCGGTGGGAACGAAGATGCGGACGCTCGCGGTCGGATCGTCGTTCGGGTCGAGCGTCGCCTTGATGAGCGCGCTGGTGCCTGTCTGGCGTACCTCGAGCTTCGCTGTCGTATAGGCCGCGAACGCCGACGGAACGGCGACGAGCGCGGTAACGGACGCAAGCGCCATTGCGACCGTCCAGATGCGTCGTTTCATGTGTCTCCTCCTCTGTTTCAAGCGTTCAGGTTCTGTGCGTGATACGTGCCTTGCCGGTGAGAGTTGCAAACGTCGACTCGCTACCCGCGCGCCCGCAGGAGCCCGCTTGCCTTGACCCACTGCTTGTTGTCGTAGCGATAGAGGTAGACATGCTCCAGGGGGCGGTAGTCGGTGCGCGACGTCTGCAGTCGGATGCCCGGGAGCAGGAACGGGTTACGTGGGAGGTTCAGGCTCTGTGCCGAACGCAGGAGGCCCGCGCGGGTGAGGTTCGGGCCGGCTTTTCGCATCGTCTCGACCATCGTCCAGGCGACGGTCATCCCGTACCAGTTGTAGACGTCGCTCACACGACCGGACGGGTTGTACTGGCGCATGATCGTCCGGTAGAGAGCGACCGTCTTGTCCTTCTTCCAGACCGGGTCGTTCGGGTTCTTGACGAACGCGATCGAGAGTGCGTTCGTCGTCAGCTCCGGGGCATTCGTGCGGGCGATGGCCATGATCCCGGGCTCGATCGAGACCGAGGCGATGTAGAGACGCGGCTTCCACGCGAGCTTGTGCGCGGACACGGCAGCCTGGATGAAGAACTTCGGCGTCGCGAAGAGCATGAGCGTGTCGGCGCGCGAGGCCTTCAGCCTCGCGATCTGCCCCGTGACGTCGGAGCCCGTGAACTCGTACGATTCCTTCGCGACGATCTTCGGTCCTTTGCCGGCGATCGCACGCGTCAGCCCGGCGAGCATGTCCCGGCCGAGCTCGGTGTTCTCGTACAGCACCGCGATTCGCGCACGCGGGCGTGTCTTCGCGATGTTCGTGCCGTAGACGTCGCCCTCGCCCCGGTAGCTCATGAGAAAGCCCATCGTCCACGGGTAGCGAGCCGCCGCGTTCCCGATCGCCTGCGAGCCGTCCGCGGCGAAGAGCTGAGGCACCTTCCGGGCGTTCAGGTATTCGCGAACCGCCAGGCTGTTCGACGTGCCGACCGTGTTGAACACGGCGAAGACCTTGTCCTCCTCGACCAGCTTGCGGGTGAGCTGCACCGTCTGCGCGGGGTTGTACGCGTCGTCGTAGAACGTGTACGAGATCCTGCGCCCGTGCACGCGAGTGGTCTCGTTCACGTAGTCGAAGTACGCCTTCGCGCCGGCGCCCACGGAGCCGAAGGCGGCAGCCTCGCCGGTGAGCGGGACCGTTCCGCCGAGGAGAACGGTCACGGGAGTGACGCCGGGGTCCTGAACCTGGCGAGCTCCTGCCCCGCCGACGACGACGAGCGCGCCGAGCGCGACGGCTACGAGTCGCCAGGTCATCTCGTGACGACCTTTCGCAGACCCGGAATCGCGAGCACCGCGTTCCCGACCCGGACGCGTGCGCTGGGCGCCATCGGCAGGTCGAGATAGAGGAGGTTGGACGAGGACTGCGCGAGCGAGGACGACCCGAGGGTGAGGGTGAGGCGCGAGCCGCGGGGAACGAAGGTCGCCTGGCTCGCGAGCTTGATGTAGAGCTTCTGGACGCCGTTCCTCGTGGGGACGCCGCCGGCGCTGACGACGATCTCCTTGCCCTGGGGCGTGCGCGCGGTCAGCACGGCGACGAGGCGAGACCAGCCGCCGCTCGCGGCGATCGTGGCCTTCACCGTCGGTGAGCCGTAGATCTCGATCGCCTTTCCGAGACGAGCGGACGTGCGGGCCGACTTCCCGGTTCGAGCGAACGTCGTCACCCCTGGGAACGCGACGCTGCTCGAGGTCGTCCCCGGCTGCGAGGTCGTGAACGGCAGCTGCCCGCTCGTGAAGCCCTCGGGCGCCAGGGCGAATGCGGCCGGTGGCCGCGAGCACGCGCTCGGCCCCAGATGGCAGTCGAACCAGGAGCGCACCTGGGCCATCAGGAAACCCGTGTCCGCTGCCGGAAAGGTCGATGGTGCGTGCCCGTGGAGGCCGAGATAGAGAAGCTTCGGCCCCTTGAGGCGCTTGAAGGCGAGTGCCGCCTGATCGATGCCGAACAGGAAGTCGCGGCGCCCCTGCGCCATGAAGACCGGTGTCGTGACCGAGCCGAGCTTGGAGAGGCTCGAGCGCTCCGCCGCCCAGGGACGTACGGCCGCGGCGTTCCCGGCAAAGGCCGCCGCCTGGATCGCCGCCAGCGAAGGGTCGCGCTTCGCCTCGGGAATCGAGCCTGCGAGCCCGGCGACCAGCCCGGACTTGACCAGCCCCTGCGGCAGAAGCGCCGCGTACAGGTCGGTCCAGGTCTCGACCGTGACGACGGCTCCCCACGGCACGCCGGCGACCAGAGAGTTGAAGACCGCGCCGCCGCCGTACGAGATGCCCCAGGCGCCGATCTTCGCGTCGGCGACGTCGGGTCGTGCGGCGAGCCAGGCATGCACGGCGCGCGTGTCGGCGATCTCGCGTGGCCCGTCGATCGAGACGAGACCTCCCGACTGGCCATGTCCACGCGCGTCGAAGCTGAGCACGGCGTAGCTCTGCCCGGCGAACCCATAGGCCTCGACGAGGGCGTTCATCTGCTCCTTGGTGCCGGCCAGCCCGTGCAGGAACACGATCGCGGGCCAGCCGCCCGCGGGCGCGGCCCCGTCCGGCAGGTACAGCGTGGCCGAGATGGACACGCCGTCGTCCATCGGAATGGACACGTCCTGCTTGGAGAGGGCGGATCCGGTCGCTTCGCCGACGAAGAGCACGAGGGCGGCGGCCAGACCGAGGATCCAGGTCTTCGCCACGGCCGGGAAGGCTAGACGAGGAATGTGAACGGGGGCCAGGCTGAAGCCTGGCCCCAGGCAGGAGCACCCGGCCTCCGCCGTAGTATCCGGCGGATGGATGAGCGGCCGATCGGCCTCTTCGACTCGGGCATGGGCGGCCTGACCGTCCTGCACGAGTGCCTCGTCACCCTCCCGCACGAGGACTTCCTCTACCTGGGAGACGCCGCCAGGCTCCCGTACGGCCCGCGCCCGCTCGCCGAGATCCGCCGTTTCGCCCGCGAGATCGCGGGCTACCTGGAGCGGCAGGGCGTCAAGCTCGTCGTGGCGGCGTGCAACTCGGCCACGGCCGCGGCGCTCCCGGATCTCCAGCGGACACTCTCGGTGCCGATCGTCGGCGTGCTCGCCCCGGAGGCCCACGCCGCCGTGCTGGCGACGCGCAACCGCCGCGTCGGCCTTCTGGCCACCGAGGCGACTGTCGCGAGCGGCCGCTACGCCGACCTCGTCGGAGCGCTCGACGCGGGCGTGGACATCGTCCAGATTGCGTGTCCACGCCTCGTGCCGCTGATCGAGGGGCCCGATCCCTTCGGCGAGGAGACCGCAGGCGCCGTGCGCGAGTACGCCGCCCCGCTCAAGGATGCCGGCGTGGACACGGTGATCCTCGGCTGCACCCATTACCCGCTGATCCGGCCGATCTTCCAGCGTGTCTTCGGACGCAGCGTGACGCTCGTCTTCTCCGCGGACGAGACCGCCCGCGAGGTCGCCGAGACGCTCGCGCGCAAAGGAATCGAGAACTCGGAGTCGAGGGAGGGCGCCTATCGCTTCCTGACCACGGGCGACCCCGCGCTCTTCCGGGAGATGGGGAGACGCTTTCTCCAGCTTCCGATCGCTGCGGCCGAGCACGTCGAAGTCGCGACGCTGGAAGCGGCAGCCGCGTGAGGGCCGACGGCCGGAAGCCCGGCGAGCTTCGCCCGCTGGAGATCGAGACGGACTTTCTCGAGCAGCCGCACGGGTCGGTTCTCTACGGGCAGGGGAAGACGCTGGTGCTATGCACGGCCACCGTCGAGGAGGGTGTGCCGCGTTGGCTTGCCCGCAGCGGACGGGGGTGGATGACCGCCGAGTACTCGATGCTTCCCGCGTCGACGGGCGAGCGGACGCAGCGTGCGGTCTCGCGCGGCCGTGCCGACGGGCGGACGGTCGAGATCCAGCGCTTGATCGGCCGCGCGCTCCGCTCCGTGTGCGACTTCGAGGCCCTCGGCGAGCGCACGCTCTGGCTCGACTGCGACGTCCTGCAGGCGGACGGCGGCACGCGCTGCGCGTCGATCACCGGCGTGTGGATCGCCGCTCGTCGCGCCCTCGACCGCTTCGGGCTCTCGCAGGCGCTGCGGGGCTCGGTTGCCGCGGTCTCGGTCGGGATCGTGGACGGAGAACCGGTTCTCGATCTCGACTATCCGGAGGACTCCTCGGCCGAGACGGATATGAACGTGGTCATGACCGGTGAGGGCGCCCTCGTCGAGGTACAGGCCACGGCGGAGCGCGATCCGTTCTCTCGCGACCTCCTCGATCAGCTACTCGATCTGGCGGCAGGCGGCATCGAGGAACTGACGATTGCCCAGGCCGCTGCCGCAGCCACTCCGCGCGCGTGAAGCTGGTTCTGGCGTCGCGAAACGAGAACAAGCTTCGCGAGCTCCGGCGTGTGCTTCCGGAGTGGGAGGTCGAGCTTCTGGGCGCACCGGACGAGCCGGTCGAGGACGCAGGCTCCTTTCTCGGCAACGCCAGGATCAAGGCCCGCCATGGACGGCTGCATGCGCGGCCGGACGAATGGATCGCCGGTGAGGATTCCGGCATCGAAGTGGTCGCGCTCGGAGGAGCGCCGGGAGTCGAGTCTGCGCGCTGGGCCGAGGACGGCGTCGCAAGCCTGCTCGCCGAGCTCGACGGCGTGACCGACCGCCGCGCTCGCTACGTCTGCGAGCTGGTGGCGCTGAGCCCCGAAGGCGCGGAGCTTCATGCGACCGGTACGCTCCAGGGCGAGATCGCCGACCATCCGCGAGGGAGCGAGGGGTTCGGCTACGACCCCCTCTTCGTCCCCACGGGGAAGTCGGCGACCGTCGCCGAGCTGGGCGATGTGTGGAAGAGCAAGCACTCCCATCGCGCGCAGGCTGCGCGTGCGCTCGCGGCGCTCCTGCGATAGCGTCGCCCGATGGACGCGACCCAGGCGCTGGCCGAGCTCGCCGAGCTGTCGTCTCAGGTCGAGCGCGCGGTGGTGCTTGACGCGAAGGGGACCGCGCTCGCGTCGACGGGAGACGAGGGCGACGCCCTGGCCCGGTCGGCTCTCGAGTTGCTCGCCTCCGCCGGAGAGCTCCATCCTTCGGCGGGCGAAGTGACGCGTGCGGAGGTGGAGCTCGCCGAAGGCGGCCTCTTCGTGCTCCGTGAGGGCGACCGCACGATCGCGGCGACGACCGGGCCGAACCCGACGTCCGGCCTGGTCGCCTATGACCTGCGCACCTGCCTGCAGGGAATCGACGAGGACAAGCCCAAGCGGCGACGCACGGCCCGGAAGCCCAAGGAGGACGCGGAGGGATGAGTAGGCTCCTCCGTCTCGCGATCCTCGCCGGTCTCGCCGTCTGGGCCTGGCGCTACCTCGTGCGCTCGCGCGAGCCGCACGAGCGTGCGAGCCTGTCGTTCTCCGACGGCTCGGCCCTCGTGCTCGAGCCGGGCTCGGCGGAGTTCGAGCGGCTCGCGGCCATCGCTCGCGCGGCGCTCTGATGGAGGACGAGGCCCTCGGACGGCTGCTCGTCGAGCGGGCGCTGCTCGAGGGCGACTTCGTCCTCCGCTCCGGCAAGCGCTCGTCGTTCTATCTGGACAAGTATCGGTTCGAGACGGAGCCCGAGATCTTGCGGGCGGTGGGGGAGAGTCTCGCGGAGGCGGTCTCGGAGTTCGAACCGAGCGCGGTTCGGCTTGCCGGCCCGGCTCTCGGCGCGGTCGCGTTGGCAGCTTCGACAGCGATGGCGTCCGGTCTGCCCTTCATCATCGTGCGCGGTGAAACGAAGGAATACGGCACGGCGAATCGGATCGAGGGTCCCTTCGAGCGGGGCGAGCTGGTGTGCCTCCTCGAGGACGTCGTCACGACGGGCGGCGCTCTCGCGGAGTCGGTGTCGGCTCTCCGGAACGAGGGTCTCGAGGTCCGAAACGCGATCTCGGTCGTCGATCGGGAGGAGGGTGGCTCGGACGCTCTCGCGCGCCTCGGCGTGCGCCTCCGCGCCCTCTTTCGCGCGGAAGAGCTCCTGGAACTGCGAAAAACCGCCGCAAAGATCGATGGTTGAGCCAAATACGCAAGGCTGTTAGGGTCCTTCGGTCTCCGACAGACCCAGATTCCGACACAGGAGGAGGGACAGTGACCAAGCAGGATTTCGTAGATGCCGTCGCCGATCAGGCGGGCATGTCCAAGCGCGACGCCGGCGCTGCGGTAGACGCCGTGCTGGACACCATCACCGCGACGCTCAAGAAGGGTGACTCGGTCACCTTCACGGGCTTCGGCAAGTTCTCGACCTCGGCGCGCGCCGCGCGCATGGGCGTCAATCCGCGCACCGGCGAGCGCGTGCAGATCCAAGCGACGACCGTGCCGAAGTTCTCGGCCGGCAGCGCCCTCAAGTCCGCCGTCAAGAGCGGCTAAGCGCGGGCTTCACTCGGAGGTTTCGGAGGGGCCGCCGAGAGGCGGCCCCTCCGCACTCACCCCGCACGCGCCTCGGCGAGACCGTCGTCAGCGATGAGTTCCGCCGCCTCTCCGGGTCTTAGGTGCTGAGACCACGTCAGAACCAGTCGAGAGGAGAGTGTGATGAGCCTGCCGCAAGTTGTGTCTCGAGACGAGTGGCTGGTGCGGCGCAAGGAGCTGCTCGTCAAGGAGAAGGATCTCACCGATCGCCGCGATGCCCTCAGCGTCGAGCGGCGCCGGCTGCCGATGATCGAGATCGAGAAGAGCTACGTCTTCGAGCGGCCGGACGGAGAAGTCGGATTGCTCGACCTGTTCGACGATCGTGCACAGCTCATCGTCCAGCACTTCATGTTCGACCCGCGTTGGGAGGAGGGTTGCCCGAGCTGTTCCGCGACGGCCGACGAGTTTTCGGACGGCCTCTTCGAGCACCTCGGCAGGCGGGACACTGCGTTCGCCGCTGTCTCGCGCGCTCCGCTCGAGAAGATCGAGCGCTACAAGGCCGAGAAGGGATGGTCCTTCTCGTGGGTCTCCTCATACGGCAGTGACTTCAACTACGACTTCCACGTGACCATGGACGATTCCGTGGCCCCACTGGAGTACAACTACCGGACGAAGGCGGAGCACGAGCAGGCAGGCACCGGGTACTACTTCGAGGGCGAGCAACCGATCGAGGAGCCCGGCTTCAGCTGCTTCTTGCGAGACGGCGAGAAGGTGTTCCACACCTACTCCACGTTCGGGCGCGGTGCGGAGATGCTGGGCGGCTCGTACTACTGGCTCGATCTGACCGCGCTCGGCCGCCAGGAAGACTGGGAAGAGCCGAAGGGCAGGGCACGCAACGAACGCGGTGCCGAGCCTGACTTCTCTTCCTGACATTCCTGCCGACGCGACCTGCGGGAGAGCCGGCGTGACCCCGAGCCTTGTACCGTCCGCCGGGCGCTTGAGCTACGAACATATGTTCGATAGCCTCCGCACATGCAGCTCACGTTCGATGCTGCGGATCGGCTCGTCGAGCTCGTGCAGGCTCGGCGTGGGCCGGTGTCCGCGGACGACGCGGCCCACGTCCTCTTTGCTCTCGAGCGCGCTCCCGCTGCTCTCGCCCGGTCACTGCTCGAAGACGTCGTTGCGGGTGACGCTCGGCTTGCCTGGCTCGGCGCACGCGTCGGGCTGACCGACCCGCCACACGCCGACATCCTCATCGAGGAGGCCGAGTTCGTCGTCTTCGACCTCGAGACGACCGGTCTCTCCGCCAGCCGCTGCCGGATCTGCGAGATCGGGGCAGCACGGGTGCGTGCGCTCGCCATCGAAGACACGTTCGAGACCCTGGTCAACCCGGGCTCCGCGCTCCCACCCAATATCGCCGCGCTCACCGGCATTCGTGACCAAGACTTGAGGCGAGCGCCTCGCTCGGAGCTCGCCGTCCGCCGTTTTCTCGGCTTCGCAGGAGACACCCCGCTCACCGCGCACAATGCGCGCTTCGATCTTGCGTTCCTCGAACGCGAGGTCGAGCGGCTGACCGGCCGGCGCGTCGCGGCGCCGGTCGTGGACACCGTCTGGCTCGCCCGGCGGCTTCTCCAGCGCAGGAGCGAGCGCTTCTCCCTCGCCTCGCTCGCACACTTCTTCGGGACGTCGACCAGCCCGTGCCATCGGGCGCTGCCCGATGCGGTCGCGACCGCGGAGATCCTCATCTCGCTGCTCGGTCTCGCGCAGGAGCGCGGGGCGAGAACCCTGGCGGACGTCCTCGAGCTCGCCGCGCCGCGCGCGCGCAAGCTCCATTCGAAGCGGTCGCTGATCGCCGGAGCCCCCACCTGCCCCGGCATCTATCTCTTCCGCGATCGCAACGAAACGGTTCTCTACGTCGGCAAGGCACGCGACCTGCGCGCGCGGCTTCGCTCGTACTTCTCCGGCTCGCGGCAGCGGCCCGCGGTGGAAGCCGCGCTCGGCGCGCTCGAACGTGTGGAGTGGAAGCAGCTCGGCTCCGAGCTCGAAGCCGCGCTCGAAGAGCTGCGGCTGATCGGTGAGCTTCGTCCTCCCGCGAATGCCCGAGGCGCGCGGCCGGATCGCTACGCGTACCTCACGCTCCGCGACGACCGCTGGGTGGTGGTCTCGGCGCCGGGACCGTACGGCCCGATCACGAGCCGCAATCGCGCACGGCTCGTCGCTCGAGCGCTCGACGGGTTCGAGGGAGACGATCCAGCCGACGCGCTGCCCGCCCTTCGCTCCAGGCTGACCGGGCTCGCCCGCGATCTCCGCTTCGAGGACGCCGCGAGGGTGCGCGATCGACTGAAGGCGCTCGAAGAAACCGTCGAGCGGTTCGCGGCGCTCGAGCGACTTCGAGCAACGCGCCTCTGCGTCCTGGCGCCGGCGCGAGAGCCTGGCTTCAAGCGGGCGTTCTTCGTTGCCGGTGGTCGGCTGGCCTCGGTGCGAACACTCGCCGTGGACGGAGCTGGCAGGGTCGAGGTGGAGGCCGGCATCGCGGAGGCGTCGCTCGCAGCGCCCTCCTTTGCGCCCGAGGACGCCGACGCGCTGCTGCTCGTGGCGGGCTTCCTGCGCCGACCTGGGCCCGAGCTCCGCATCGTCTCGCTGGATGCAGCCGAGATCCTTGCCGCGTGAGACGCGCTACCCGGTGAGGTGCGTAGCCTTGAGGCGTGGACGTTCAGGCCTTTCCCGACCGCCTGGCGGAAACGGTCGGACGCAAGCGGAGCCAGCTCGTGGTCGGCCTCGACCCGCGCCTCGACGTCCTCCCGATGGAGCTCCGCGGCGAGGCGGTGCTCGGCCGCGCGGCCGCAGCGAGCGCGGTGGCGCGCTTCTGCAAGGGAATCGTCGACGCGGTCAATCCCTACGTCGTCGCGGTCAAGCCGCAGGCGGCGTTTTTCGAGGCGCTGGGCTCGGACGGGATGCGCGCGCTCGAGGAGGTGTGCGCGTACGCCCGGTCGATCGGCCTGCTCGTGATCCTGGATGCCAAGCGCGGCGACGTCGGCTCGACCTCGCGCGCGTACGTTGCCGCGTACCTCGAGCCGAACGAGGAGGGGATCCCGATGGCCGACGCGATCACGGCGAGCCCCTACCTCGGGCTCGATGCGGTCGAGCCCTTCCTCGCCGCCTGCAGAAGGCACGGCTCGGGGGTCTTCTTCCTCGTGCGTACGTCGAACGCGGGAGCGGCCGACGTGCAGGACGCAATGCTTTCCGACGGCCGGCCGCTGTGGCAGCACCTCGCGACGCTCGTGCACGAGTGGGGGCAGCCGCTCGTCGGCGAAGGCGGCCTGTCGAACGTCGGCGCGGTCGTCGGAGCGACGTTGCCGCGCGCGGTCTCGGAGGCGCGGCGGCTGATGCCACAGACGCCACTGCTCCTGCCCGGCGTCGGGGCGCAAGGCGCCACTCCGGCCGACGTCGCGCGGGCGTTCACGAGCGGCCCGGCGAGCGCTCTCGTGACCGCGTCCCGGTCGGTGATCTTCGCGTTCCGCGACACCGAGGAGGACTGGCGCGTCGCGGCAGCCGGGGCGGCGGAGCGGCTCTCGACGCAGGTGTGGGCGGCGTCCGGATGGTGAGAAAGGCGGTCAGGCTGAAGCCTGACCCCCAGCCGCCGGACGGTGACGACGGGGTCAGCCTTCAGCCTGACCACCAGCCGCCCGACGGTGACGACGGGGTCAGCCTTCAGCTTGACTACCAGCCGCCCGACGGTGACGACGGGGTCAGCGTTCAGCCTGACCCCGACCCCGTTTCCACTAGAGTTCCGCGCCGGTGATGCGCAGCATCCTGCTCGGCGTCGTCGCCCTCGCCGTCCTGGCGACGCCGGTTCAAGCCTCGACCGAGCGTGCGGAGCCTCCAGCGCTCCCCGCGAAGGCGTGGTACCTCGTCGGCGAGGACGGCGCCGTCCTCGCCCAGGAGAGATCCAGGCGCTCCCTCGCGATCGCCAGCATCACGAAGCTGATGACCGCGATCGTCGCGCTGGAGGAGGCGCGGCCGTCCGACCTCGTCCGGGTGAGCTCGCAGGCAGCGGCCATCGGAGGATCGACGGTCCACCTGCGTGCGGGTGAGGAGCTGAGCGTAGGCGAGCTCGTTCGCGCCATGCTCATCCCGAGTGCCAACGATGCAGCCACCGCACTCGCGCTGCATGTCGGGAGCGGCTCGACGGCCCGGTTCGTCGCGCTGATGAACGTGAAGGCGCGGGAGCTCGGCCTGCTCGACACGACGTTCGTGAACCCGCACGGCCTCGACGAGCGCGGTCACGTGTCGAGCGCGCGCGATGCAACCGTTCTCCTCCGCTATGCGCTCGGAGCTCCCTCGATTCGCGAGGCGCTCTCGCGGACGTCGTACTCGCTCGCGGGCAGGCAGCAGTTCCCGACCACCGATGACCTCCTCGCGAGTTGGCCGCCGCTCATCGGCGGGAAGACGGGGCACACCGCGGACGCGGGCTGGTCGGAGGCGGCGGGCGCGTCGAGGCGTGGCGTGACGGTCTACGGAACCGTTCTCGGCGTCGACACGCGCGAGGGCCGGAATGACGCGCTGCGCACCCTGCTCGAGTTCGGGCTCGACCGATACCAGCGGGTGGCGGTCATCGACGCGAGCCGTGTCTACGGAGTGGCCGACACCGAGTACGGGCAGGCACGCGTGGAGCTCGTTGCGCCGCGCACGCTTCTGCGTAACGTGAGAGAAGGAGTGCCGCTCCTCGAGCGGACCGTGTTGCCGACGATGGTCGCGCTGCCGGTGCGAGAGGGCGAGCGGCTGGGACGGGTCGAGGTCTGGGAGGATGATCGTCTGCTGGCGTCGTCGAACCTGCTCGCGGCAAGCGCCGTTTCGGAGCCCGGGGCGTTGGGCAAGTCCACCTGGTTCGCCGAACGAGCTGCCGAGAACCTGTGGGAGCTCGTGACGTGATCGTCACCGTCACCGCGAACGCCGCGCTCGACAGGACACTGACCGTGCCCGTGTTCCAAATCGGGTACCGCCATCGCTCGAGCGACGTTCTGACCCTTGCGGGCGGCAAGGGAATCAACGTGGCGCGGGCGCTCAAGCTGCTCGACGTCCCGGTCGTCGCGACGGGGCTGACCGGGGGACGCACCGGCACGAGAATCGTGGAGGAACTGACGTCGGAGGCCATCCTCAACGACTTCGTCCGCATCGCAGGAGAGTCGCGCACCTCGACCGCGGTCGTCGATCCGACGTCGGGCGCGTACACGGAGATCAACGAGTGGGGGCCCGAGGTCACGTCCACCGAGCTCGAGATGCTGACGGAGAAGCTCCATTACCTCTCACGGGGTGCGGACTTCGTCGTTCTCGCAGGCTCGCTCCCACGCAAGGTTCCGACGGAGTTCTACGCGGATGCGATCCGAGATCTCGTGCGCCGTGATGTTCGCGTCGTCCTGGACAGCGAGGGTGAGTCGCTGGAGCTCGGGGTTCAGGCGGGGCCGTACCTCGTCTCTCCGAACCAGGGCGAGGCGGAGCAGCTCGTCGGACAAGAGCTCGAGGACGACGACGATTTCCTGATGGCCCTCGATGCCATCGCTGAGATGGGGGCGCGTAACGTCGTCATCACGTTGGAGAACGGCTGCTTCGCGCTGCTCCGCCTGGGACGCAAGACGCGGCGGATGCGCGCCTTCGCGCCGCGCGTCGATCCGCTTTCCGGTGTGGGATCAGGCGACGTTCTCCTCGCGCAGCTTCTCGCGGCGCTCGTCGAGGAGCGATCCCCGGATTACGCGATTCGGCTCGCCGTGGCCGCAGGCGCGGCGTCGGTGCGAGCGGTCGGCGCGGGCCGCTTCGACCAGCAGCTCGCCGCGACGCTCGAGCCGGAAATCGAGCTCGCCGAGCTCCAGCCCGTCCGCTCGTAGAAGCGTCCTAGACTCCGCGCATGGTGGCATGCCCGAGCTGCGGGCGCGAGAACGCCGACGACGCGCGCTTCTGTAGCCAGTGCGCGACTCCGCTCACGTCGCCCGAGCCGGCGCGCGAGTCGCGCAAGGTCGTGACAATCCTCTTCTGCGATCTCGTCGGCTCGACGACCCTTGGCGAGTCGACCGACCCGGAGGCACTGCGCTCGCGCATGCGCCGCTACTTCGACGATCTGCGCAGGATCATCGAGCGCCACGGAGGTACCGTCGAGAAGTTCGTCGGGGACGCGGTCATGGCTGTCTTCGGGATTCCGGCCTCGCACGAGGACGACGCGCTTCGCGCCGTTCGAGCCGCAGCCGAGATGCGAGCGGCCGTCGCTGAACACGGGCTCGAGGCGCGGATCGGCGTCAACACCGGCGAGGTGGTCGTCGGCGGCGAAGGGGAGACACTCGTCACCGGCGACGCCGTCAACGTCGCGGCGCGGCTCGAGCAGGCCGCACCCGCCGGAGAGGTGCTGATCGGCGGCAAGACTCGAGCGCTCGTACGCGACGCCGTCCGTGTCGAGGCCGTCGATCCGCTCACGCTCAAGGGGAAGTCCGAGCCGGTCGCCGCGTACCGCCTGCTCGAGGTGCTCGCCGACACCGACGCACTGGCACGCCATCCCGAGGCGCCGCTCGTGGGCCGGGCTCGAGAGCGCGGACGACTACGTCGCGATTTCGAGGACGCCGTCGCCGAGCGAACGTGCCGGCTGTTCACGCTCCTCGGGCCGGCCGGCATCGGCAAGTCGCGACTGGTCGCCGACTTCCTGGACGGCGTGTCCGGCGACGCGGACGTCCTCGGCGGCCGCTGCCTCCACTACGGAGAGGGGATCACGTATTGGCCGCTCATGGAGATCCTCGTCCGGCTCGAGATTGACCCCGAAGTCGTCATAGGCACCTCGCCGCAGGAGACGCAGCTTGCGTTTCGGCGCCTGCTCGAGAGCCGCGCCACCGAGCGCCCCCAGATCGTCGTCCTCGACGACATCCAGTGGGCGGAGCCCACCTTCCTCGACCTCGTCGAGCATGTCGCCGACTTCTCCCGCGACGCGCCGATCTTTCTTCTTTGCGTGGCACGCACCGAGCTCCTCGAGCTGCGACCCGGTTGGGGAGGCGGAAAGATGAACGCGTCCTCTGTTCTGCTCGAGCCGCTCAGCGGGGACGACTGCGAGGTTCTGATCGAGAACTTGCTCGGAGGCGTCGCGCTCGATGAGCGGATGCGGGATCGGATCGCAGGAGCCTCCGAGGGGAACCCGCTCTTCGTCGAGGAGATGCTCGCCATGATGCGGGAGGGAGGGGGAGACGGAGAGATCGTCGTTCCGCCGACGATTCACGCCCTGCTGCAGGCCCGGCTCGATCAACTCGGAACCGACGAGCGCGTCGTGATCGAGCGTGGATCAGTCGAGGGCGAGGTCTTTCATCGCGGCTCCGTCGCGCAACTCTCGCCGGCGCCGCTGCGTCCGGGCCTCGAGTCACATCTGGCCACTCTCGTGCGGAAGGAACTGATTCGCCCGAACAGCTCGACGTTCGCGGGCGACGACGCGTTCAGATTCCGGCACCTGCTCATCCGCGACGCCGCCTACGAGTCCCTCCCGAAGGCTACGCGGGCCGAGCTACACGAACGCTTCGCCGACTGGCTCGACGGGCACGAGCTCATCGAACGGGACGAGATCCTCGGGTACCACCTCGAGCAGGCGCACCGGTATCGCGCGGAGCTCGACCGAGGAGATCCCGCTCTGCCCGACCTCTCGACGCGAGCCGCGCAGCACCTGGCCGACGGCGGTCGAGGAGCGCTTGATAGGGGCGACGTGCACGCCGGCCTGACGCTTCTGCGGCGCGCGGCGGCTGTGCTGCCACCGGATGACGAGCGCCGGCACAGACTCGCGCTCGACCAGTTCTGGGCTCTCTGGGAAGTTGGTGAGCAGGAAGATGCCCAAGCTCTCATCCGACCCGCGCTTACGGCGGCCGACCCCTTCGTCCGAGCGATCGCAGAGATCATCGATATCGACGCCGATTTCATAAGAGTCGGAGCGTCCGACGACAGAACGCTCAGGCTCGACGAGGCTCGAGCCGTCCTCGAGGCTGTCGGACACGACGAGGGCCTCTTCCACTACTGGCTGAGCCTCGCGAGGGAGGCGTGGTTCGGGTGCAGAGCCGCCGAGTGCGCCACGGCTTCGGAGCGTGCGGTTGCCCATGCCACGCGGGCGGGGATGGTCCGAGGCGTTCGGGAGAGCAAGAGCCAGATCTGCGCCTGCTACATCTTCTCTGCCATCCGGGTTTCCGAAGCCGTCGAGCGGGTGGACGAGATCAGGAGAGGGGCGGATGCATCGGGCCTGCTCGAGGCGTGGAGCTCGGCATGTCTGGGTCGTCTGCTTGCCATGCGGAGCGACGGCGACCTCGAGCGGGCGCGGGAGCTCGTTCGGCGCGGGCGACAGGCGCATCGCGACGCGGGGGCTCGACTCACCTGGGCCGCCATGGCCATGGCCGAAGGACATGTGGAGTGGCGAGCGGGCCGGCTCGAGGCCATGGAGCTCGTGCTGCGAGCCGGGATCGATGAGCTCGCACGGCTCGGAGACCGCGGGTACTCCCCGACGGTCACGCTCTATCTGGCCGACCGCCTCCTGGCTCAGGCCCGGCTCGACGAAGTCGAACCGTTGTGTGTGCGAGCGCGCGAGCTCACGAGCGCCGACGACGTGGTCAACTTCGTCTACCTGGATGGCGTGGAAGGTGTCTTGCTCTCCCATTCCGGACGCCCCGAGGAGGGTTGCGCGCGCGCCAAGCGAGCGGTGGAGCTCGCTGAGACCACTGACTTCTTCGAGCTGCGTGCCTGGTCACGGGTCTGGCTCGCCGAGTCACTCGCAATTGCCGGACGAAACGCCGACGCGGCCGAGAACGCAGCGCGCGCGATCGCGATCCACGAAGCGAAGGGTGACGTCACGGGAGCTGCTCGCGCGTGCGAGCGCCTCGACAAGCTGGGAATCCCGACGGGCTGATTCGGCCGTCGGCGGGCAGTGGTAACGTCATGCGATGGAGACCGAGATCCGGCAGGACGAGATTGCGCGGCTCATCGCCTTCGAGCGAAAGTTCGGCAAGGAAGGCCTGACCTTCGACGACGTGCTCCTGCTCCCCGCGGAGTCGCACGTGCTGCCGAACGACGTCTCCACCGTCACGCGGATCACGCCGTCGATCTCGCTGAACATCCCGCTCATCTCCGCCGCAATGGACACCGTCACCGAGGCGCGCCTCGCGATCGCGCTGGCCCGCACCGGCGGGATGGGCATCGTCCACCGCAACCTCTCGATCGCAGACCAGGTGGCCGAGGTCGACAAGGTCAAGCGCTCCGAGTCGGGGATGATCGTCGAGCCGGTGACGTTGCGGGCAGACGACCTCGTTGCGGACGCGCTCGAGCTGATGGAGCGCTACCGGATCTCGGGCGTCCCGATCGTCGATGACCGCGAAGTCCTCGTCGGCATCCTCACGAACCGCGACCTCCGCTTCGAGACCGACACGTCTCAGCCGGTATCGGCGCTGATGACCGCGCGGAACCTCGTGACTGCGCCCGTGGGCACGACGCTCGAGGAGGCCGAGGAGATTCTCCACCGCAACAAGATCGAGAAGCTTCCGGTGGTCGACGCAGATGGGCGACTCAGGGGCTTGATCACGGTCAAGGACATCTCGAAGCGGATCAAGTACCCGGAGGCGACGAAGGACGACCAGGGCCGGCTTCGGGTGGGCGCAGCGGTCGGAGTCGGGCCGGACGCGCTCGAGCGGGCTTCCGCTCTCGTCGAGGCCGAGGTGGACGTGCTCGTGGTGGACACGGCTCATGGCCATTCGCACGGCGTGCTCGAGGTCGTGCGCCAGATCCGCGGCGCCCACGGAGTCGAGATCGTCGCTGGGAACATCTCCACCGGTGACGGCGCGCTTGCCCTGGTCGATGCCGGTGCGGACGCCGTCAAGGTGGGGCAAGGGCCGGGATCGACCTGCACCACCCGGATCGTCGCGGGCGTCGGCGTGCCCCAGGTGACGGCCGTCTACGACACCGCCCGCGCGCTCGAGGATCACGATGTGCCGGTGATCGCCGACGGTGGCATCCGCAGCTCCGGCGACATCGCGAAGGCGATCGCCGCCGGAGCCGACGTCGTCATGCTCGGATCGATGCTCGCAGGGACGGACGAGGCTCCGGGCGAGGTGATGGTCGCCCAGGGCGAGCGGTTCAAGGAGTATCGCGGCATGGGCTCGCTGGGAGCGATGAAGGCGCGCTCCTTCTCGAAGGACCGGTACTTCCAGGGCGACGTCGAGGACGTGCACAAGCTCGTCCCCGAGGGGATCGAAGGGCGCGTCCCCTACAAGGGCCCCCTCGGCCCGATCGTGCACCAGGTCATCGGCGGGATCCGCCAGTCCATGGGCTACTGCGGCGCGGCCACGATCGAGGAAATGAAGACGCGAACGCGTTTCAACCGGATCACGCCTGCCGGCCTGCAGGAGAGCCACCCGCACGGAATCACGATCACGAAGGACGCGCCGAACTACCGCCGGAGCTAGAGGCTCGATGTGAGGACGACAGACATCGCGGCCGCGAAGCGGACGCCTTCAGGGATCTACGCGCGAACAGAATCCGCGCTTGCGGATTCTGATCATGCGCAAAACGAGGAACGCCCGGTCCTCGTCGTCGACCTCGGCGGCCAGTACAGCCAGCTGATCGCCCGGCGCGTGCGCGAGGCGCGCGTGTACTCGGAGCTCGTGGGGCACCGGCTGTCCGCGGACGAGATCGCTCGGCGGAACCCCGCTGCGCTCGTGCTCTCCGGCGGCCCGGCCTCCGTGTACAGCGAGGGAGCCCCGGAGCTCGACCCCCGGATCTTCGAGCTCGGCGTTCCCACCCTCGGGATCTGTTACGGGATGCAGCTGATGGCGCGCGATCTCGGTGGCTCCGTCGAGCGCACCGGAGCGTCCGAGTTCGGCAAGGCCGAGCTCGCGGCGAGCGAGTCCGAGCTGTTTCACGATCTGCCGCCAGAGCAGACCGTCTGGATGAGCCACCGGGACTCGGTGACCGCTCCTCCGGAGGGCGCGATCGTCACAGCGTCCTCGCCGTCCACGCCGATCGCCGCGTTCGAGCACCGGGAGAAACGTCTCTACGGCGTCCAGTTCCATCCTGAGGTCGTGCACACGCCGCACGGCCAGGAGATCCTCAAGAACTTCCTCTACGAGGTCGCCGACGTGCCTCCGACCTGGACGCCGGCCGCGGTGATCGAGGAGCAGGTCGAGCGCATCCGCGCGGCGGTCGGCTCCGAGCGCGTCCTCTGCGCCCTCTCGGGCGGGGTCGACTCCGCAGTCGCTGCGCTCCTCGTGCACAAGGCCGTCGGTGACCAGCTCACCTGCGTCTTCGTCGACCACGGGCTCCTGCGGGAGAACGAGGCCGAGCAGGTGACCGAGACCTTCTCCGGGCACTTCCGCGTGCCTCTCGTCCACGTGCAGGCGCAGGAGCGCTTCCTCGCCCGGCTGGCCGGGGTCACCGATCCCGAGGAGAAGCGGACGATCGTCGGCGAGGAGTTCATCCGCGTGTTCGAGGAGGAGGCCGCGAAGCTGGGTTCCGGCGTTCGCTTCCTCGTGCAGGGGACGCTCTACTCGGACGTGATCGAGTCCGGCGGCGCCGAGGACGGGGTGGCCGCGAAGATCAAGTCCCACCACAACGTCGGCGGCCTACCCGCGGACATGCGCATGGAGCTCGTCGAACCGCTGCGGCTGCTCTTCAAGGATGAGGTGCGTCGCGTGGGCGAGGAGCTCGGGCTGCCGGAACGGATGGTGTGGCGCCAGCCCTTCCCCGGGCCGGGCCTTGCGATCCGCATCATCGGCGAGGTGACCGAGGAACGGCTCGCGATCCTGCGCCGTGCCGACGCGATCCTGCTCGAGGAAGTCCGGCGCGCCGACCTCTATCGCGATCTCTGGCAGAGCTTCGCCGTGCTTCCCGCGATCCGCTCGGTCGGCGTGCAGGGCGACGAGCGCACGTACGCCTACCCGGTCGTGATTCGCGCTGTCACCTCGGAGGACGCGATGACGGCCGACTGGGCACGACTCCCGTACGACCTTCTCGAGGCCGTGTCGAGCCGAATCATCAACGAGATTCCCGGGGTCAACCGCGTCGTGTACGACGTTTCCTCGAAACCGCCCGCGACGATCGAATGGGAGTAGGCGTCACCCGCCCAGGGCTCCCTCGCGAAAGGGCTTGCCATGAATCGACCCGCCGCCGATGTCGTCAATCGGTGCGGACCTTGGGTAGCAGCGTGAGCGCGTGGCGCATTGTGCTAGTCGTCTTGGCGCTCGCCGGCATCGCGGCGTTGCCGGCGTCAGCGAGCCAGTTGGTCGATCGGGACGTAGCCAATGTGCGTCTCGCCGTGAATGCAACGGGAGAGGCTCTGGTCACATACGCGCAGCCGAACGGACAAGTAAGGCGCGTTCTGGCGTGGGGGGCCCTCGACGCGGTCGCCCCCGGATCCAAACATCTCGCAGCAGCGCTTTAGGTTCGACTATTCCGGAGGCTGGAAAAAGCACCGGAAGGCTGGCTACTGGCGCACCTTCAAGAATGTCTGTCGGCCCTATTCCGGCCCGCCTCTCGCGTACGCCGTGGCCGCCTGTACCGCGCCTGACGGCACGCACTGGGCGCTCCAAAGCTGGCAGCGTGTGCAGCCCCTTCGCGGGGTCGCCGGCTTTCTTTCGGGCCACATGGCCTGGGAGCTCCATCTGTCGCATTGGTCGAAGCCCCTCCCCCTGCTCGAGGTCTCACCCAACTGGACGTACGGCGGCACGCTCCAGGGGCTATTCGGTCGGCTCCTCTTCGAGGGAAAGCCCGTCCATGGGTATCGAACCCCTACCCGGAAGCAGAGCAATGGCCATGCGCGCTACGTCTACATCGACACGTTCAACTCTGCATACGGCCCGGGTTGGAAGCGCGACGGGGCGAAGGTGACGCACGTCGGTAACGGAGGGTTCTGTTACAGCTTTGCACCGCTGGTGCAAGCGCCGCCGGGATATCCCGCGGTTCCGACCTTCTCGGGCAAGGGTGAGCGACACCGGGTTACTGCAATGGGCCCGGGTGTCACGCCCGTATCCGAATGGGAAGGAACGGCGCTAGGCCCGTATGACCCCGTGGCCGACAGGGTCTTCGACCAGCTCTTCGACTCGATCCTCGGCGCTGATGGGGTCTGCACGGCCGAGCGATAGCATGACGCGGGCGACGTTAGGTTCGTGATTGCGGATATAGCCCGACGAGAAATCCGACCGAGGGAGGAAATACGATGGCCAAGCAGATCAACTGCCCATGCGGGGAGACCGTCCGCGGCGAGACCGACGACGAGCTCGTCGCCAACGCCGACGAGCACGTCGAGAACATGCATCCCGAGCAGGTCGGCCAGCGCAGCCGCGAAGAGTGGCTTGCGATGGCCGAGGACGCCACCTAGGAGATCTTCCGGAATCAGTCGAGCGGGACGATCCCTCGCTCGTCGATCGCGACCTGCACGCGGTCTCCAGCGCTCGGGTAATCGAGCCCGGAGACCGCTGCTTCCAGGGTCTCTCCCGTGTCGAGCCGGACGTTCACGTGCATCGTGGGACCGCGTCGCGCGACGCTCTCGACCACGCCGTCTCCGTTCGACCCGTCGGCGGCGTGCGTGACCGCCACGCCTTCGGGGCGGATCATCGTGCCGTCGCGGACATTGCCAAGGCCGAGAAAACGGGCAGTGTCCTCGTCCGCGGGCCGCGCCCAGAGCTCGTCGGGCGTTCCGACCTGCACGATCCGACCCGCGCGCATGATCGCCACCCGGTTGCCGAGCGCGAACGCCTCCGCCTGGTCGTGCGTGACGTAGAGGGCGGTCAGGGCGATCCGCTCGAAGAGCTCTTCGAGATCCTCGAGCAGCCGGTCTCGCAACCGGCGATCGAGCGACCCGAGCGGCTCGTCGAGGAGGAGCACGCGCGGGGCCGGCGCCAGCGCGCGGGCGAGGGCGACTCGTTGCTGCTCGCCGCCTGAAAGGGTCGCGACGGAGCGCCGTTCGTATCCGGTGAGGCCGACGACCTCGAGGAGCTCGCTCGCGCGCTGCTCCATTTGGCTTCGAGAGTCGCCGCGCATCCTGAGCCCGAAAGCGACGTTGCCCTGGACATCCCGGTGATCGAACAGGGCGTGATCCTGGAAGACGAGACCGATTCCGCGACGGTGCGGCAGGACTGAGGTGATGTCCTTGCCGTCGAGCAGAACGCGGCCCCGGTCAGGTCGCTGCAGGCCTGCGACGACTCGGAGGAGCGTGCTCTTCCCGGATCCGCTGGGGCCGAGCACGGTGACGACTTCGCCGTCGGCGACGTCGAGCGTGACGCCGTCGAGTGCGATCTTCCCGTCGAACTCGACCGTGACGCCTTCGATCCTCAACACGTCACACCCACCCGGTCCGAAGCGCCCGCACTCGTTCCACCGCGAACACCGAGACCCCGACGACTGCCATGAGGATCACTGCCAGCGCGTACGCCTGACCCGTGTTCAACTCCCCAGGGCGACCGAGGAAGCGGAAGATCGCGACCGGGAGCGTCGGGCTGTCCGGTCGGGCGAGGAAGACCGTCGCGCCGAACTCGCCGAGTGAGATTGCGAACGCGAACCCGGCTGCTACCCCCAGCGCCCGGCCCGCGACGGGGAGGTCGATCTCGCGCCGCACCCGTCCCGGCGAGGCGCCGAGCACCGCCGCCGCCTCACGCTGCCGCTCGTCGATAGCGCGCAGCGTGGGTGCCACGATGCGGACGACGAACGGGATCGCGACGAGCGCCTGCACGACCGGGACGATCCAGGGGGAGGAACGGAAGTCGATCGGCTTGGTGTCGAACGCGATGACGAAGCCGAAGCCGACCATCACCGCAGACGCGCCGAGCGGGAGCATGAGTGAGCCGTCGAGAAGCCGTGCTCCTCCTCCGCGCGAGCCGGCGACGGCAAACGCGGCCAAACCGCCCACGACGAGCGCGATGACAGCCGCACCGGCCGCATAGACGACGGAGTTCAGCACTGCCTCCCAGGGCGTCGCCAGGAGCGCGTCCGTCGGTCGTCCGAGCGCGCGGTACGCCTCCAGGCTGTAGCCGTCCCCGACGGCCAGCGAGCTCTCGACGAGGACGGCGAGCGGCACGCCCAGGAAGATCGCCAGCGAGCCGAGACTCGCCGCCGCGAATGCCTTCTCCCCTCGCGTGCGGAGCGGGCGCAGCACGTGGCGCTCAGCGCGTCGTTGCCCGCCGAGTGCAAGCCGCTGCTCCAGGTGCGTGGCCGCCCAGACGGCGAGAGCGACGCAGACCAGCTGCACGAGCGCGAGGACGGCCGCCGTCCGCAGGTCGAACATCCTGACTGCCTGGTTGTAGATCTCCGTCTCGAGTGTCGAGTACCGGGGACCGCCCAGGATGAGGACGATGCCGAACGAGGTGAACGAGAACAGGAACACGATCGAAGCCGCTGACGCCAGCACGGGAGCGAGCAGCGGGAGGGTCACCTCGCGAAAGCTGCGAGCAGGGCTCGCGCCGAGAGTCGCAGCGGCTTCCGAGACGCGCGGGTCGAGGCCGGCCCAGAACGCGCCGACGACGCGAACCACGACTGCGACGTTGAAGAAGACATGGGCGATCAGGATTGCCGCCCAGCCGCGCTCGAGGCCTTCGGGCAGCACGGCGAGAAACGCGAGCGCGACGACCACGGTCGGAAGGACGAACGGCACGGTCACGGCTGCCGCGACGACATTCCGGCCACGGAACGCGTAGCGGCCGAGGACGTACGACGCAGGGAGCGCGACCGCGATCGTCAGCAAGGTGGAGGCAACCGCCTGCCAGAGCGTGAACCAGGCCACCTCGCGGGTCAGTGGGTCGGTGAGGACGTCGAGCGGCGAGCGGATGTTCTCTCCCGACCCGAGGCCCCGCTCCAGGATCGAGGCCAGGGGGTAGGCGAAGAAGAGCGCTAGGAATGCGAGCGGAACGCCGTACGTCAGAGCGCGCCACGCGTGCGCGCTCACCGGAGCACGATGCTCGTCCACTCTTTCACCCACCTGTCGCGGTTCTTGCCGATCTCCCCGGGCGGCAGCTCGAGCGGGCTCTCGGGAACGACGGCGAACTTCTTGAACTCCGGGGGGAGGTCCGCGCTGGAATTGACCGGGAACACGAACATCGAGAGCGGGATGTCCTCCTGGAAGCGCTCGCCGAGCAGGAAGTCCACGAGCTTCCGCGCTCCGCCTTCGTTCCGCGCCCCCCGAAGCACGCCGGCGAACTCGATCTGCCGGAAGCAGCTGTCCTCGACTACGGCGGTCGGAGCCTCGTCCGGGCGCGGCGCGGCGAAGATCACCTCCGCTGGCGGGCTCGACGCGTACGAGACCACGATCGGCCGGCTTCCCCTGCCGGCCGCCCCCGAGAAGCGCACGTTGTATGCCTCCTCCCAGCCGTCCACGACGAGCACATCGTTCTCCCGCAGGCGCCGCCAGAAGTCCTGCCAGCTGGGCTCGCCGTAGCGCACGACGGTCGCGAACAGGAACGCGAGCCCTGGCGTGGAGGTGGCCGGGTTCTCGACGACCAGGAGCCCTGCGAATCGGGGATCGACCAGATCGTCGAGTGACTGCGGTGGTTCGATCTCGCGCTCCGAGAACCACGCCTTGTCGTAGTTCAGGCACACCTCGCCGTGGTCGATCGGCGTGACCCGGTGCTCCGGGTCGAGCACGTAACGCTCGTCCACGTGAGCGAGGTGCGGCGACGCGTACTGCTCGAAGACGTCGCCGTCGAGCGCACGCGAAAGGAGGTTGTTATCGACGCCGAAGAGGACGTCGCCCTGCGGGTTCCCGGCGGTGAGAAGCGCCTTCGACAGGAGCTCGCCGGCGTCGCCGGACTGGAGGATTCGGAGCTTCAGGCCGCTCGTCTTCTCGAACTCGGCCTTCACGTCGTCCGAGACCGCGAACGAGTCGTGCGTGACGAGGACGACATCGGACGGCGGCTCGTCCCCTCCGCCGCATCCAGCCGAGCCGAGAACGAGCGCCCCCAGGAGGGCCGCCAGGGCAGCCTTGTGACACTGTGTCACAAGGCGCCCCTCTCGCGCTCCTCGCGGCCGCCTGGGCGAACGGCGAGGAGGACGCCGTGCTCGACACGGATTCGAGCCGTGTCCGCGCTGAAGACATTCGAGACGCCGCGCGTCGATCCCGGCTCGAGCGTCTCTCCGTCGAGCGGATACGCCAGTCCGTCCGTCCGGACGCCCCGAGCCGGGCCGTGCAGCGCGAACAGAGAGACCAGCTCCCCTGTTCTGCCGGCGAGGGTCCTTTCTCCCCGGACGACCTCCGCCGTGGCCGGCCCGATGCGGGCATCGAGCACGATGCCCGCGAAGCGTGACGACCCGAGCAGCAGCAGAGTCGAGAAAAGGTGGTCGAGGCGGTCGCCGACGCCTGCCAACACGACCACTCGCCGGGGACGAAGCTCGAGGGCAGCGTCGAGCGCGAGCTCGAGATCTGTCGCATTCTTCTCGGCGGGATGGCGCTCGATGCGCGTTCCGGCTGCCTCCGCTGCCGTCACGGCTTCGGGCGAGGCGGAGTCGAAGTCGCCGACCGCGATCGAGACGTCGAGGCCCAGCGCGCGCGCGTGCTCGAGCCCGCTGTCGGCCGCGACGATCGGCGTCCCGGGCGGAATCGCGGGTAGCGCTTCCCGCTGTGGAGCCTCTCCACCGGCGACGACCACAACGAGCTCCTCGGGCATGCGCTTCCTCCGCTGGTATTACCCAGATCAGGTTTCCGAGTCGGCGGCGCGCTCCAGCCGCCCTCTCAGCCCGGTTGCCCCGAGCTCCCCATACGCTTTCGGCCATCGTACCGCTCGGCGCGTGCGGGGACCTTCGCGTCCGGGCTGGTTGAATTGCTCGATCGCGGTCAGCTCGTATCCGATCCGGCGCAACACCGCCCTGCTCGGCCTCTGCCTGGTGCTGCTCTCAGGCGTGCTGCAGCTCGCGGTTGCGGTGGCGACGATCACGCTCGTGCTCGTCACCGGCATCGAGTCGATCCTCGGGCTCGGCCCGGCGATCTTCCTGACCGCCGGTGCTCTAGTGGCTCTGCCGGCCGGAAGGCTGATGGACAGATTCGGCCGCGTTCCCGTGATCGCGGGCGGCTTCGTCGTAGGGATCGTTGGATGCCTGCTGACGGCGCTCGGATGCATCGTGGACAGCGCGTCGCTCGTAATCCTCGGATTCGTCGGGGTCGGCGCCATGAACGGTGCCGTCCTGCTCGCGCGGACGGCCGCCGCGGACATGTACCCGGTAGAGAAGAAAGCCCGCGCGATCTCCTACGTCCTCTTCGGCGCGCTGTTCGGCGCCGCGCTCGGACCGCTCGTGTTCCGTCCGCTCTTCGCGGGGAAGGACATCGAGCTCGACACGCTCGTCATCCCCTGGTTCGCGGCTGCCGCGATGTGTGTCGTGGGGCTCTGCATCGCGCTCCTGATCCGGCCCGATCCGCGAACGATCGCTCTCGAGCTCGAGCGTGCCGGGCTCGCGGGCGGTGAGCCCCGTGCGACAGTGCCGGCTGCCCCTCTTCGGCAGATTCTGGGGCGTCCGGGTGTCCCCGCCGCGGTTCTGGCTGCGCTCGCGAGTTTTGCGGTGATGGCAGGCGTGATGAACCTCACCGGCTACATCGTCGTCGGCCACCAGCACGAGCAGGCCGATGTGTTCAGCGTCATCAGCCTCCACATCGTGGGGATGTTCGGGCTCGTCCTCGTCGTCGGCCAACTCATAGACCGCATCGGGAGGCATCGGTCGCTGATCGGCGGCCTCGTGATCATGGCCATATCGACCGTGATGCTCGCCTGGGTCGTCTCCATCCCCGCGATGTCGCTCTCGCTCTTCTTGCTCGGGCTCGGCTGGAACCTCTCGTACGTGGCCGCTTCGACAGAGCTCGTGACGCATGCGACGCCCGTCGAGCGTGGCCGGCTCGTCGGGTTCACCGACCTGGTCGCCGGTCTTCTCGCTGCCGCTCTCGCCCTCGTCGGAGGTCTCGCCTACACGGAGTGGGGCGTCGCAGCGATCGCGATCGGAGCCACGGTGGCCGTCGTCGCGCCCGCGCTTGTCCTTCTACGGCCGCGCCGACCGCCTGCCGCGGCCCCGGAGCCGGCCGCCTGAACGAGTGAGGGGCGCCCGCCCCTCCTGTCGTGCATTCCTCCCGTCGATCAGGCTTTGTGGACGACGATGCTTCCACCGCCGATCGCCTGCTCGCTCTTGTTGTCGAAGATCATGGTGCCGGTAGCCGTTTCCCAGATCTTGATCCGGAACGCGTCCGTCCCGCCCGGCGTGTTGTCGTTGGCGAAGAGCTGGAACGTGTAGTTCCCGCCTCCGTTGATCGTTCCCGTGCCCTTGAACTGCGCCTTCGAACCGGCCACGACGAGCCATTCGTAGGCCGTGCTCTTGAAGTTCAGCGCGGCTGCGTGGAACTGGAATTCGGTGTTTCCGTCAGGAACGTTCGCGCCCTTCTTGTACTTGGAGACGAAGCCGAAGTTCGCCTTTCCGGTCAGTGACGGGCTGCAGCTGTAGGTCGTGCCGGCCCCAGTGCACGACCCGGGCGGTGCGATGACCCAGCCTCCTCCGGTCACGAATCCGCCGCCCGGGTCGTAGAACACGACGAAGACTGGATCGGCGCTGGAGTTGCTCGGCTTGTGCACGTTGCTGCCACCGTATGCGGCGGAAACCGTCACGACAGCGGGGCCTGCCGACGAGTACGACACGGTGCACGAGCTCGCCGCGGCGCCGGCGGGAGACAGCGTGCACGAGCTGGTCGTGGTGCCACTCGTCGAGTTGACGAACGTGAACGTCACCGTCCCGGCAGGCGGCAAGGCCGTGCCTGCAGCCTCCGTATCGGTCACGGTCGCCGTGCAGTTGCTAGTCGTTCCGACCTGGTTCACCAGCGGGCTGCAGCTCACGGCAGTCGTCGTGCTGCGCTTCCCGACCCCGAGTCCGAACGTTCCGGAGCTGGTCTCGTGCGTCGGGCTGCCGCTGTACGTGGCCGTGATCGCGTGCGTTCCTGAGTCCGCGCCCGTCGGCGTGTACGTCACAGAGCAGCTCGAGGTGCTGGTAGCACCGACCTGCGTAAGCGTGCAAGGGTTGCCGCCGAAGGTTCCACTCGCACCGCCGTTGCCGAACGTGACGGTCCCCTGCGGCCAGGACTTCTGTCCCGCGTCTTGATCACTCACGGTTGCGGTGCAGGTCGTGCTCTGGTTCACGACCACGGTACCCGGCACGCAGCTGACGCTCGTATCGGTGTCGCGCTTGGTCACCTGCAGGTTGAAGCTGCCCTGGCTCGTCTGGTGCAGGGTGGAGCCCTGGTAGGCGCCGGTGATCGTGTGCTGGCCGGCGT